>SXGR01271669.1_pt1 | contig 32806 bp, 26 predicted proteins | sample 3174711 | NCBI WGS metagenome assembly SXGR01 (sample SAMN11356860, study PRJNA531348) | freshwater metagenome | isolation source: freshwater sample F1-60 | place: China: Fuxian Lake, Yuxi | collected 2017-12-25 | reverse complement strand
TCGAATACATCAGATCATGCATCGAATCCTTCAGGAAAAAGCTTCCCTCACCTCGACTCATCCCACTACAGGGTTGAGAAAATCGGGACCCTGGCTACTATTCCTATACCCGTTTAGCACTAAAACCCGTGAACGCATACTCTTGATTATTAATTTCAATATTAATTCCTATTTCAACAGATCCATTTGCTGGAATCAAAAGAGGTAAATTATTAACAACCATACAATTACAAACCACATTTCCACCAATCACTTTTACCGGCTGTGGCGACCGATTGAGGACTTGAAAGCGAAGCATTTTTTTTTCACCGGGATTGGCAACCCCTAAATTGACAAAACTCGGGGCAAGATAAACAAGGTCATTTTGCAAGTAGGCCATAATGTGATCGCCATTAGCTCCGCTGGCTAAAAAAGAAAAACCTAACCCAGCCATTGAAAGGCCGAAAACAATAAATGTTTTTGGCAAAAGGCCCCCCGGTGAAAAAATTGGGCGTGCGAGGAGCAAAAGAAAAATAGCCATGGTGTTGAAACAGGTTGTCACCCATGGGTTAATATTTAATGGACCGAAACATCCACAATCGCTAATACCACTAATCGCAGTATTTGCGCTAATCAAATCTAACGAAATAAAGAGTGAAATTCCAAGAATCCAGCTAAAATTCTTCGCTATATTTGTCAGCAACAATGCACCGACAAAAAACTCAACTAGGGTCGCAAAAAAAATCACTAAAGGAGAAAACAATTTTATTTCTTGACCGGGACCAAAAACTTTAAGTGAGGCTGCACCAATTAAATATAATGCAACGATGCACTTTCCTACGTGCTTTAAGGGGACCAATTTGAGGCTTGTGGCCTGCACAAGAATCTCCCTTTGTAAATCCTAATTCAACAACAAGTCAAACAAAAAAAATGAAAACTGCAATCCCATTTCAAGAATATTATGGAAAGCTTTCGTCAGGGATACATCGTAATCTTTTAGGCTTTCCACCCCTATGCTACCCGTCAAAAGGTATCTGTCAAGGAAAAAATTGAACCCTAATTGACTCGAGTGGTTCGATGATTGCTAAATATTACTTGTTATAGAAAATTATAAAAAATTCCCGTCAATCACAACACCATTTCCCCCTAACTCTCCCTCGGAATGTTTCGATCCAAACCCGAATTTCAGAATCCTCAAACTCGGGTTTCACAGGGAGAAAATCGCATTGAATCGGCCATGGGAGCGGATGCCATTTGCCAGGTCAAGAGCCTTCGCAAACCAACCTTTTCGGGCATTATGGAATTCGGCAATGAAAACAAAATCTTTGGCACTCCAAAGGGCCGCTAACCGGCTGATAAAAAGTATGTTGAAGTGGTGTTTAAATTTACGCCTGCAGCCGTCCGGAATGACGAAATGGTTATTCATTACCTTATTTAGGTCATTGTTTGATAACCAATACTGGATTCACCTAAACGGCTTCCCTGCAACACCGAATTGACCCCCGGTCTACCGGCCGGTTTGTAACTGCCTTACTATCCTATAATTCCTAACATTATGTAATCGCCCTAAAGCCAATGAGCCATTCCTGGTTGAGCAGGATAAGGGGTGCTTTATCCTTTGACCAAATCAGCCCTTACTGGCTCAAAACCGGATTTCCCTAAAGGCATCAGGGGTGCGATTCCTTCCTGCCGGGAATCCGGAAGGAATCGGATTCCTCATTTCCAATATTCGAAAGGCCACCGCCCGCCTTTCTTATTTTGGCTCATTCTGCCCCAATCGCCCAGTTTCTACAAGCGGAAAGGCATTGGGAAATTTGCCCCACCAACCCGCACAACCCACCCAACCCATTGATGGATTGGGCCTTGAGCAGGGCTGAATCCATCTTCCATCTACCTTGCCTTGGCCTTTGGTCGAATCGAGAAGTGGATGTCCCCGCCAGGAGGCGATTCATCCCCCATTTGGAATTTTTTCCCTTTGGGCTGCAAGGAAGCAAGGGAGGCCGGCAAGGCCATGGCTAACGAGGCTACCGCTTCGATCGGTCCCGACACAACATCCCCTCCACGGGAGCCAGTCGCTGAGGCTCCCCAAGGCTTCATTGAACAAATCGGTGACTTTACCCTTTTTTGTATTTCGGTTTGTTCGCAATGTTTTTCCCGCCCCATGCGTGGAAGCCTGGTCCCCATTTTTTATGAAGTAGGGGTTCGTAGCCTCCCGGTGGTAGCCCTTACCGGCCTGTTTATTGGTATGGTCCTTGCCGTCCAGGCCTATGCGGAGTTCGCCCGTCTGGGGATGGCAACCAGCCTGGGCATGATGGTAAACAAGTCGGTGGTGGTGGAGCTTGGCCCGGTGTTGGCAGCTTCCATGCTTGCGGGGCGAGTAGGGGGAGCCATGGCCGCCGAGCTTGCCACCATGAAGATTTCAGAACAGCTGGATGCCCTGATTTGCCTGGGTGCCTCGCCGGTAAAATATCTTGCCGTTCCCCGGTTTCTGGCCTGCCTGTTCATGATTCCCGTGCTTACCACTTTGGCGAACTTTTGTGGGATAGTGGGCGGTGCCTTGGTTACCACCCAGCTTTATGGGGTGGAACCCTACCACTATTGGGAGAATACCAAAAACCACATTCACTTTTGGGACTTGGGGGTTGGCCTGGTAAAGCCCATGGTCTTTGGCGGGACCATTGCCCTGATTGCCTGTCATCAGGGATTTAACTCGGGCAAGGGGGCAACCGGGGTGGGTGCAGCATCCACCGTTTCCTTTGTCTGTTCCTTCATCGCCATTTTGGTTTTCGACTTTTTCCTTTCGTTTTTTGCCAACCGCCTCCACGGAGTCCTCTGGCCCGGATAACCCGGGCCCCTTGCCATGAACACCCTTTATCCACCCCTGTCATCCCTGATCGGAGCATCCACCCAACCCGCGGAGGATGTCCGCTTTGAGGCCGTGGATATGCGACTGGGCGGACACCAGATACTCCGCAATATAAACCTTTCCCTCAGGCGTCGGGAAACCGTGGCCATCGTTGGGGAATCGGGTTGTGGCAAGACCACCCTGCTCAAATTGATGATTGGACTGCTGGAACCATCGCAAGGACGAGTCATTGTCCTTGGCAAGGATATTGCCAGGATGGACAACCGGGAGCAGTGCTCCCTGCGCCGCCATTTCGGTTTCCTGTTTCAGGCAGCCGCACTCTTTGACAGCATGAGCGTTGCCGACAACATTGCCTTTGGCCTCCGGGCTCAGGGGATTCTTCCCGACCGGGATATACGACCAATCATCCAACAAAAACTATCCGAAGTGGGGCTTTCCCAAAGCGTGGCGTTAATGTTCCCCGCAGAACTGTCCGGGGGGATGCGCAAACGCGTTGGCCTGGCCCGGGCCCTTGCACTCAACCCCGAATTCATGCTGTTTGATGAGCCTACCACCGGCCTTGATCCCATCATGAGCGATGTGATCAATGACCTTATTATCAAAGTCAAAAGCGAGCTGGGCATTACCGCCATCCTCGTTACCCACGAGATGCAAACCGTCCGGAAAGTCGCCGACAGGGTGATCATGTTGGCTGCAGTCCATCAACTCGGCACCGATCAATCCCAAATCCTGTTTGATGGTCCCGTGGCGCAATTCCTCAACAGCAACGATCCCCGAATCAGGAGGTTTATCGAGGGCAATGCCCGTGGATGGGAAGCGAATGGAACCGGGGTCCCGTTGGCTTCAGCCAGTAACCAGGGTCCCAGGCCAATTACTCCTGGCCCAGTCCATGGAAAAGAGGGGGATACCCCTCTTCGATGGATCGTCCCTCAAATCCTGGTTCCCACTTTGGAACCATCGCCAACCTCCGCAAAAGCCAAGGCTATCCCTTCCGTACCATCCCCCCATAAAACCACCCCGGTCCCTGAAAAACCAGGTATCACCAGCGAGGTCGAAATACCAGCCGTTACCGTGGCCCCAGCATCCGTGGATCAAATTCCCGGTCAATTAACCTTGGCAGTGGCATCGAGCCAGATTGTCCAGGACTTTGAGTTGGGCAAGGAGTTTTTGCCTGAGTCAAAGGCGATAGCAGAATCCGCACCGTTGGCTCATACCGTAGTACCCCCTAAAGGGGTCGAGGTTATTCCAGAACGGGTCAACGCCTGGCCTTTACCCGTGGATAATGGACCAGAAAACCAGTCGGTTGACCAAACACAGCCCTCCTCCCCATGGGAACATTCAAGCCTTGGTGAAGAGTATTTGCCAATAGGGGTGGTGCAATCGAAAGCTGTTCCCCTGACCCAAAACCTTCCGCATCCAAAACCCGTGGAAGCCCTCAGGGAACCAGGAGAAGGATTGGATCCATCCGGTTTCGAAGACGATTCCCTGGCGGGGCCACCGCATTTTTTAGACCAAGGGGATTCCATTGGGGAACCGGTTCCGCCCATCAGCAATCAGGTTCCTTCATTGACCGAACCGAGATCCGATTCCATGGTGCTTGAAGAACCCCAGGGAATTTTCCAACACAGGGAAGCCAACCCCGTCGATGTCCTGGAAACCTCGGGTGTGGACGAAGATGGGTCAATATCCGGCAAACCTAACACCTCTTTGGAGCAGTCGCCATGAGTATGAAATCGATGCGGTTGCAATTGGGTTTAGTGGTTATGGGTGGGGCAGTCCTGCTCGGCTGCATGATCATCCTCTTTGGCTCCATGCCCCGGTTTTGGGAAAAAACAGATACCTATTATGCACAATTCGAGGATGCTCCTGGCGTTGGTCAGGGAACTCCCGTCCGCAGATCAGGTGTCCGCGTGGGCCATGTCTCCGATATTGTCCTTGATGAGGAAACCGGAATGGTTTTGGTCCATTTTTCCCTGGCCCATCCTTTCAAACTTCGCAAATACGAAATACCAACACTTACGACTGGCTTATTGGCCAATGATGCCACGGTGGACCTTGTGCCCGATGCGGAAATCAAGGACAAATCGATCATTCCCGCAGAATCCGTTGTAATGGGAAAGCGTGCCGCTACGGTGAATTCGTTGCTGCAAAATGCTTCGGGGGTGGTGCCCAAAACCCAGGACGCCCTCGACGAAATGCGAAAGTCCCTGCAAAAATTGGAGGCTCTCTCCCCCCTTTTGCAGGAATCTCTCAAGGAGGTCAGAGACCTTGCCAAGGAGGTCCGCACGGCAGTTCCCGAATTGAAAGAAGGCGTGCTTGTTACTTTCAAACAATATGAGGTCCTTGGCAAGCAGGCCAACGAATACCTTCCCAAAATGCAGGCAAGCCTCGACAAAGGGATTGCCGATATCCGCGATACAGCCAAGGCGGCCACCGCAACTTTCAAAGACATCGAAAAAATCGGTTCAGACATTGGTGCTGCCGCCAGGCAGATCGGCGGTACGGCCGAAAGAGCGGATCGTTTCATCCAGCAAAACTCTGACAAATTGAGCAAAACCATCGACTCCACCAATGAAACCATCAATCGCATTGGCAGTCTTCTGAACGATGATAACCAGAAACAATTTGGGGCGATTTTGAAAAACACAAAGAAAGCAAGCGATCGCTTTGATGGCATGGCGCAAAACTTTCTGGATGTCTCAAAGGAGATCCAGGAGTCTGTGAAATGGTTCATCCAATTCACCCGCCAATTGGATGAATCCGCCGATCCCAATCGCCGAACACCACGATCAGGTTCAGGCAGGCCAATCGGGGCCCTACCGCATTTCCCCGGTGGAACCTACCCTTTGGGGGGTAGTGGCCAAGGGGTGGTCGCCTCCAACATCCGGCCCATCACCCAAACCGTCCCGGCAGGAGGTGGCATTCCTGCCCTGACGACTTCGCAGGGTTCAACCATTACCCAAACCTTGCCACCACCCCTATCGGGGCTTCCCAGACCCATCCCAGGGACCCTGCCAACTCCCCTGGGGGCGAATGCAAATGCCAGCCCGGTTGGCATATCCGGGGCAAGGTTGGGTATGCTCCTCCGGGACCTTGACGAGACCGTGGTTGGAGTAAACGATTTTGTCTCTGAAGTAAAAGGCCTTTTCAAAGGATTGATGGAGGGTGAGGGTGCCCTGAAAAAATTCCTGAACGATCCCACGGTCTATTACCGCATCGACCAAATTCTTGTGGGGGTAGTTCAACAAATCCCAACCATCTCACGGATATTGAACAATGCCGAGATTTTTATGGACAAGCTGGCAAGACATCCGGAGGCACTGGGACTAGGCGGTGTGGTTCGGCCGGGCAGTGGGATCAAGGATGCTCCGCCAAGTGGCGGTGGGTTACGCATTCCCCCCAGGTAATGGGGGAGGCTGTCCGGTATATCTTAACCCATGGTCTCCTTTCCGTGGGCCAAACCAAAAACGGTTTGTGGAATCGATTTTTTCGGTGAGTGCTACTTGCAGAAAAATTGAGGTAAAAGCCTTCGAATACATCAGATCATGCATCGAATCCTTCAGGAACAAACTCCCATCCTCGACTCATCCAGCTTCAGGGTTGAGAAAATCGGGATCTTGCCTACCATTCCTTTACCCGTTTAGCAATGAAACCCGTGAACGGATACTACATATGCCTAAGTGAAACAACTTACATCTGCCATGGCAAGCAAATTCCGATAAATCACGGCAAACAGGTACAATTTTTATAATCCTCCGGTCAATAAATGATAGGTAATATGATTATGAAATTTATTATGCGCTTTTTAAAAATAAATATTATTCCCATCGAACAAAAATATTTAGGAACAATATCATTTATAACTCTTTTTTTGTTTTTTACATTGCCATTATTATTTGACTTGTTAAACATCAGAGGCATTTTGTATTTGCTTATTATTTTGGCACTACTTGTTTTCTCAGCAGCATGTTCATTGCATGGAATTTTAAATGCAAAGAAAAAAAGCCTATTTCTTTCATGGATTTCATTTTTATTATTTCTATTTTTTATTGGTTGCAATTTAAGAATAGCCTACCATTGATCAGTTTTTTGAAGTTTAATATGGCTATAAATTATTTAGACTATCTAAATATAATACAACTATTTTTCTATTCTTTATCCTCGGCAAAGGCACCAACGGCAATAAAGGAATGTAACGGAACGGATACACGCATATGGTAAATGTCCAGAGTATTATTTAAATTGACTTTGGTGGCGAAAGTGGAGCGTGTCGATGAGGAATTGGGTTAAGACCTGTGTTTGAGTATTACCTCTGGGGGGGAAGGCATCCGGAGTGGGCCTAACCACTTTGAACTATTGGTTCAAAGCCTCCATGAGTGGGCTGAGGTAAAGGAACCATGTTGAATGGGAGAGGAAGGGAAGCCGCCACCAACCGGAAAGGACAAGAATTAGCAAGGCTGGCCGATTGATAATTGATCGAAGTCCTGAGTAACCCAAGGTACCTTACACCTTTTGACCCGGAGTTTCAGGTCGGAACCTGATTAGGGCTTACGCGTCATAAGTCCTTACCCAGTTAGGACAATTTCAAAACTCGGTTTTTGACATTAATTTGCAGCCCTTGAGGCTTTAGAGGCTTTGGGGGAATTAGGAAAGTGAATTTTTAAAACCTAGCTATTTTTCAAGGACATAGAACATGGTTATAGTCCTCAAAAAACACCTTAAATTCACCAGATTAGCAATACTTGCAATTTGCAAATCTCCCCTTTCTCCTGTTTTTCCTATTATGGTGCAATCGCCCTGGGGAACTGATTCTTCGGAATACCAAATTGAACCTTTATGTTTGGACTGTAGGTTTGCATCTGAAATAGTGGGGACTCACACCGCAAAATCCATTAAAGACGACCTATGAAAGGGAACTCCAGTCCGTTATGATATTCCCCGAAAACACATTTCCCAAATTTCAAAAAGGGGCCAATACATTGGTACCAAAAAAATTTAATTGACTGGAACAGGTTTCAAAGTTAGGAACAAATGGGGGTACGGTTTTTTCTAGGTGAATCTCACACCTTGCCACCTTTCCATTTGACCCGGTTGAGGAGGCAGAAAAGAATATGCAACGAGTTTTCTGTTTGCTGGGCCCCCTCCTTGTTATCAGTTACCTGTATGCGCAGTGGTCGGATTGGTTTTCACGAATCGAACTGCAAACGGTTTGGAAGCGACCAATCATTAGCGATCCCATCGACCTGGTAAATAAAACCCCCATCGAATGGGTGGTGCCCAGAGAAGACTGGATTATGAAGGAAGGCGAAGCGGACTTGGCTTTGTCACTGAATTTGTACACAATTCCAGTAATTCCTTCCAAGCCCTATCAATTCGATTTGCGAATCAAGGTTCGGGCACAGGGCCGTGTTCCCGGAAGCGAATGGCAGGATCGCCTCATCCGAGACGGGTACTTCACAACGGACGAACCGTTCTCAAAAGAGGGAACATCATACTGGAGTTCCTACGGACAAGGCCGCCTGGAATATGGCCTGGGAAGAATACGCGTTGTTGCCGAGGAAGAACTAAGGGTAATCATCGATGTTTTGGTTCAGGATGATTATTTTAGATGGGCCATGCCCCGGCTTAAGCTGGTTGGCAAGTATGATATTGCAAAACCCGGTCCCACCATGATCTTTCGAGGGATATTGCGCGAGGGCGGCTATTTGATCTCCATTTGTCTGGTTATAATACTGGCTTGGTTTTCCTGGCCTTTAAAGCCGAACCTTTCCGACAAAAAAGGGGCCTTATTGGATTAGGATTTTCGCAGTTGACGCCCTTGGGATCCAATATGAAAGATTTGCTCCCATGGCTCTCACAGCTTCCCGGCTGATTCTTTACTTGGATGCAACCCGATTGTATCCCATATAAAGGCATTTTTTTCGAACACCAGAAACTCCCTAAAAGCCAAACCAATGGGGCCCAGTGGGTTTCCCCTTTCGGCATTGGCATTCTTTATAGTGGTGACCAAAAACAGGACAGGGAGCTAACCTTTCCTAACCAAGGTTACGCAGTTGGGACCAAGAAAACCCGGGTTTTCGCGAGAAAAAGTTAACTCCGACTTTATAAATCGGGACTACAATAGCCCTTTTAGGTGTCTGGTTCAAACATTGGCTTCCAGCCCCCCAAGGCGTTCAAATTTGCAATCCGAAGTAAATGGTTTGGAAAAAGCCATAGTACCGTTGAACAGTTGCAAAATCCTTTGAAAGGATCGCCCAATAACCCGCCGAAATCAAGTACCTTGGTCGGGACTACTAGCCGTTTGGAACTCGAAATACTCCCAAATCACGGGTTAAACCGCAACCCGGGTTCCAAAATAGGCAAAATCGTAAAAATCACTCCAAAAGCGTAACCTGGGTTAACTTTGGTTTTTACCACCGGGAATCAGGAAACCCCAGCCTACCAAACACAAAAGGAGAGCCAACCCGCCAAAGGCCACCAAGGCGGGCCAATCGGGTTGGGGCATCAAGAGAGTTGTTCCTGCCGGTATGGTGTCCACCTTAGGTAGTACGATTCCTTTGTCACTGTTCACCTTGTATAGGTTTCCAGCCAGGTATTCCCGCCCGGCAAGGGCACGGGCCAGTTGGCCCAAAGTGGTGGCTTCCTTGACCTCATTTTCCTTGCCGGCAAGGTCAAGAATCCTGGTTCCCACCGGAACCGATATCAGCCTGGCGGGGATCCCTTCCTCCTCATTGAGATCCACAATGCGTTTGATTTCCACCTTGAGTTGTTCAGGCGTTGCCTTGGGATCGAGTCGTTCTTTGGCGGCTTCTTCGGCCAATTTGGTTAATGTTGCGGAATGGGGAGCTGTCCAGGTTGGATATTGCCATTGGGCCAAATCCTTGGGCAGGGTGTTGCTAAACGCAAAGAACGCAAGGACCACCCCGGCGATGGATCCGCCGGCAATATATCCGGAAGCCAAAAGCACTCCTGGGCTGGTTTCTGTCTGCTTGAGGATTTCCAATTCCGCGGCGGCCTTTTCCTCCTCGGTTTGTGCACCTGCCAAAATGCCCCTGGCCCGACGGGTAACAAAATAATCGACAGCCGCCCGGACCAGGCCACCCGCAAAGATAGGGGCACTTACCCCGATGGGCACATAGATTCCCACAGCAAAGGCCAAGGCCGAAACTCCACACATATCGAGGACAAGGGCGATGATTGCCCCCATGGCAACCATGCTCCAGTTGAGGTCCCGCTTGAGTACACCGTTGATGATGATTCCCATTACCTGTGTTTTGGGAGCAGCAAATTCCCGGTTGACCCGACTGCCATCATCACGCAATTCCAGTTGACCCATGATGCCCGGATCCTTGAGGATTTCCACCGTTTTTGTATCCAACCCCACCAGGTAGGCCCCAGGCTTGTCTTTGGCAATCGCATCCAGCTGGGCCTTGCGTGTTGGCGTGGCCGTTCTGGTCAAAAGGTCATTTCGCGTGTCAAATATGCGATATTCCTTGTCTTTGTAGATCTCCTTGTCTACCAATAGGTCCATCTCCTGGGGACTTAAAGTAAGCACCGGAAGATGTTCCTTCTTTTCTGTGTAGACTGTCCCGGCATTGTTGAATTGAAGAAGCGTACCCCCGATAACCAAACCGGAAATCAAGGCGCCAATCAGGATCGCATACTGCATGGATCGCGGAGTGCCCCCCACCAGAAACCCTGTCTTCAGGGATTGCGCCGTGGTTCCTCCGTTGCTTGCCGCCACACAAACCACTGCCGCAATGGAAAGCGCCAACACCCGCTCTTTCGAGGATGTCCAGCCCAGGCCCAAAAAGATAAGGCAGGTGATCATCAGGGTTGCCACCGTCATGCCCGAAATGGGATTGCTGGAGCTGCCAATTTCCCCCGTGAGACGACTGGAAACGGTTACGAACAAAAAGCCAAAGACGATCACCATGGCCCCACCGGCCAATGCACTACCCCAGCCCACTTCTCCTGCCAAAAAAAGCGTCAATAGGCCCAACAGCAAAAGGGATCCACCCAAAACCGCAATCATGGGCAGGTCGTTTTCGGTTCGGACCGGTGTGGTGGTTTCCTCGTCGTTTTCCCCTTTGCGTCGACTGAGGCCTCCTCCCAGGGAACGAAGGATTAGCGGCAGCGTCCGGATCATGCTGATGATCCCCGCCGTGGCTACACACCCTGCACCAATATAAAGCAAATAGTTGTTGCGCAGTTCGGTAATGGACATGTCATGGATGGGCTTTCGCCCCGGGGGAACGATGGCACCCCCCGAATCGCCCGCAAAGGCGATCAAAGGCAGGATGACCAAGTAACCGAGGAATGCCCCGGCCATCATGATGGCACTTGTCCTAAGCCCGATGATGTAACCCACTCCCAAAAGTTCACTGGCCATATCCGATGAGAAAACCGCTGCCCGGTTGATGAAAACCAACGGAAACTTGAAGGTACCCATCAGGACCATCAGTCCCTCGGTAAAGAATTTGTGGATTAAAGCGATGCCAAATCCCATAAAAACAGTGAAGCCGGTCGAACCGCCTTTTTCACCGGAGATAAGAACCTGAGCACACGCCGTTCCCTCGGGATACAAAAGCGTTCCCGGTTTGCCCGGTGTTCCGTGCATGCGCACAATGAAGGCCCGTCTCAGGGGGATCATGGCAAGGATACCCAACAGGCCACCTAAAAGCGAAACCGTCATTACCCGGGCCAAGTCCATCTGGAAACCCAAAAGCAAAAGGGCAGGCATGGTAACGCCTACTCCAAAGGCAATGGATTCTCCCGCAGATCCGGCGGTTTGGACGATGTTGTTTTCAAGGATGGTCGACGACCCACCAATGAAACGGGAAAAGATCCTGAAAAAAGTGATGGCCAAAACCGCAACGGGAATCGAGGCGGAAACAGTCATCCCCACCTTTAGCACCAAATAGAGGGATGATGCAGAAAAAACCAACCCCAATACCGTACCCAATATGAGGGCTCGGGCGGTGAATTCCGCCCGTTGGTCGTCCGCTGGAACATAGGGTTTGAACTTGGCTTGGCCGGAAAATGAATCGGTGGACATCGTTTGGTCACTCCCTGAAATGGTCAATCAAATGCCTATTGGGCACCGCTCCCCTAAACTGATTACTAAGAATCTATGAACAATCGGGGTTTTGGGCGGAATGGATGCCCAATCTCCTCTTGGGAACCAAAACGCCAATGACTCAGCCGGTGGCCGATACCCTTCCCTCCCATTCCCAACCTTTCCGTGCCAATAGGGGGAGCGAAGTCATCGCCCTTTTGATCATGGGAATTGGGCTAATGGTCACGGGGTTTTTCTCAGGCTGGATGTATTTTCAAATTCGCCAGGGAATTGGGCCAGGGCGGGGCAAGGAGACTTTGGTTCCTGCTGCCATGATTCCCATTGCCCACGAGAACGATCCCCTGATCCTTGTCGGGCCAGACAGCCTTTCCTGGAAAATGAACAAAGGATCCGTGTTGTTTCAATTGAACCGAAGTGACCAACCCTTGCAAACTTTGCGATTTGAGCTTGGTCCCAAAGAGGAAGGGGCCAGCCTCATTTGGTTACGGCAAAAAATAAGCGGAAACGATGAACTTTGGACCATCGCTCTTGGTTTGCCCCAATCGGACCATCCCCCAAGGCGGGAATCTTTCAGGGTGTTGGTCGATCCAAACCAAATGGGACTTCTGGCCCGAAGTGGCCAAGTCCCCCTCCAAGCCAATACCCCGGTCGTTCTAAGCCAATGGGAAAACAAAAGGGATGTCAAAATCCTAACCGGTTACTTGCGATCGCTGCAAATAACCTGGCATCCTTAACCCAAGTTACGCAGATCGGGACATGAAAACCCAGGTTTTCCGGGAGAATATTCAAATCCGCCTGCAAAAGTCGGGAATCCAAATCCTCTCCAGGGACTAGCCCTAATTCCCCTCCTTGGAGGAGTGCCCGTCAGGGCGGGGTGGTTCGTAAAGTGGACCGCCTTCCAAATGTTGTGTTCTTTAAGGCACCACCCCGTCAGGCTTCGCCTGCCACCCCTCCATAGGGGAATTCAATAACCCAGGTTACGCAAATTGACCCATAAAACCCAGGGTTTTGCCGGTAAAAATCAAATCAGCCTGCAAAGATCAGGAGTACAAATGTCCTCCAGGGTACCTGCGAATATTTCCAACCTCCTTTGTTACATTCGCAGAAGTACCAGTCATTATCAAGTAACTTGGTCGGGACTACGGGCCGTTTTGAACTCGACATATTCCAAAATTCAGGGAAAAACCACAATCAGGGACCCAAAATTGGACAAAAAAGCGTAAAAGCCAGTCCAACTGCATAACTTGGGTTAGCTTCCGCATCCTGAAGACAAACAAGGGTCGGAAGGAATTGCAACCCAACCGACCCTTGGGCCAATTTATTTCAGGTCTTTTTCAATAAAGCCAAGCACTTCTTCGGCATGGGTTGCCGGGCTGACCTTCGTGTAAACCTTGGCGATTTTTCCCTGTTTGTCGATGACATAGGTGTGTCGTTTGGCATATCCCACAGGGCCAATCGCTCCCAATTGGGTTGCCACCTTTTTATCAGGGTCGGCAAGAAGCGGGATCTCGAGGTTTTCTTTTACGATGAATTTGTTTTGGGTCTCTGCGTTGTCGGTGCTAATGCCGAACACGACCGTGTTCAACTTGGCGAATTTTTCATTCACCTTGCTTAGCGAGTTGCATTCAACCGTTCAGCCAGGGGTCATGGCTTTGGGATAAAAAGCGAGGACAACATTTTTTTTGTCCCTGTAATCGGCGAGGCGAATGGTCTCTTTTTTGCCCCCCTTGGAGACAGCTACCAATTCAAAATCCGGGGCGGGTGAACCCGGGGCAGGCAAATCCGCAGACATCGTGAACCCTCCCAAGAGTGCCAGGCCAAATCCGGCCAGCAACCGATCCATTCGAAAAAAGCGAAGCATTGAAAACTCCTTTTGGTGGAAGAAGGGCTGTTCCTTCTTTTGCTATTGTCCCGAATTATTCCTCATTTACAAAGTGCGGGACCCGTTGGTCCCCAGTGCCAAGCGGGCAGGCCGATCCCGGTCACAAGGACCTTGCCTGTATACTTTCCCGATTCGGGATGGGAAAATCCTGGCCTCCTGGCCACCATGCTGACTGTATGGGACGCTCGAATCGTCGGGCCTTGGGGCAATCCCGTGTCTCCATCCAGGCCGCTGGGCAAGTCCACCGCCAGAACCGGTCGCCCGGATTGATTGATCTTGGTAACCAGTAAAGCCAGGTCACCCTCCATTTTCCGGGTCAGACCTGTACCAAACAGGGCATCCACAATCCATGAGCTCTCGGCAATCTCCCGGTCAAGCCGTGTACCGTCCAGGTGTAGGACGGCAATCGCACAATGGCGGACTATTTCCAGGTGAAAACCCGCATCGCCCCCACAAGGCTTGTCTCCTTTCCCCAAAAGGACCCGGACCGGCCACCCATGGCCAGAAAGGTGTCGGGCAAGGACAAACCCATCTCCCCCGTTATTTCCCGGGCCGCAAACTACCAAAACAGGTTTGACCGGGGGCTTGGGCTCCAAACCCAACAGGACTTCAGCCACTCCCCGGCCGGCATTTTCCATCAACAAGATCCCGGGGATTCCCAAGGTCTTTGTTGCCCAACCATCCACCGCCCGCACCTGGCTACAACCAAGAACCATGGGCACCACTTCACCCATTCCGAGACTTCTTTGGTTCGGAATCCCTCCCTTCGGCAGGTGGCTCCTTTTTTGCAGGCTTGGGGGGGACCGGCTTTACAACCGGCCTAACCACCATCGGGGGTTTGGGTGCCACCGGTGTTGCCTCAGGGACAACCGGCTTTGCCACCGGTTTCGGGGCCACCGGTTTGGGAATAGGCGATACGGGTTTTGTCTCAGGTTTCACCAAAGGTGCCACCGGTTTGGTTTCCGGGCCCTTGGGTTTGTCCTGGGGGAAATTGGGACGCATTGGTTTATCAAGGATGATGGGAGTATTGGATGGTTTCAAGGGGGTTGGTTTTGGTCCCTCCGGTCTGGGGGGTGCCTTGTAAGTACTCACCAAACTGGGAGGTTTTTGGGGCATTTGGGCCACCCATTTGTCTACTTTCCCCACAGCCACTGGGTTAATCACGGGTGCTCCCGGTTTGGGAGGGACCCGAACGACCGGCGCCACAGCAACAAAAGTGGGAGCAATGACAGGTTTCCCTACCATCCGATCCCGGCCATATTGGCGAACCGATTGTGCCCAGGGGTCATGGCGCTCCATCCGGTAGTAGGCGAAAATGGGGTCAGGCCCATAGGAACGGCCGGATGAAATCCAGAATTGAAAGCCTTGATTCGCATAGGCTGGGCGGAAGTAGTCTCCATAAAAATAGTTCCCATAACCTGTCCGGACAAACAACCCTCCCGGAAGCTGGTTGCTTTGGATCACCCACCTGGGGCGATGACAAAACCCGGGGACCAAATAGGTTGGTCGGGAATAATACACTGTACCAAACAGAAAGCCACGATATTCCAAGGCGTAGTCCCAATACCCGGGAACGAGGACAAATCCCCTTGGTGTGCAGGTCCAGCAGGTGGGACTCCAAACCCAGCCGGGTCGATGCATCATCCAAAAACCGGGACGCCATCCATACCCACCTCCACGCCAAACCCAATACCCTTGGGACCAAATCATATTGGGTTGTGGGGCAGGGATAGAGGGACCAAATTCAGGGATCGGGGGTGGGGCCTCGTCGATCGGTTCCTCGGGTTCGACAGGTTCGACGGCCACCTGTTTCCAAAAGCCGGGATACCATTGCCATCCCTGGTTCCCCTTTTTGAAACTACCCGGGACCCAATCCATGCCCGGGGGAATCTGCCTCCAAAACCCGCTGACCCACACAAAATCGTTGCGCTCTTCATCCATTCTCCAATAGCCGCCAATCCAGCGGACATTTTCTCCCTCAGGTTTCTCATCAGGCGGGACTTCCCGGATGGCTTCGGGTGGTTTGTTGTCAAGAATTGGCCCCGGCGTAGGCCGAGCCAAAACGGGCTGGGCAAAGGCTTCGTGGATGGCTCCACGCTCCAAAACTTCGCCTCCCTCTTGGGAAATTGCCATCCCGAACAAAAGTAGCACCGAATACAACATGGCAAGGCCTCCTTTCAAACTGCTTTCAGTATATCCCCGATAGGTTCCCTCAAGGGGGGAATTGTTTGGAAAAAAGTGGGTTGGCCAGGAAAGCAGGGATGGCCAATTGCAATGGGTATTTCCTTTACCTTTGGAGGCCGGAACTCTTGGGAAAGGCCCGGACACTTTGGAAAAAGCGATTTGGGGACCCATTTTTGCAGCTGGAAAAAGGGAAAACGAGGGAATCTGCGGTGGTTTTCCTTGATTCCATACCCATTTTCCTTGATTTGGACGCCTATTTACCGTTTTTTCACCAAAAATTCTTTTCACCTTAACGAACGATGAGTTTTGTGTTAGAATGAAGGGCGTGCCTCTCTAGTTTTTTCGTAATACCACCCCTTTACCGGGGTTTTCAGGAGGTGTTTCGTGTTCAATAATCGCAATCGCAAGGGGTTTACCCTTATCGAACTTTTGGTGGTCATTGCCATCATCGCTGTCCTTATCGGTTTGTTGCTTCCCGCCGTTCAAAAGGTTCGTGAAGCGGCCAACAGGATGACCTGTTCCAACAATCTCAAACAACTCGGCTTGGCCGCCCACAACTACGAAAGTAGCACGGGTTTCCTTCCCCCAGGTCAATTGGGCGCCTCCCCTGCCTTGGGATCGACCGGGTTTTTTGATGCCCAACATTTTGGGCTGATTGTTTTCCTTCTTCCCTACATCGAAGAAGAAAACCTTTACAAGGGCCTTTCCCTTCCCAAGGGTGTGGATGTCCGTGGTGCAGGGTGGTGGACCGTCAACCCGGACTGGTCGCTTGCCTACACCAAGATCAAAAAATTGATTTGCCCCACCGATGAAGTCACCCAAGCTTCCCAGACCGTAAACGGTCCCTCTTTGGGTGCCATGCCCGACCCCATGGTTCCTGGCACCAATGCCGTTACCTTGGGTTATTTCGGAGCCCGCCCCGACCTTGACCTTGGCAAAACCAGTTATGTTGGGGTTGCGGGAGCCTTGGGCGACAAAGTACATACCGCTTCCCCTTCTGATGGACCCGGGGTAAGCCTGCAAAAGTATGTTGGTATTTACACCAACCGCTCCAAAAACAAGACCTCCACCATCGTGGATGGGTCCTCCAACACCATGGCTTTTGGTGAACTGTTGGGTGGAACGGCCGTTTTGGGAAACCAAAGGGAATTCATGCCCACCTGGATTGGGGTTGGTTCCTTGGGTACCAAATTCGGGTTGGCCCCGAACGGTGGTGCGGGTGCAAAAAATGGGGGTTGGAACTATTTCTCCAGTCGCCATACCGGCTTGGTCCAATTTGGCTTTGGCGATGGATCGGTTCGGACCCTTCGTCAGGGTAACTCGGGCGTGCGAAATCCTACCACTGCCGGAAGCGATTGGTTTGTCCTTCAGGCCATGTCTGGTATGATGGACGGAGATGCCTATCCTTCAGGCACTTTGGGCAACTAGGCATTTTTGGGTGATTGGATCCGAAAAAGGAGTAGTTTCAATGGTTTTGATTCGTCGAATTGCTTTCTTGGGTGTGCTTTGTGCAATGGGTTGTGGTGGAGACACCAAGTCCAAACCCGTCACCGACCTGAAGAAACCCCTTCCCCCCGCACCCATGGGTGCCGGATCCGGGAAAACGGCTGGAAGCTCTCCCTCTGCCGTGGAAAAATAGGTTTCAATGGAAACCGAACACAAAAAGGAGATCCCGGCGTTCGTCGGGATCTCCTTTTTCGTTTTCCTAAACCCATTTCCTCGGGAAAGCCCTTACCATTGCCCTTCCTCATCCGCAAAGGGATGGTATTGTTTTTTCACTTTTTCGCCGAGTTTTGCCCCCAGGATAGCGGTGGCAATGATCATGTCCTCTTTGGTGGTAATCTTGAGGTTGGTTGGCGATCCCTCCACCATTACGACCGGATAGCCTGCGGCTTCCAATAGTTGGGAATCATCGGTGATTGCCCCGGTCAGTTTGACCCGATTGGCGTAGGCATTCATCATCCAATCCCGCCTTGCCACCTGAGGGGTTTGCGCCTGCCAAAGGCCCCGGCGGGGAACCGTTTCACTTACTTTGCTATCCGGGTCCAACCTTTTGAGGGTATCCTGAACCGGAACCCCCAATAGGGCCGCCCCACATTTTTCAGCAGTGGCAAAGACCCGGTCGATGTCGCCCGATTTGACACAAGGCCTGACCGCATCATGGACCGCCACGAAAGCGACATCATCGTCCACAAGCTTCAACGCATTGGCAACCGACTCGAATCGTTCCGAACCGCCATCCACCAGTTTTATCCCTAAAAACGAGAGGTTGGCTTGGTGGCGATCTTCCACCATTTCCCGATCCTCGGGGGAAATCACCAGAAACACCTGGGAGACATCCTCCCTGTTGGCAAAACGCTCGGCGGTTCGCTGCCAAACCGGCCTCCCATCGAGGGCAATAAATGGTTTTTTTACCCCTTGGCCAAACCGGCTCGATTGACCTGCGGCAGGAAGAATGACGGCAAACTTGGACATGGTTTTTGACCTCTAACATCCATTGGTTTTATCTTAATGAATTGAGCCTGATTGAGGTTTTTCTGGACCGGGCCTCCGACATTGCCCTCCAGCATGATAACTGCCTGATTGGTTTGTTTTTTGCTTATTTCTGGAACTGATTTCCTTTTTGGGACCTGAATCGACCCGTTACCCGGCCAGATGGTAAGCTAAGAACCCATGCCCTCGCCTGGTGCGCCAAGGGCGGCTTGGAATAGTCCCTCAGAAAGTGTGGCAAGTCCAAAAAATGATGGGCCGTTTCAGCCAGTCGTTTCAACATTTGAAATGTTAATAAGCAAAGCAGGGGAGCGGGTGGATTTGGGTGGATAGATTCCTAGCCCTGACCCTTCAACGGAACATAGGTGCCACAATTTACATGTGCATTGGAGACTATGGCTTCTCTCACTTGTCCAATTGGGAAAATCAGCAAGATTTTTTCGCATTGTGTTTCCAATACGAGTTTGACAGTGGGTATCGTTTGACCTCCCCTAATTTGTTAGCGAAAAGGGATGAATTTCTGTGAAGTTCCGGTAATTTCTGGCAGAAATGAAAAGTCCCGCATGGATGTTCCAAAAATGCGATTTGAAAGTGATTTTACCTGGGGGGGAGTGTGGAAAAAGGAAACCTAATCGTTAATGATTTCACTTCCCCATGGAGTCACAAGGGCCCAGAAAGAGCCGGGAGTCATGTTCGGACCAAGAACCCGAACAGAACCATCCATCATGCCTACCTTTAATCCGGTACTTTGCAGAGCCTGAAGTTTTTTGCCATCACTGCTGATTTGGGTGGCATTGATCTGGAAGGGTTGGCCCCTATCATCAAACGCTTTGGTACCGGGGATTTCTGTTCCCCAATCTTCCCAACCTGGGTCGGCAAAACTGCCACTCCTTAGGGTTGGCAAGGGAGGTTTCAAATGGTCAGGAACAAAAATTGTGTTGATTCCACGCTCATTACTCCGATCATTGGTCAGGCAAAAATGCTCTGCAAATCCAATGGTTTGACTGGTTCCATCCGGAAAGCTATCGGGAATTTTGGCGCGGTTGGAAAAGGCCTGGGCTGAATAGGAAAAGGAGACCTTCCCGTGAAGCGTCCCAATCAATTCAAATGGCCTTTTTAAACTCAAATCATTGTTGGATAGGAACGCTGGTACAAGGTCCCACTTAACCGCGAAATTCTCAACCTTGAAATAGGGATGTGTTCCGGAAGACAGATAAGGCAACAGGGCATAATGCGGATTATCCTTTTCATCTCCCTGAAAGGTAACTCCATTCGCTGCTGCAATCTTTCCATTACGCTGGGTGGCGTATTGCAGGGTTGCAAGCATGATCTGTTTCAATTTGTTTTTGTCCTCCAGTCCGCTTGTCACGAAACGAATTTTTTGAATCGCCCCCATCAATAGGCCAAGCAAAACCCCAACAATTGCGATTATGATGAGTACCTCAATGAGAGTAAAACCGTTCCTGAGAGCTTTCATGGCATACCCTTATCCAAAACAAATCGGTTTAAGGCAAGGTTTTGTAAGCACGATCGGCAAAAGTCAACATAAACGGTTGATTCAATGTATGCAAGGTATACAATTCCGCATTGACAACGACTGTGGGCAGGTTGGCCGGTTTCTGAAAACTTGGAAATGCCCTATTGTAATACCCTTGGGCACCAAAAGATACCGTTGCCAAACCGGAAGGTAATACAGGATCCTTTACAAAATTCCCATTGATTCCGAAATTGCCATTTGAAATGCGAACCTCCTTTGCGAAAGGGGGGATGGGTATGTGAAAGGTGCCTTGGGGCTGCACCTAAATGTAAGGCATTCCAATAAACAGAGTTGAATTATTGGAAATGGTTCCATTGGGCGCTTGACCTGTCACAAAGCTTGCAATGAAAAGAGCTGCAACTGTTGAACACATAGGTCGGTTTCCTTAAAAAGATAGTACCGTCGGTTAAAACACTCCTGTTTAAATATCCCATAACACTGGCTCTATTGTGGAGCGCAACTTTTATGAAATCAATGTCCCTAATCAAAAAAAATAATGAAAAAAGGATGAGAATGCTCTGATCCTATTGTACCTTAACTCCCCCCTAAGGGTCGGAATTGGGATTGATTTGGGTCGAGGTTCGGATTGGCAGGCCTTGATTCCCCAAGTGGGGATCGGCGTAGGCATCGGCAGAAAAGAGTGGTATAATTCCTTCACAAAGATATCTTTGCCTGCCTCAGATCCAAACGACCCAATGTTCGGGTGATTTCCTTCATGATGCATCGCCACAATCTCCTGGCTACCCTCTGTCTCCTTGGAATCAGTCCCTGGGTTGTTGCCGATGATTTTTTTAACAGCAAAATCGAACCCCTTTTGAAATCCCGCTGCTTTGAATGCCATTCGCACGGGAAAAAGATCAAAGGCGGCTTGGCCCTTGATTCCCAATCGGGGTGGGTCAAGGGAGGAGAAAGCGGTCCTGCCCTGATACCCAACAAGCCCCAATCGAGCCTCCTGATCAAGGCCATTAGCCACGCGGATAATGACCTGAAAATGCCCCCCGGGAAAATGCTTTCCCCCGCGGAAATTGGCCTGTTGACGGAATGGGTCCAAAAGGGGGCCCCCGATCCCAGGCTGCCGATTACCAAACCAATGGGAGCCGACCTGGTTTCAAAAGAAGCATGGAAGGTTGAGTTCAGGAAACGGCTGGATTGGTGGAGCCTGTTACCCATGGGCCGTGATGGCCCCCCTGTCGTCAGGGAGGGACCTTGGTCCAAAGAGCCCATCGACCGGTTTATTTTGAGTGCCTTGGAAAAGGCCGAACTTCAGCCCGCTCCGCCCGCTGATCCGGAAGTAATGCTCAGGCGGCTAGCGTTTGTGTTAACCGGCCTTCCTCCCGCTCCCGAAACGATGATGGAATGGGCGGGAAAGGGAATGGCCTATGAACAGTTGGTGGATCGCTATTTGGCAAGTCCGCATTTTGGAGAACGGTTTGCCCGCCATTGGATGGATGTCGTTCGATACACGGATACCTATGGCTACGAGTGGGATAATCCGGCAAAGGGATCCCATGAATACCGGGACTATCTGATCCGGGCGTTTAATGAGGATCTGGGGTACGATCAATTGGTCAGGGAGCAGATTGCTGGTGACCTTTTACCGAACCAAAGAATCCATCCCGTGGCACGGACCCATGAAAACCTCATTGGCCCGATGTTCTATCACCTGGGGGAACATCGCCATGGCAGCAGCATGGCGTTCAATGGCGTGCATCAGGAGATGGTGAACAACAAGATCGACGCCTTTTCCAAAGCGTTTTTAGCCACCACGGTGGCATGTGCCCGCTGTCATGATCACAAACTCGAGGCCGTTTCCCAACTCGATTATTATGCCCTGGCGGCGGTTTTCACGACCCCCCGCTGGACCTCAAGGGTCGTGGATGCCCCCGGTGTCCATGATCTTGCCATTGCCAAACTCAAGGAATTAAGGCAAGGCATTCGTGTTGAAATGGCAAAACTGTGGAAAGGGACCCCGATTTCCCCAAAGGGGTTGCAAACGGCCGCCGGGGATTTGGATAAAACCAAGGCGGTCATAGAGGATATTACCTATCCGATGATGCGCCTTTTCCCGAAGGATAAACCAAAGGGGCCAGACTCTGTTGCCTTGGCATGGACCCAAGCCAAGGCCGAGTGGCAGGCAACCCGGACTCAACGCCTCAAAACCAATGCCGCCTTCCAGAAGCTTTCCGATTTCAGGAAAGAGGGCTTGCCCAAGGGTTGGGTCATGGAAGGGGATGGCATGAAACATGGCCTGGTTGCCGAGGCAACCCCTTTGATTGCCTTGGAGGGACCCCAGGTTTTTTCACGCCTGTTAGCGGAAGGCTATCACACCCATGCCCTCTCTTCCAAGTTGCCCGGGGCGTTCCGGATGCCTCCCCAACACCTGGTTCCCGGGGATTTTACCAGTGTAAAAATGGCAGGGGGCCAGTTTGGTGGCTACATGGTTGTGGATGACCACGCTTTTCAGAATGAACCCCTTTCCTTCCTGAACCATCCGGATCCCCAATGGAAAACCATCGCCGATGCCAAGCGGATCAACGGCGTCCAACAGATTACGATGGAGGGAGCCACCTCTTCCCTTAATCCCAATTTTCCTCCGAGAACCGGGTTGGCCGGGGGGTTGGACAATGCCGACTTTGGCTATGACAAAAGGAGCTGGATCAGTCTTACTGGTATTGTGACCCATGGAACAGGTGGGGCCCCGGTTGATGAACTGGACGCATTTGCCCCGTTGTATGAGGGACAGGCACCAAAAACCCCTGAAGAGACCTGGCAACGGCTCAGCGATTGGCTTGCCGGTTCGGTAACCCGGTGGGGTGAGGAGCGTACCAGGGCGGGCGATTTGGCCATGCTGGATTGGTTGCTTGCCAAAAAGTTGCTACCCAACCAGGCCCTGGCGGGGTCCCCATTAGAGAAGCGCTTAAGTGAGTATCGACGCATTGAGGCGGCTATCCCCTTTCCCCGGACGGCCAACAGCATGGATGAACGGGAAACGGCGAAAATGGGCTATCCGCTTAATGTTCGGGGAAATGTCGATGTATTGGGGGAGTTGGTAAAACCGGATTTTTTGAGCATGTTCGCTGGGAAAAACAGTGTCTCCATTAGCCAGGGTAGCGGTCGGTTGGAACTGGCCGAATCGCTTTTGGATCCCGAACATCCGCTTACCGCACGGGTTTATGTGAATCGTGTTTGGCAGTGGCTTTTTGGGGCGGGGCTGGTGGCGACACCGGATGATTTTGGCCGCCTGGGGGGAAAGCCTTCCCATCCTCTTCTGCTTGATTATTTGGCAAGGGATTTTATCCGGGAGGGGTGGTCGACCAAAAAACTGGTGCGCAAAATCCTCCTGAGTCAGGCCTTTCGCCAAGGCGGACTCGTAACCATGACGGGTCGGGACAGGGACCCGGACAATCGTCTTTTGCACCATTACCCCACCCGACGGCTTGAGGCAGAAGCCATTCGCGATACTTTGCTTTTCGTGGCGGGGAGACTGGATGCCAAACTTTATGGCCGACCGATATTGCCTCCCCGATCGGTCGTGGATGGGGCCAAGCGGCTGTTCAACGGTCCGCTTGATGGGGAAGGGCGTCGGTCCATTTATCAACAAATGTCCATCATGGACCCGCCCAAATTCCTGGTTGGTTTCAATTTGCCCGATCTCAAATTGCCGACGGGCCGCCGTGATGTAACCAATGTTCCTACCCAGGCGTTGATCCTGCTGAATGACCCTTTTGTGGCAGAAATGGCAAAACAGTGGGTTACCGGATTGCTCAAGGATCCTTCCCCGAATCCCGGGGAGCGGGTTCGGAAAATGTTTATCAGGGCCCTGGGCCGGGAACCCCTTGCAGTGGAAAAAAATCGGTGGACCGAAGCGGTCAAAGACTTTTCCACCAAACCAGGATCGGATTTGATGCTCGATGAGAAAGCGTGGCAGAGCCTTGCTTTTGCTTTCTTCAACACAAAAGAGTTTATTTATTACCGATGAAACAGTACAAACCGGAAACAGCCTCACCCAAACCCTGTTCCTGCCCCGGCCGGATCTCCGGAACCCTTAGCCGTAGGGGGTTTTTGCAAAACAGCCAAGCCGGTTTTGGCTGGCTGGCTTGGCAGGCCCTGGCTCAGGCCTCTCCCACCCCTTTGCATCGTCCGAAGGCAAAAAATGTAATCTTTTGTTTCATGGATGGTGGGCCCAGCCATGTGGACACCTTTGATCCCAAACCCATGCTTGAAAAGCATCAGGGAAAGGCCATTGGCGAAGCCGCCGTCAGTAAACGCTCCCAATCGGATGCCAATCGTGTTTGGTTGGGTAGCCCGTGGAAATTTCGTCAACGAGGCCAGAGCGGACTTTGGGTGAGTGATCTTTTCCCGCACTTGGCCCGGGTGGCGGACCGGTTATGCGTGGTCAGGTCCATGGTTGGCGAATTACCCTTGCATGGCCAACAAAACCTGTTGCTGCATACCGGTCGTATCATTGGCCAGGCACCCAGCTTTGGTGCCTGGGTATCGTATGGCCTTGGCACCGAAAACCGGAACCTTCCCGGGTATGTTGTGCTCAACAACGATTGGGTGCCCAATGGAGGGCTCGAAAACTTTGGAAGTTCGTTCCTTCCCGCCAGTCACCAGGCCACGATGATGCGCGCAAGGGGCGTTCCGGTGGATAACATCCAGCCACTCAATGTCGCGAGAATTCAAAAACGCCAACTGGCCCTGCTTGCGGAACAGGATGCCGCTTTTGCCCGGCAAAGTTCGGAGGCCAAGTCGATTGAAGGGGCCATAGCCAACTATGAAACGGCGTTCCTAATGCAAACGGCGGTGCCCGAGACGGCGGATATTGCCAATGAACCAGAGTCGATCCGCAAACTTTATGGAGTGGATTCCGCCGATGAGCATCAGCGCCTTTATGCCACGCAGGCGTTGAGGGCCCGCCGCCTGGTCGAGGCGGGAGTACGATTTGTCGAAATCACCTGTCCCAGCTTTGATGGCAACAATTCACCATGGGATCAACATGGAATGTTAAAACAAAATCACGAGAAAAATGCCCGAATCACCGAGCAATCGGTGGCGGCGTTGATCATTGACCTGGAGCAACGGGGCCTGCTTGATGAAACGATAGTCCTTTGGGCGGGCGAAATGGGCCGCACCCCCCACACGCCTGCCATTAACGCAAGTGTGGGTCGGGACCACCATGTCAACGGCTACTCCCTTTTTATGGCAGGAGGGGGGTTCAAAGGTGGGATGGCGTTTGGCGAAACCGACGAGTTTGGCAATGGCGTCGTCCGGGAGCCTTTGGATATTCATGACATTCACGCCACGCTTTTGCACCAACTTGGGTTAAATCACGAACAGCTTACCTTTCGGCATGGTGGGCGGGATCAACGCCTCACCGAGGTATACGGGCGGGTGATAAGGCCTCTTTTGGCCTGACGGTTATTGTGGTTTGGATCTTGTTTTCTGTGGTCGGGAAAAGGGTTTGAAAAGAACCCATGGGCCCGTTTTCAAACCCCCCGGTTATGGGGGGAGGATGCTTGTTATTAGTCCCGGATTACCGAACCCAAAGAGTGACCTGGCTGGGGTGGCCTTCTGATCGATGAATGGTTTGGGTTTGCTTGCTGAAGTCGGCTTCGGTGGCCGAATAAATATCGCAAAATTTTTGGGGGTTTCGATCCACCAGCGGAAACCAACTCGATTGCACCTGCACCATGATGCGGTGTCCCGGACGAAAGCTATGGCAAATGTCCGGCATGGTGAAGGAAACTTTGGTCAACTTGCCTGGTTCAAGCGGCTCTGGTTTGGAAAAACTGTTTCGAAACTTGGCCCGAAAAGGCTCCCCGCGAATAAGCATCTGGTAATTGCCCATGCGAACCCCGGTGGGATTGGGGTCCAAATCAGGGTAATCGGCCGGAAATACATCTATCACCTTTACGACAAAATCCGCATCCGTACCTGTGCTTTGCACCCAGAGGTCCACCTTGATCGGGCCAGCGACCAAGGTGTCTTCCGTCAATACCGGGGTTTGGTAAACCAAAACATCGGGGCGGCGGGAGGCATGGCGTTGGTCGGCAACCATATAGTGGTAGTCCATTGCCGTTGTCGTTTTTTCCAAATGGGGCACCGGTTTGGCAGGATCCGCAAGGTAGGAATCCGACCCATCTCCCGTTGGTGCCTTGGCCACCAGTCCACCCTTTTCCCGGAAATAGTAGTTGCGGGGCGTAGCTGTTTTGGGGGGCCAAGTATCAAATTTGTGCCAAAGGTTGGTTCCCGATTCAAAAACGAACGCCTTGGGCAAATCCGGTTTTACCGTGCCTTTCAGGTTCTTTTCAAAAAAGGGGAATTCGATTTTATCACGATAGAACTCGGCCGATTTCGAACCAAATCGGGCGTTTCCCAAAGCATCGCCAGGCCCATTGGACCACCCGCCATGATCCCACGGGCCCATAACCAGGATGTTTTCAGAGCTGTACCCCTGTTTTTCAACGGATTTAAAACACTCCAAAGCTCCGAAAAGGTTTTCCGCATCAAACCAGCCTCCCACCGTCATCACGGCCGGTTTGATCCCGGCAAGGTGGGGACGAAGGTTCATTGCCTGCCACATTTCGTCATAGGTTCCCCGTTTCATCATTTCATTCCAGAAGCCTATGGTGCCCTCAAGGTACAGTTTGTCGGCATTTGCCAGGGGACCCAAATCAAGGAAGAACTGATAGCCATCGGGTGTGTTATGATCGAACGAAACGCGGCCGAACTTGGAGTTTGGTTTCTTTCGTTCTTTGCCAAAGCCGGACATGAAATTGAAGGCATGGGGCAAAAAGAGGCAGCCATTGTGGTGAAAATCGTCACCAATGAACCAATCGAGGACGGGTGCCTGGGGGCTACATGCTTTGAGTGCCGGGTGGGCATCAATCATCCCCGCCGCTGTGTAAAACCCGGGATAGGAGATACCCGATTGCCCTACTTTGCCGTTGTGGTTTGGGACTTTCTTCAACAACCAGTCGATGGTGTCAAATGTGTCCGTGCTTTCATCACAATCGACCGGTCCCTTGATGGCCTTGTGCGGGGTAACATTGGTAAAGGTTCCCTCAGACATCCACCGGCCCCTGACATCCTGGTAGACGAAGATGTACCCGGATTTTTGAAACAACTCCGAGGGGCCAAGCCTTGGCCGATAATTGTCGATCCCATAGGGGGCCACACTATAAGGCGTCCGGTTAAGGAGGAAGGGGAATTTTTTGGTATCGTCCTTGGGGGAATAGACGGTGGTGAAAAGTTTTTTCCCATCGCGCATGGGAATCTGGAATTCGTACTTGGTATAGTTGGCCCTTACATGATCCCTGAGGGCCTTTGCCTCATCAATCATTGCCTGATTAGGCCCGGTTTGGGCCGCGGACTGGCCAATCAGGGCAAAAACAAACCCAAGCACCAAACAATAACGAAGCATTCTATCCCCCATTGCGATGTGAATACCCAAAATCGGTCGCAGGGGGCGAACCGATCATGGGATCATTGTAGGTGGATGTTGGAAGAAAGCCGGAGGCGGTGGGAGGAAACCCGATGGTTATGCCATTACCTGGTGAATCGGTTCGACAGGTTCGACACCGACCAGTTTTTGGTCAAGGCCACCATAAAAATAACTGAGCCGATTGGGGTCAAGGCCCATGCGATTGAGAATGGTTGCATGAAGGTTTTTGACATGAAAACGGTCTTTGACTGCAGCGCCTCCCAGTTCGTCGGTTTCGCCTACCGAAATTCCTCCCTTGATGCCGCCGCCTGCCATCCACATGGTAAAGCCATAGGCGTTGTGGTCGCGGCCTGTGCCTTGGGCATATTCGGCAGTGGGTTGGCGGCCAAACTCACCCCCCCAAACCACAATCGTCGAGTCAAGCATTCCTCGTTGCTTGAGGTCGCGAAGGAGGGCAGCAATGGGCTGGTCGGTGTTTCCGGCATGTTTGGTATGGTTGGAAACGATATCGGAATGGGCATCCCAGTTGTCATCGTTATGGGCTCCGCCTGAGTAAAGTTGGATGAAACGGACACCTCGTTCCACCAGTCGCCTGGCCAGGAGGCACTTGCGGCCGAAATCGGCGGTGCGTTTTTCATTCACCCCGTATTCGTCCAGGGTTTTCTTCGATTCTTTGGAAAAATCGACAACTTCCGGGGCGTGCGTCTGCATCTGGAAGGCCAATTCATAGCTGGCAATCCTTGCGGCAAGTTCCGAGTTGTCCGCCCGGGTGGCCATGTGGGCCTGATTGCGTTGGTTGAGCGAATCCAGGAGTCGCCTTTGGGCGGATTCGGTCAAATCCTTGGGAGGTTGAAGATGTAAAATTGGGTGTTTGTCTGCCTTGATTACGGTTCCCTGATAGGCGGCGGGCATATAACCCGAGGCCCAATTCTTGGGACCGGAAATGGGGCCACCGGTGGGATCGAGCATGACTACAAACCCGGGAAGGTTCTGGTTTTCGCTGCCCAAGCCATAGGTCACCCAGGAACCCAAAGCCGGGTGGCCACTTAGGACCCGGCCCGAGTTCATCATGAGCATCGCCGAACCGTGGATTGGAGATTCCGCATACATCGAGTGGATAAAGGCAATATCATCGGCGCAGGTCCCCAGATTGGGAAAAAGGTCGGAGATCATTTTGCCGCACTGTCCCTTGGGTTTGAAGGCCCATTTGGGGCCAACCACCCGTCCCTGATTGCGGTGCCCGCCCCGGCCAAAAGTTTTCACCTGAATGCTTTTGCCATCGAGGGGATAGAGGTTGGGCTTGTAATCAAAGGTGTCGACCTGACTTGGGCCACCATACATGAAAAGGAAAATGACGGCCTTGGCTTTGGAGTCGGAAATGGCCTTTTTGGCAGCCATGGGATTGACCAAGGGCGTGCCATCGACCGCCCTTGCCTGGTTGGCAAAAAAGTTGTCACCAAGCATTCCGGTCAAGGCGGCTGCACCAAAACCACCCCCCGATTCCCAAAGGAACTCACGACGGGTGCGGCGGCAAAACTGGTTGTTTGAAGGGTTCATGATTTCAGTCCTGTGCGGGATCCCATTATTTCAATCGAGGAAAAAAAACTCGTTGGTATTTAAAGCCATCAGGCAAAACTGCCTAAGGGCGTTATCGGAACTCATGCCGTGGTGCGCCCTCAAGTCGTTGATCAAGGCTTTGTCGGCCTTTTGCTGTTCGGCGGTGGGGAACCTTCCCGTGGTAATCCGGTTGGCAAGGATTAACCGGTCTTCAAGGCTTCCCGGGGCGTCACGCAAAAGCCTTTTGGCAAAAATACCCGCCTGCTCCTGGGTAAAGGCACTATTGAGCAGGCCAAGTGCCTGGGTCGGAACAACCGTGGTGTAACGAACCGGGCAGGAACTGTCGGTGTCTGCCTGGTCATGTTGGGAAAGTATAGGGAGCTGGAGCGAACGCTTGACATGGACATATATGCTTCGGCGGTTGGCTTCTGGCCCTTGGGTGGTAGGCCAACCCTGTCCCGGGACCGATTGCCCGGCAAGCACTTCGGGCGGGATGGGTGGATAGACGCTTGGCCCACCCAGGGAAGTGTTCAGGTTTCCCGAAGCAAATAACATGCTGTCACGAACTTCCTCGGCGGAAAGGCGGCGCATGGGAAACTTCCACAAAAAGGAATTCGCCGGGTCCATTTTGCTGGCGAGGAGGGATACCTTTTCGCTTGCTGTTGCCGCACTTTGATAAACCGAAGAAAGAAGGATCAATTTGTGCAACCGTTTGACTTTCCATCCGCCTGCCACAAAGTCGTTGGCCAGCCAATCAAGCAGTTCCGGGTGGGTTGGAGCTTCACCGAATTGGCCAAAGTCGTTGGTGGTGGCGACGATTCCGCGGCCAAAATGGTGCTGCCAAATCCGGTTGACAAAGACCCGGGCAGTAAGTCGGTTTTCGGGTCCAACAATCCAATCGGCGAGTACGCTTCTCCTGCCTGAGGTTTTGGCCCCGGGTTTGATTTCCGGGATGGTGGGTTCTTTCATGGCGATAACGCTGGGAAAACCAGGCGTTACCGTGTCACCAGGCGAGTGGGGGTTACCACGAATCAGGAGCTTAACAGGGTCCGGTTTTACCCGGCATTGGTTCACCGAAAGGGCAAACTCCTGGGACTCGGGTGGTTTTTGTTTTTTCAGCTCCCCATGTTCCTTTTTGAATTTGTTGTATTCCTTGTTTTCCTCAACATTGAGAACGCCTTTCAGCTTGGCATTGATCACGGCTTCACGGTCGTTTGCCAAGGCGGCATCTTTGTCCTCACCGGACATCCGGCTAATGCCAATGTCCTGAATCCTTCTGAGTTCGGCTTCAATATCGGCGATTTTCTTTTTGCGGGCCTCAACCTCCCCTTCGAAAAGTTTGCGCTTTTCGAGAGGGGTAATGTCGGTAAGGGAGGTGGCCGAGAAGGGGTTCCGGTCGTTGGAGAATTTTCCAATATCTGCAAAGAATGCCAGGAAGCGGTAGTAATCCTTTTGGGGGATCGGGTCGATTTTGTGGTCATGGCAACGGGCACAGTTCATGGTCATGCCCAGGAAGACCTGACAGGTGGTTGCCACAAGATCATCGTACTCGTCAAAACGGGCCTGCAAAGGGTCGGCGGGCTCATCGTCCCAAATGCCAAGCCGATGGTATCCCGTGGCAATGATCCTCTCGGCTTCCTCCCGGGAATCGGCGCGGGCGGGAAGCTCATCTCCGGCAATTTGTTCCCGGACAAAGCGGTCAAACGGTTTGTCCTGGTTGAACGATCCGATGACATAATCGCGAAAACGCCACGCAAACGGTTTGATGCCATCTCTTTCATAACCGTTTGTTTCGGCAAAGCGGACAAGGTCAAGCCAATGGCGACCCCATTTTTCGCCATAGTGGGGGCTGGCCAGCAGGCGATCTATGACCCGTTCCACCCCTTGGGGTGAATGGTCGGCGACAAACGCATCAACTTGGGCCGGGGTGGGGGGGAGGCCGGTGAGGTCGTAGCTGATTCTCCGAAGGAAAGAAACCGGGTCGGCGGGTGGGGCGGGTTGAAGCCCCTTGGCCTCCAGCCTGGAAAGGATGAAGGCATCAACAGGCTGTTTGACCCAGGCGGAATTCCTGACCTCGGGCGGCGGGACCTTTTTCAGGGGTTGATAGGCCCAATAGTCTTTGGCCTCGATCCGTTTGGGTTTGTCCTCGTGAGCTTGAACTTTGGTGGGGCCGGGTTTAATTCCCTTTTTCCACGCCAGGTTATTGTCAAACCATTGCCGAAAAACCACAATCTCGGCGTCGGTTAGCTTGCCCGAGGGGGGCATTTGGATGTCCCCTTTGTAATCGAGCACCTTGAGGAGGATGGATTCGGAGGCTTTCCCCAAGACCACTGCTGGCCCCAAATCGCCTCCTTTGAGAAACCCCTCACGGTTGTCCATCCGGAGGCCACCCTTGGGTTTGTTTTCCGAATGGCATTTGAGGCATTTGGACTGCAATAACGGCCAGACTTTATTCTCAAAATGCTCTTCGGCAGCTTGATCTGCAAAATTAGGCGCGGAAAAAAGGATCACACTGAACGCTAAAGTGGTGGAACAAATCAACATTAGGCAGTTGTCCTTGAAGCAGAATATCACCATCCCGGTGGAACATTTCTATCTTACTCATTGGCTACGATGATATCAACCGAAACACCCCCCTTCCATGTCGGATCGGCTTATGAATCGGCACTATGTCGCCTACCACAAAAGGTTTCCTCAAGCCCGTCTCATCGACGAGGATCCCTTTTGCATTTGGACCCGGAAAAAAGTTACCCAACTTCCGGATGCCTGGGTATGGGTGATGGAAGGGATTGTGGGGCCTCCCCGGCACTATCTTTTAGCCAGTGTCTTTCGGGTGGACCGGGTCCAATGGTCCCCGCCACCCTTGTTCAATCAGGCCTGGGGCATGGGGAGGGCGTTTTTGCCCCCCATTCCCCTGGATCCCTACCCTTGGTTTTCGCTTCTATTAAGGTCTACCTCCCGGTTTAGCTTTGGGCTATCCCTTATCAATGATCAGGGAGTGATAGCCGGATTGTTGGAACTTGGTAACCCCGACTGAAGCTCCTGCAATGTCTCCTTGGGGCCCAACCCAAAATGGTGTTAAAGTTTGGTTTCCTGAAAAACCCTCCCAACTGGAATGTTTAAGGTGGTCTTTAGCTGGACAAAAAACGGGGTCACCTAAGCAATGAAATTCCCCTTGTGGAATCTTTCAAGGCGTTAACCAGGCATGATTTTTCGGAACCGTCCCCCTCACCAAAAGTGGGTTTTCTGGGTGAAACCTCATGCACTTTTTTTCGTTTCGGTTTTTCCCCATGCACCTCTGCAGGACCTTTGTACCCAAGTGCCGGATGGGAATGTTTTTTGTTGTAAAACTCGAAATAGAAACCAAGCCCATTTCTAAAATCTTCCCCATTGTCATTCCCCAGGAGGTAGATGTCTTGGTATTTCATAGTCCTCCCTAACCGTCCCACAAACAAATTGTTGAAGCACCGGTCCTGACCATCCATGCTTACAATGATTTCATTGCCACCCTGGCCTTGACCGGTGCGTTGAATTGTCGTCCCCCCTTGCTCATGGCCAAACCGTCCCTAGAAAAGGAAAGAATTGCTAAGAAGTCTGTCCATTTTTTGGAGTCCACTACAATATTCCCATTTCTCCTATTCCATTGTCAAAGGAAACGACGATCACCATGAAGAATCTCATCTTCGCCTCTCTGCTGCTGATTCCAACGCCCGGCTATTGTGCCGACCCTGGCACCAAACCGCTGCGAGTTTTCATTCTTGCGGGGCAGTCCAATATGGAGGGAC
>SXGR01063278.1_pt1 | contig 32851 bp, 34 predicted proteins | sample 3174711 | NCBI WGS metagenome assembly SXGR01 (sample SAMN11356860, study PRJNA531348) | freshwater metagenome | isolation source: freshwater sample F1-60 | place: China: Fuxian Lake, Yuxi | collected 2017-12-25 | reverse complement strand
TGGATCTTATCTGGATCTTATCTGGATCTTATCTGGATCTTATCTGGATCTTATCTGGATCTTATCTGGATCTTATATAATTTTAGGTTATAGTAATAAGCAACTATCTAAATTTAAATTTATCCAAAATCCTATAAACAGATTAGATTTAATTAAAAATGACAAATTTTAACTTAAAAGATGAAATATTTAAAAAAAATATTGAAATTAATTCAGCCGTACAGGTAATATTTGTCTCTGATTTATTTGTTGATGAATATGTCGGAGGCGCTGAATTAACGTCCGAGGCGCTTATTACAGAATCGCCGTTTAATGTTATGAAACTTAAAGCGCAAGACGTAACGATCGACCTTTTACGTCAAGGTATCCAGAAATTTTGGATTTTTGGTAATTTTTCCGCGCTTAATCCGCAGTTAATTCCCAGCATCATCGCGAATCTAAAGTATTCAATACTCGAATATGATTACAAGTATTGTCGTTTTCGATCGCCAGAAAAGCACTTAAATATTACAAGGGTACTGTGCGATTGTCATGAACAAATTAACGGAAAGTTAATTTCGGCTTTTTATCATGGTGCCGAAGGCATGTGGTGGATGTCAGAAGGACAAAAAGCACACTATGTTAATTTATTTCCATTTTTATTAGAAAAATCAAGTATTGTTTTATCAAGCGTTTTTGATAAAAAAACGTTAGGTACTATTAAGGCTCTCAGAGAAGGTATTAAGGCGGCCGCCGTTGATCGTAAGACGTGGATCGTATTAGGATCAGAGTCGTGGATAAAGGGCTACGAAGCAGCAAAAAATTGGTGTATCGATAATGCCAAGGACATTGACACATTGTTTAATGTACCTTATGAAACAACGCTAACAAAAATGGCTGCAGCTGAAGGATTTGTGTATCTTCCTGCGGGAAAAGACACATGTCCACGCATGGTAATTGAAGCTAAATTATTAGGGTGTAAGCTTCATATTAATGACGATGTGCAACATAAAAATGAAGAGTGGTTCGCAACAGATGATATTGAATCGATTGAAGAATATCTTTATGCAGCGCCAGGTTTGTTTTGGAACGGTATAAAGAATATGATGAATCACAAACCATCGCTTAGCGGTTATACACAAACTAGAAATTGTATTGAGCAAAATTATCCCTGGGAGCAATCTATAAAGTCTCTTTTGGGATTTTGCGACGAGGTCGTTATTGTCGATGGTGGATCAACTGACGGCACATGGGAAAGGCTTTTAGAAATTCAAAAGCTCGAGCCACGTGTAAAACCATTTCAGGTCATCAGAGACTGGAACGATAAGCGATTTGCATTATTTAATGGTCAGCAGAAAGCCGAAGCCCGCCGCAAGTGTACGTCTGACTTTTGTTGGCAAGTCGATATCGACGAATTGGTGCATGAGGATGATTACATTAAAATCATCGACCTTGTTAAAAAATTCCCCAAAGGTGTAGACCTTGTAGCGTTGCCAGTTGTCGAATATTGGGGCGGCCCGAAGAAAGTTCGAGTCGATGTTAATCCATGGAAGTGGAGATTAAGTCGTAATAATCCTAATATCACACATGGCCTACCAAAATCTCATCGTAAGTTCGACGACGAGGGCACGATGTATTCAATAGGTTCCGATGGAGACGATTATATTTATAAAGATACGTTGGAAAATGTTCCATGTGTATCATTCTACACTTCTGAGGTCGATAATGTTCGACAAGCTGCGATGTCAGGTAATAAGCAGGCTTTATCTGCATACGAAAATTGGTTAAATCAAGTTATTGAGCAATTACCTGGCGTTTATCATTATTCCTGGTATGACCTCGAGCGAAAAATTCATACATATAAGGGTTTTTGGTCTAAACACTGGGCATCGTTGTACAATCAAGTACAAGAAGACATTTCTGAAAATAATAAGTTTTTTAATAAAAAATGGGCAGACGTCACGAATGACGAGATCAGAGAACTAGCCACAAAAATGAAAAATGAATTAGGAGGATGGATATTTCATCACAGGGTCGATTTTACAAAACCGACGCCATGGCTCGATATTAAAAAGTCGGAACCAGCAGTGATGTCCATCAAAGGACACATTTTCGCGTCGGAGACAATTGCGTGAAAAATCGATTTGTTTTTGTCGTTCCTTATTACAACGCAGAAGAAGATATCGCGAAAAGCCTTTATTCGATGATGGCACAGAGCTATAGCGACTGGCGTGCAATTATGATCGACGACATGTCGACCGACAAAGGTCCTGATCTGGTAAAAAAAATAGTTGAAGGTTCTATTCATCGAAGTAAATTTACGTTAGTAAGTAGAACAGAAAAATATGGTGAAGTACGCAACACACTGGCGTCTCTTGAATCGATCGACGATGCAGAAGTTGTGTGCCGTCTTGATGGTGGAGATTGGTTATTAGAAAACGATCTATTGTGGATTCTTAATGAATCGTATAAAGATGCTAATCAAGCCGTCGCGTGGACTGCACATCGTTGGAGCTATACTCCACGCAATATTTCCGGTCCACTCGAGCTTAAATCGAATCAAACAGTTTATCAACATCCATGGGTTTCTAGTCACCTCAAAACATTTAAGGCGGAACAACTTCGTAAGGTTCCTAAGGTTAATTTTTTTACCGATTCAAACGAGTATATCATGATTGCATGCGATCAAGCAATATTTCTTCCAATGATGCATATTTCTCATCAAGAAGGTAAAAAGTTGAATTTTATACCAATAGTTGGTTATCATTATAATATTGATCTTAACAATAGAAATTTGTTTACTTCAATCCGTGCCGTTAATCAAAAGATTTCCGCAGAGTCAATTCGACAAAGGGGATTTTTGGTGTGAAAATTCTACTCGACAATGTCGACGTTAACTCTTCATCCGGACCCAATTCATTTGGCCGACGCTTACAAACAGAAATTAAAAAAATGGGTCACGTTATTGATACAACGGTCGTGTCCCCCGATGTGCAACTTTCCTTTATTATGACCAATCAAATAAAGGCGAAGGTGGCGTTACGCCTAGATGGAATTTATTTTAATTCGCGACAAAATTGGGAAAAATTAAATACGCCAATAAAAGATTCTTTTAATAGCGCAGAGTTAGTGATATATCAATCAAATTTTAATAAGTCATTAACTGAAAAATATTTTGGTTATGCTAAACGATCTATAGTAATCAATAACGGCACCTGTATTAGTACGATCGAGTCAATCCCGACGCTACGTCAGCTCAATGAATATGCAGAGATATGGTCCTGTGCCTCTTCTTGGCGTCCGCACAAAAGACTGAAGGATAACATTAATTATTTTTTAGAAAAATCGCCAAGTGACGCCTGTCTCGTGGTCGCAGGAGAAAATCCAGACTATGTCGTGCAACACGCACGAATATTTTATGCGGGTAAGCTTTCTTGGGAACAATGTATTTCGTTATACAAGAGTTCTAGCGTATTTTTACATTTAGCGTTTTTGGATCATTGTCCAAATGTCGTCGTTGACGCTCGAGCGGCGGGATGCCGTCTCGTTGTGTCATCGAGCGGTGGTACAAAAGAAATTGCAGGATTAAATGCTACTATAGTAGAGGATGTCGATTGGGACATGTTGCCACTTGATCTTTATTCACCACCAGCAATTGATTATTCTAGAGAACGTTCGAATGAAATTGTTTCTAATATCGATATTGTCGACGTGAGTCGACAATATATCAGCGCCTTGGAGTCTATATGAAAAATATTCATGAATCAGTTAGTCAGTTACTAACAACGAAATTAGCTAAGTACAAAAATGAAAAATTAAGCGCCGCAACATGCGTTACAATTTATCAGGATATTTTTGATATTTTTGTTGCAATATTTCAAGAATCTAAACTAGATGTAAGTAACGAAGCGATGAATTTAATTTGCCAGATGTATTATGGCGCAGTGGTGATTAATGATAATCAGGAACTAGACCCTAATATTTTTTCGCAAAAAGCGAATACAAAAAATGTAGAAACGAAAGAGCTCGTTTTATTGGCTAGTCTTTTTTCTAATACACCGTTTGCTACACCATTTATTTTTGAAATAAAAACGAGGTCATAAATACGTAATATGAGTAAAAGAGCTTTCGTAACGGGCGTCACTGGTCAGGATGGTAGTTATCTTGTTGACCTTTTAATTTCCAAGGGTTATGAGGTTCATGGTCTTGTTAGACAATCTACGCAATTTACGCCTGACAGATGGGGACATTTAAAGGGCGCAATGCTATCAAAAAAACTTGAGGTTCATCATGGTGACCTAATGGATGCTTCGGGTATGAGAGCTACGCTAGAAGCGATTCAACCTGATGAAGTCTATAATCTTGCGGCGCAAAGTCATGTTGGTTTATCTTTTGAACAACCAATTAACACATCTGAGGTTACGGCGCTAGGTGCCCTTAATATTCTTGATGCTATTAAACGTTCGAAATTAAATTGTAAATTTTATCAGGCTTCTTCTAGCGAAATGTTTGGAAGAGTTAGATCAACGCCCCAAGATGAACAAACTCCGTTTTATCCCCGTAGTCCATATGGATGTGCCAAGGTATATGCGCACTATATTACTCAAAACTATAGAGAATCGTATGGAATATTTGCATGTTCGGGAATTTTATTTAATCACGAGTCGGAACGAAGGGGCGAAAATTTTGTAACTCGTAAAATTACGCGAGCAGTTGGTCGAATTAAAGCCGGTCTACAAAAAGAATTAAAAATGGGAAATACGTCTGCGCTTAGAGATTGGGGATACGCACCTGAATATGTCGAGGCGATGTGGCTAATGTTGCAACAAGACGTACCATCTGATTATGTTATTGGCACCGGTACACAACACTCTGTTCAAGAATTTATTGACGAGGCTTTTGCGATAGCAGAGTTAAACAAAGATGAATATATTCAATTTGATCAAAAATTTATGAGACCGTCTGAGGTTGATACACTCATTGGAGATGCAACCAAAGCAAAAGAAATTCTCGGATGGGTTCCAAGGATCGACTTCAAATCTTTGGTAAGAAAAATGGTAGAGCATGATATTTCTCTTGCAAAAAAAGAAAGTCTACTACTACAATCGTGAACAACGTTTTTGTATTACGACCTTCCGAAGATTGGATCGTCGATAGATTGGTCACTGAATGGTACGAAAATAATTCTGATATTAGTACTACTACACCTACCTCAGCCGATGTGATATGGTTGTTGGCTAACTGGTGTTATAAGCGCATAGATCAAAGATTATTGTTAAATAAAAAAGTTATTACGACAATTCATCACATCGTAATTGAAAAATTTGATCAAAATAAGCTTTTAGAATTTCAAGATAGAGATTTACTAACTAACATTTATCACGTTCCGAATATTCATACGCAAGACGTTGTTAGACAACTAACAAAAAAACCCATTCGTGTAATTCCATATTGGGCAAATCAAAAAATTTGGATATCGACTGGGTCGAAATTAGAGTTACGAAAAAAGCATAATCTACCTGTTAATGATTATTTAATAGGGTCTTTTCAAAGAGACACTGAAGGACACGATCTTGTATCGCCGAAACTAGAAAAAGGACCAGACTTATTTGTCGATGCCATAGAAAAACTTTGGCAAAACAATAAATCAATTTGTGTGATTTTAGCAGGGTGGCGACGTCAATACGTGATATCGCGACTAACACAATTGCGTATACCATATTTATACTTCGATCGACCGACGCAAGAAACCATAAATGAATTATATCAAACGTTGGATTTATATCCTGTGACTGCGCGATACGAAGGCGGTCCGCAATCTTTGATAGAATGTGGTTTGTTGAATATTCCTGTAGTTTCTCGCGACGTTGGGATGGCTAGCTTACTATTGTCGAAAGAATCGATATCTAACGATGTTACAATTGCTACACCAACTGTACCAGACGTTAAAAAACTAAAATTAAATAAAGGGTTTGAAGAATATAGAAAGTTGATAGATACTTTATGAAGAAAATACACATCAAAAAAAAGCTCGAAGAACTTGATTTTCCGCTAGAAAATCTTTCTCTTGGCGACTTCGACACAATAGGAGAATTTACTGCCAAGAAAACAAGATCACCTGATAGCGAATTATATAAAAAAGTTGGATGTTTTTATAGACCGAACTATGAACGTGGTTTACTCATTTATTCGTTAATTAGAAAATTTAAAATAGAATCATATTTGGAAATTGGTTTTGGTCGTGGTTATTCAGCCTTTTGTGCCGCGAAGGCTATGGATGACGATGGAATTAACGGCAAGATTACAACTATCGATTCAAATTTTGATAAAAATCATCTACAAGGACTATCAAAGATATTTCCGATTAGCTGGTTTGAAAAAATTAATTTTATACAAAATACGTCTGCTGTCGCTCTTCCCACGCTCGATAAATTCGACATGATTTATATAGATGGAGATCATACACTAGAAGTCGTTAAAAGTGATTGGGAGATGTGTAAAAACAAGTGGAATAAAATTTGCTTATTTGACGACTATCATCTTCCCACACAAAAAGAAGATAAAAATATTCAATGTGCTAAAGTCATCGATCAAATCGAAGAGTATAAGAAAGAATTAGTGATAATGGATCGTAGAATATTTTTAGACGATCGTAGAATAAGCGATGAAGCTATCGATTATGGTCAAGTTATTTTAACGAAATAGTCATATGGAGTCATTTTTAAATTGGTATGACGATTTGTGTGAATATTATGGCGTGACGCCCGACGAAGCACTAGAATTAGGTACCAGAAAGCCCAATAGAAAACCGAATTTACCTTCGTCACCAACAACCCACGCTGTAAATAATTTAACATTCGAAGAAATTTGGTCTTCTAAATCGCGAACGACAGAAGAACAAATATTCGAATTCTATAAAGACCAAGGTTCTTGGTCAACATTTAGACAGGTTGTTAGACATAAAGATATGACGTCTATACACTTAGACTTTTTAAAAAAAACCATAAAGAAAAATTCAACATTTTGTGAATATGGTTGTGGCGTTGCGCCTTTTACGCATACGCTGTTACAAAATATTGATCAAAATGAAAAATTAAATATTTATATTTCCGACGTCGAAAGTGAACATTTTACGTTTGGTATCTGGCGATTAGAAAAATTAATTAAGACTAGGCGTTTGGACAATGTTACGTTTAAACCAATGCCTATATTGCCAAATTCTTTACCTAAGTATTCTAAAAACGTAGACGTTGTTTTTATATTTGAAGTTCTAGAACATGTACCAAGCCCTATTTCAACATTTAAGAATCTAGTAAATCAAATGAATAAAGATGGTTTATTTTGCGAAAATTTCATTAAGCATGTGGCTAATCATGATGAACTACCGGGTCCTGATTTGGATTCAGCGGCCGAAGAAAGAGACGATTTTTATAAAGAGCTTAGTAAAAATTGCGATTTGTTGTTTGGTTCGTCAGAAAGCGATCAACCGAATCACACGAGAATCTGGAAGAAGAAATGAAAGTCTACTTTAATAGAAGACCTGTTCAGGGACCTTGGGGCGGGGGATCAAAGATCATTTCGTCAATTATTGATGAATGCTTAAAACGACGTCACAAAATTTTATTTGAAGAACAGCTTAATTCTTGCAGCGATATTGATACGATAATTTGTTTCGACCCCCGTCCCAATCAACATATTAATTTTCAAAATTTATTAGATTATCGTCAAAAATTTGGTGCAAAGATTATTCAAAGAATCGGCGATCTTGGAACGCACGGAAAACCAGAACTTTTTGAAGCACTAAAAAAAACAACACCATATTCCGACGTGCTTATATTTCCAAGCGATTGGGCAAAAAATTATTTAAATCAAAATAACAAATCGCAATATGTAATTCGAAATGCGGCCGCACAAGAATTTATTAACTACAAGGATTACTATAAGTCTTTTGACGGAATTATTAATCTTGTAACTCATCACTGGTCAGATAATAGTAATAAAGGATTCGATCTTTATCAAAAACTTGATGATTATTGTTTGGCTTCAAAAAAATATACTTTTACGTATATCGGAAGAAAACCAGCAAATATCGTCTTAAGTAAACATTTACCTCCGCTGGATGTAAATGGGTTAATTAATGAATTACCAAATTATCATGTATATATCACTGCTTCGAAATTAGAAGCCGGCGCCAATCACGTTCTAGAAGCCATGGCGATGAATTTACCTGTATTATATCACGCCGACGGCGGTAGCATTAATGAATACTGTAGTGAATATGGATTTTCTTATACGAACATTGAAGAACTAGTGTATATTTTAGAAAATTCCCTGGATGCGATTTATTCCATCTTCATTAAGATGTTACACACTAGAAGTGCTAGTCACATGGCAAAAGAATATGTGGATTTGATCGAAAGCTATATATGAAACTAAACATTAGTATTGATGACGTTTCTCCACATCCGTTAGCATCGATAAAAGTTTTAGATCGTTGTTTTGATTTAATTAATGAATTTCCAGATATTAAGTTTTCTCTATTTATTCCCGTTGCATATTGGAGAACGATAAAGTCAAATACGACCACAGTTGATGCGCTAGAATTAAATCGATATCCTGAATTTTGCTCTTCAATTAAAGGTCTTTCAAAACAAAATTTTGAAATTTGTTATCACGGGTTATTTCATGGAATACCTGGTCAGTCAGACAATGACGAATTCCAAAACTTGAATTATTCGCAAGCTATCGAAAAGCTTAATACGATGTTTAAAATAGTTCATGATGCTGGACTAAGCGATACTTTTCAACCGATATTTAGACCTCCTGCTTGGAGAATGTCATCGATGGCAATAAAGGCGGCAAAAGATCTAGGAATAACGACGTTAGCTTTATCGCCTAAGGAATACGCAAAGAAAATTTATGGCGACGCTGAGACCGCTTTCGATAAAATAGTTTATTATAATTGTAATCCTCCCTTCGATGTCTTGCAAGCTTTTTATCCCTACACGGAAGTTGTATATCACGCGTGTGAATGGGATTTAAATTATTTGTGCAAAGAAAAAACGAATGAATTAAAAAAATTCATAAACTTACAACAACATGATATAGAGTATTGTTTTATTCGCGAAATTTAAAAATGATAACTTTTAAAAAGATTCAAAAAATAAAAACTCACGATGGATACATGATTCCAATTTATCGAGATTGGGATTATCAAATAAATGAACGACATATACCCAAGATGGTATATGCCACGATGCTCGAATCCAATATCGAAAAAGACATCATCTTACACGAGCGTCGTTCGACATATATGACTTGTATACAAGGAACAATCGAGTTTGAGACATACAACATCGATGGCACAATAAAAAAATATTTTCTATCATCAAAAGAAGACGTTAATGGGTTAATAAATCTTATAATTGCTACAGCGAATACGCCAATAAAACTGTCGAATCTTACCAATGAATTAGCCATAGTCATAAATTGTCCCGATCATTCTTGGCACCCAGATGACACAGATACTATAAAATTTAAGAATTGGAGCGAATTTAAAGCGTGGAAAAAAGATTAAAAAAATCGTGTCATTTTTTAGTGACGGGTGGATTGGGTTTTATAGGTAGCCACTTTATTGAAAAGTGTTTATTATTGGGTCATAGCGTAACGAATATAGACAAAATTACCTATGCCTCGAACGAAAACATAGAATTTTCAGGTAATTATAAATTTATACATAGAGATATTTGCGAAATTAAGGAAATACCTAATTGCGACTTTATAGTAAATTTTGCCGCTGAGTCGCATGTAGATAATTCGATAACTGAAAGTTTTAATTTTTTAAATTCGAATATTAAGGGCGTTTATAATTTACTAGAAATTATAAAAAACAATAAAATTAAAAGCGTATTGTCCGCGCAAAAATATATTAGTCCTATATTCGTTCAAATTAGTACTGATGAAGTTTTTGGTGATATAGATAATGGGTTTTTTGGCGAAGAGGATAGACATAGAGCTAGTAATCCATATTCGGCAACCAAAGCCGCGGCGGAACAAATATTATTTGCCTGGTCACGTACATATGATATACCATTTTTAATGACTAGAACTACTAATAACTACGGAAAAAGACAACATTCTGAAAAATTAATACCATTGGCCATTACAAAACTATTAATCGGAGAAAAGGTTCCAATTCATGGTAGTGGTACATACGTTAGAAATTGGATACACGTAGAAGACAATATTGATGCGATCATTAAAGTCATCGATACTGGCGTGTTAAATGAGATTTATCATATAGCGTCAGAAGAAGAGTACTCTGTAAATGATGTAGTTGAAAAGATTTGTGGTGCCTTAAATTTGAATTTTATGAATTATGCTGATTATAGTTCTGATAGGGCAGGTGCAGATTTAAGATATGCGTTAGATTTTCAAAAAATAACCAAGCTGGGATGGGTTCCAAAAAGAAATTTCGAAGAGTCACTAATCGAAATTATAGAATACTACAAGAGATTAAAATGATACCACTTTTTAAGATCCATGCGCCACATTCTATCGGAGTAAAGATACAGGAAGTATTTGACGCCGGCACTATTACCGAGGGCGAATATTCTGACAAATTTGAAAAGGAATTTGGTGCCTATGTTGGTAATTCGAATTGTTCGCTATTAAACAGCTGTACGTCGGCATTGACGCTAGCATATAGGTTATCTGATCTAGGACCAGGATCAGAAATTATTACAACACCGATGACGTGTATGGCAACTAACGAACCAGCACATTTAACTGGCGCAAAATTAGTATTTGCAGATATCGATCCAACAACGGGCAATATAGATTCAGCGTCTGTAAAAAAAAGATTATCAAAAACTACAAAAGCCGTCGTAGCAGTTCATTGGGCTGGACAACCCTTTGACATTGAGTCATTGAATCAGGTAATCAAACAATATAATCCCGATATTAAAATCATAGAAGACGCCGCCCATGCTCTGGGCGCATCTTACATGAATAAGCCTATTGGTAGTCATTCTGACTATGTTTGTTTTTCATTTCAGGCGATTAAACACTTGACGACAGTCGACGGCGGCGCGATCTGTTCTCTCTCGACAAATGATGATGATAGAATTAAAAAAATTCGTTGGTTTGGACTTGACAGAAAATACTCGGGATCTCGTTGGGAGCAAGATATAACAGAGTCGGGTTATAAGTTTCATATGAACAACATAAATGCTATCATCGGTCTTGAACAGATGAAGCGCCTAGATTTTGTTGTTGGTTCTCATAAGAAAAATGGTAAGCTTTATGACGCAAAGATACATAATCCTAAGATTACAAAACTTCGTCGAGACCCCAACGCAGAATCTTCTTATTGGATTTATTCGTTACTCGTCGATGACAAGGAAAAATTCAAACAACACCTCGCTAAAGCCAATATAGCGTCCGACGTCGTCCACGTGCGCAATGATCGCTATAGTGTCTTTAAAGATTTCAAGCAACAAGATCTTCGAGGCACTGATGAATTTTGCAATAAGATGATTAACATACCTGTGGGCTGGTGGTTGAGTGATGACGACCTAGATAAGATCATCGATGTTGTTAACAACTATTGAGGAAACGGACGGTCATGATAAGTCTTAGACGCGTGTCGGAAGATGATTTAAAATTTATTAATGATATTCGAAATGATCCCACCACTAGAAGCCAACTAGAAAATATTGAAATTATTTCCCTAGAAGAAACTAATAAATGGTTTAAAGAAAAATCCCCTGTTTGGTTTATCATCAGCTGGGGGTCGAATCGGGTTGGTTATATCAGAACAAGTCACGATACGGGTAATTCTATCTGCATAGGTTGTGATATCGCTCCGGAGCAAAGAGGCAAAGGATACGCGAAAGCAGCCTATCGGTGCCTAATTCAACTATACAAAAAGGATTATTCTGTCATTTGGTTGGACGTCTATCGAGACAATACGATAGCATATAATCTCTATAAGAAATTAGGATTTATCGAAGTTGGTTCTGCACCTCGACTGGTCAACAACAAAGAATACGTTACAATGGTTTATTCTCGAATCGATGCGTAAGATGCACGACTTACAGATAGCAATTCCGTGTGGACCCAATAGCGAATATTTTGCTAATTTTTTAATTGAGACGATAGAATTTACAATATCTAAAAAATTAAATTATCGTTTTTTAATTGGCATCAATAAGCCCGATGTCAACAAAGATGAGATAGTGAAAAATCACGACGTGAGTAAATTTGATTTTGTAGAAGAGCTATCGCCTACCGCGTCTAGTTTGGGCCACGCCCATTGTCTCAATCTCATGTTACGAAATATGAACTCCAAATTTGGAATTTTTCTAGACTCCGATGTAGCAGTTCTAGAAAAAAATTGGGATGTTCTATTGTTGAACATCCTACGAGACAAAACAATAATGATTGGAAGCGAATATCATCATTCCGATGGTAAGATGGTGAATAAACCCAACGTTATTACTTGTGCATTTGACGCGGAGATTTTTAAAAATTTGAAACTAGACTTTACGCCGTCCCTTAAAAAAATAATTACGACACCAGAAATTGCATCGCATTATGGTACCCAAGTGGGGCAATTAATTATGTTAGATACGGGTTGCGAAATTATGGAAACTATCGCTAAAAATGGATACCAAACCGAGGTTCTAAAAATAGTGTCTTCTCGCTATCGAGATACTTCGTCTAAACTAAAAGTTCTAGATTCTAATCAACGCGGTGAAGAATACCACTTGAATGATAGACCAATTTCTACTCATATGGGTCGTTCTTTAACTAGAAATTTTAAAAATGACCCTATAGTCAAAACCTGGAAAGACAGCGTCGAGCGGTGGCTTTATGGGAAAATCTGATCCCATCATATTCAAAGAATACACTAGCTTTTTTGACAGCAAAACAAGTTCGTGTGATTCCATAGCATTTTTAGGATTTGATCAAGAAAATTCTTTTACTCTTGGTATCGAAGCGCCCACAAGACACTTTTATGACTTACGACTTAACAACTGGAATATTAATGACGACTGGTCGCTGAAACAAAACTACGATTTAATAGTTTGTACTAGGTGCGCATATTTTTCCGAAGACCCTTCGCGGTTTATAGAAAAATGTAAGCAGCATCTTAACACTAACGGCCACGCTTTGATAGACTGGGGATTAGGCGATCATTGGCGATTTAATAAATATAAAGTAGGATGGTTACGTGACGGCGAACAAGAGTACGCCTATCAGCCAAAAAACTTTTTGTATTCGTGTTACTGGAATGAAAGCTTGCGAAAAGACTCTAACGCGAAACTATTTTGGAATCACGTTTTAGCTAATAAAGATTTCGGTTATACGTCCGCTGACACCTTAGACGAAGTCGTAAAAAGAGAAGTTCCCAATTTGGTTAATTATGACGTAAAAAAGTTCAAGACTATTTTTCTTTGGCCCGAATCTCCACAACTTTATATTATTACGCTACTTAAAAAATGACGATTTATGACATAGCATAAGGTTGTATCTTTTCTCGAATTTCATGATAAATTTATTTATATGGAGCGCGATGCGTATCCGCCAGTAGAAGAAGATTATGTTAGTTGTTATAAAAAAGCAAATAATGAAAAAACTTATGCTTATTATACGTCAAGAAGAGACTGTAGGGTCCGTGCGGTTTTATAATTCCTTCGCCCATTTATATTTCTAAATCTCATACGAAAAAAATATCTAACGCCACTAATGAAGACGGAAACAACGTCAAGTTTCCGCAACATTCTTTTGAGGGCTTATTGATGGAAGCGATAAAAAAATCGGGTATTAAGTTAATTCCTATTTTGTACATCAATCCCGATAATAGTAATTTTGAAAAAAATCTTTCGCTGGAAACGAAAACCACACATTAACACAATATTCTAAATCTTATATTAGTCTCTAAAAAAAGCTAAAATAACGTCGGGCAAATAGGTGAAAGAAGTTTTAGAAAATGAAAAAATATATGAAATTCCTCAAACTCAAGCGAAATATTATTAAAAAATATTGATTTTAAATTACACTATTATTGTGGATGTACGCATGACTCAATTTGCATATATTATTCACCATCTAACGCAACAAAAAAGCTTCTTAAGCGAATTAGCGCTATGTAACTTGAAGTCATAACATATCTTTTGTTACACAAAAATAAAAAACTATGAAATTGGGATTTATTCTAGATGGAATGACGTATCTAAAATACTATATTCCGTTAGTTGAAGAAGCGAAAACTCGAGGTGTTCAATCGACGTTCTTTATATCAAGGAGCAACAAATATAATTGTCCATTTACCGGTAATCATTTACAAGTTTTGAAGAATATTTGTGATACATACGATATAGTTCTAGACTACCATAATGAAAAAGCGATTAATAATTGTAATGTAGTCTTTACGATCGAAGGAACAAAAATACAGTCTATAGATAAATCAAAAATATTTTCTTTATGTTGTTCGACAGATTTTACGATGTCGTATGATTCCTATATTGATAAAGTCGCGTATGTTGTTGTGTCGAGTAATTTTTTGGCTAATTATTACAAAAAAGCGAACGATAAAAATCTTTATTTAGGAACGCCTAAGTTCGATGTAAAACTAAAAGAAGAATCGATTAGAGACAAATACGATTTACGTGATAAGAAGATTATTACGCTATTTTATCCACGGTTACGGGATATTCATCAAGCGCCAATTAGAAGAATAGTCGAAGATTTAAAAAAAATAAATTACGAAGTTGTCATTAAGACGCGAGGAAAAGATCCTATTTCGAAGACTAATTTATCTAGATTTAATTTTGAAGATATTTCTTGGCACCCTCATACTTCGTTAGAGCTAATAAAAATTAGTGATATTATTGTTAATTTTAGTTCTAGCGTTATAGAAGAGACAACTGCTTTACAAGTACCATTAATAAATTTTCACATTAAGCCATTTGTTAAGCCATTTAATTTTTTATATGATTCTTCTTTTGTAAAAAATCTAAATGTAGATTACACGTTCGAAGAAATGAAAAGTTCAATAGAGAATTTGACTACTACGAATTTCTTAAATGACTTTGCCGTTGCCAATAAAAAGCTATTTGATACAAAAACGTCCTCAAAAGATATAATTGATTTTATTACATGAAAATTACGGCGATCATACCCGCGCGAGGAGGATCAAAAAGGCTGAAAAATAAAAATGTATATCCTGTATGGAACATGCCAATGATTTATTGGGCAATAAAAGCGTGCAAAGAATCGAAATATAAACCAGACGTTTGGGTAACAACAGACTCTAACGATGTATCAATGGTCGCAAAGTATTTTGATGCAAATGTTGTTCTTAGAAATGAGTCGACGTCCAACGATACGATATTTAAACAAGTTGCGATTAGAGACGCGGCCGCCAAAATAGATGCGCAAAAGGGATTAAGCGACGTCTATATTTCACTACAACCCAATTCCCCAGAAATAAAAAATCAACATCTTGACGAGGCGATCAAAAAACTAATCGACTACGATAAAGACGAAATTATTAGTGCAGACTATAATCATATGCAAAACGGTGCATTTAGAATTTTTAGGGGAAAATATGTCTATCAACAAGACTTATCAACGAATTGCGGATTTTATATTTGTGATTTGTACGATGTGCATACAAAAGAAGATGTAGATTTTTTAGAGAAAAAATATGACTTACATCATAAGTGAAATTTGTGGACAGTGGGGCGGCTCGATTCGAAAAGCCGAACAAATGATAGTTCAATCAAAAATGATGGGTGCCGACGCCATTAAGGTACAACTCTTCGACACATATAAAATGCCGGGACAAAATCGACACATATGGGAATATTTGTCAATGAATAAAGAGACTTTTTTTCGTTTAGCCGATTATTGCGAAAAATTACGAATAGATTTTTTTGCGTCTGCTTTCGACGAAGAACGATTCGAATGGATTTGTGAACGAAACCTGAAATATAATAAAATAGCCAGTTCATTAATAGAGATTAATCCAAAACTATGCGAATCTATGCTACAAACAAGTATGCATACATTTTTTTCTTTGGGTAAGTGGACACAAACGAATTTTCCATTCGACGTTAATAACGTAACATATTTTCATTGTATCGCAAAATACCCGCATAATTATGATGAAGCGATTGAAACAATGCCTCAAAAATTCGATGGTAAGCTATTAGGGTATTCTGATCATTCGCTAGGTATCGATGCAGCTAAAGAAGCAGTAAAAAATGGCGCAAAATATATAGAAAAACACTTTACGCTTGATAAAAGTTTGCAATCTAAAACAGAGGGCGCACATATTTGTAGCATGAACATGTATGACCTTCAAGAACTAAGAAAATTTTGCGATAAACAAATATGATAGACGTTATACTCTCATGTAGAAATACTGAAAAATACATACAAGAATGTATTGAGTCTATACTCTCACAAGAATATTCTCAATTTAGGTTATTCGTATTTGACGATTATAGTACAGATAGCACGGTTGAAAAAATTAAAACCTTTAATGATCAAAGATTAACACTTGTTGAATCAAAAAAGAATATTGGAACGTATGCCGCCAAAAATTTTATTTTTAATAATTTTATTACGTCAGAGTATGTGGCGCTTCATGATGCCGATGATATAAGTCTATCGTCTAGGTTCAATATACAATTGAAAGAACTAGCGACAACCGATCCGAGCGTCGCGTGTATAGGAACGAGCGTATTAGAATTTTGGGAAATGGAAAATTTCATGCCCCACACGTCGTCATCCTTTCCAGTCACAGAAAAATCCCGCATTAATCTATATCCAGAAAAAATAACTATTGATAGTCTGGTGAATGATCATTCTTGCGATTATATCTCTATTTTAAAATCAAAAATGTGTATGAATGGTACTGTAATATTTAGGACTTCTGCAATTCGCGACATTGGTGGGTGGGATGGAAGAACTCGTTTTTCTGGAGACTCTGATATTTTTTTAAGACTATTAGGCTCAGGTAAGACTATAAAAAATATACAAAACGTCTTATATAAAAGACGATTTCATGAATCATCGCTTACGGCTTCTAGTGATACTGGAATTAATTCGGCCGCGCGCACCAAATACAACGACTCAATTTTATCCGACGTGAAAAAATGTATTGATGGAATTTGTGTAAAAAGAGATTTTTTCTATCCGACATTTGAATATATGGTGACAAAATGTGTGGAATAGTTGGATCGACGATTCATAGTATTCGCAGAAATCACTTAAACCTAATTGCCGATAGAGGCCCGGATGCAAAAGGTATTTATGAAGATGCGAATATATCGTTGGGTCATACAAGGTTGTCTATTATCGATACTTCAAGCGGGTTATCTATTCAACCCATGGTCGATGCATCTTGTGCGTTGACTTTTAATGGTGAAATTTATAATTTTTTAGAAATTTCAAGGTCGCATCTTGCAAAAGATGAATCAATCGGTGATACGCGAATCTTATTTGATTGCTTAAAAACGTTAGGTATAGAAAAAACGCTTCCACTATTAAATGGAATGTTTTCATTTTGTTTTTATGATTCGTCTATAAAAAAACTATACTTAGCAAGAGATCGCGTTGGAAAAAAACCATTATTTTATCTCGCCGACGGACGAGGTATAACTTTTTCGTCTAGCCTTTCTTTATTGCGAAAGATCCACCAAGAAGATACTTTTAAAATTAATAAAGATATTTTAGGATTTTATTTTTCAACATTTTATATACCGTCGCCTCACACGATTTACGAAAGTGTAAAATCGCTACAACCCGGAAGCTTTTTAGAATTTGATATTGAGTCGAAAAAAATAAAAATTACCAAATACTGGGAGCCGTCCGTTGTATCTCGCAATAGAGATATTGAAGAATTCGATTATTTAATATCCGACGCAACAAAAATTAGACTTAGATCAGACGTTCCACTCGGCGCGTTTCTCTCGGGCGGAATAGACTCTACAATAATAGTTGGTCAAATTCACGACACAATTGGTAGTTGTTCTACATACACAGCCAGTATTGATGATTCTCTAAATGAAGAAGAGTATGCTAGAATAGTATCACAAAAATATTCTACAAAACATAGTATAAAAAAAGTTGCTAAAACGTCGCTTGGACTAAAGGACGTGAGACGATTAAATCGTTTTTTTGGTCAACCATTTGCTGATTCTTCTATTGTTCCTACGGAAATTATCTGTGAATTAATAAGCAATGACGTCCACGTCGCAATAAGCGGAGACGGTTCTGACGAATTGTTTATGGGATATGATAAATATTTATCGACGATGTCATTTGAAAAAAGTGTTTTTCGTAATCACACGACGAATTTTTTAAAATCGACTCAAGACCCAATAGACATCATAAGGGAGTCGATACCTAACTTCGATAAGCTAAGTAAGATAGATAAAATCAATCAATTCGATATACGCTTTTTTTTGGAGGGTGACATCTTACAAAAAATTGACAGACTTTCAATGTCTAAGTCTCTAGAGGTTAGATCGCCATTCCTGGATTATCGAATTGTCGAATTGGCGTTAGGATTACCACTAACGACGTTAATATCAAAAAATGAAGGCAAATATTTATTAAAAAATAAGGTTGAAAAAACCTTTGGAAAAGATTTTGCATTTCGAAAAAAGACTGGCTTTATGTTAAACATAGACGAATGGCGATCAAATCTTGATATGATGATACGGCCACTCGAACATCTTATCGACGCATCAGGAATATTTGTCGAAAAATTTAATCCACGCGTTTTGAACAGCTATACATTATTTAGCATTATTGTATTTTTATCGTGGTTAGAAGAAGAATTTGAATGAAAAATCCCGACGTTTCGATTATAATCACTAACTATAATTACGGCGCATACGTACAACGTTGTTTACGAAGCGTTTTAAATCAAAGTAACGTAAATCACGAAGTAGTTGTAGTCGATGATTGTTCTACCGACGACTCGCTAGAAATGTTAAAAGTATTTGAAACAGATATAAAAGTGTTATCGACATCTCAAAATTCAGGCGTGGCCGCGGCCGCAAATCTCGGTATAAGAAATGCTAGAGGACAATTTATAATACGCGTCGATGCAGACGACTATGTGTCTATTGATATGTCTTATTTCATGAAAACATATCTTGAATCAAATCACGACGCGTTTTGCGTGTCGTGTGATTATCATCTGGTCGACGACCACGAAAATCTTATAGAACGAAAATATGCCGAAAAAGACCCTATATCGTGTGGAATTATGTATAGAAAAGATTTATTTTTACAATCGGGTGGCTATAATGACTCGATGAGACATAGAGAAGAAGAAGAATTAAGAAAAAGACTAGGCGAATATTACAAAATACATCATTTAAAAATTCCATTTTATCGCTATAGAATGCATACTAGCAATAAAACAAAAACGCCCGAATACAAGGGGTATAAAATATAACTATATGGCGTCCGATAAAGACATAGAAGTCAAGAGACCAGACATTTTACGTAACTATAAGCCAAGCGATTTTTTTAAAAAAGATACGAAAAATAAAGAAAAAACTTTTAACGTTGCCGTACCTAAATTTTCTAAAGACTCTACGGTCTTAACTTTGGGTTCGTGTTTTGCCCATCACGTCAGAAATGCGCTCTCGAATCTTGGATTCGAAACGAACGCGTTGGTTTTTTATGACGATGAAATTACTACTACGTTAGCGATGAAAGAACATTTCGAGTGGATCGTTGGTGATAAGGAATTGAGAACAGAAAACGTGCATGAAAGAAAGGGTATCGTAACGCTACCTCGAATTAATAATCAGCTTCTTGAATATAAACAAAAATCACTAAATACGTTAATCAATAGTTCTTGTGTAATTTTAACGTTTGGTCTATCTGAGACATGGATTAGTCCAGATAATCGATCAGTGTGGTATTGGCCAGGTAAAGATAAAACGAAAGCAGAAAATTTAACATTCAAAGTTTTATCAACTTTCGAAAATTATGAAAATATTAAAGAGATAGTAAAGTTAATAAGAAGCGTTAACTCTATGACGTCGATTGTCATGACGCTCTCACCCATTCCTCTCGGCGCGACGTTTAGAAAAGACTGTAATATTAATCTTGCGAACTGCGCCTCGAAGGCGAGAATTCGTAGCGCAATCGATGAATTTATCGTTGAAAACAACGATGAAAAAGTGTTTTATTGGCCGTCATATGAATATGTTACGCAATACGCTGATCCGTGGGAAGAAGATTGTCGTCATGTAAAACCACACGTTGTTGAAGAAATAATGAAAGAATTTACAGAGAGGGTGACGAAATGAAGATTGGAATATTGGGATATGGCGAAATTGGAAAAGCGATACATAAGCTTTATACGAATAATGTCAATTCTCAAAATTTTCAAATTTTTATCAAAGATTTAGATAGAGACGACGCGCTTACCGAAATCGATATTTTAAACGTATCAATACCCTTTAACGATACTTTTAATTTCATATCGACAGTTCAAAATGTTATATTGACTTCGAGCGCAAAATTAACGATTATTCACTCGACCGTAGCGGTGGGTACAATTAGAAAATTAAAGGAATCAATTCCACATCTAAAAATTGTTCATTCACCATGTAGAGGAGTCCATCCCAACTTGTACGAGGGAATATTAACATTTCCTAAAATCGTCGGCGGTGTAACGTTGGAAGATTCGCAATCTGCGTCAGATCATTTACAATCATTAAATATAAAAACAGTCGTATGTGACAACTCCGAGACGACAGAACTAGCAAAACTATTAGACACTAGTTACTATGGCATATGCATAGCATATCATGGTGAAGCAAAAAAAGCCTGCATAGAATTTGACGCTAATTTCGATCAGGCGATGACGATGTATAATCAAACGTATAACGAAGGTTACGCGACGTTGGACAAGCGCAACGTAATTAGGCCTGTATTAACACCTCCGCCAGGTAAAATTGGTGGTCATTGTGTCGTAGAAAATGCAGAACTGTTATCAAAACAATTTAGTTCGCCTATTTTAGACTTTATTACGATGTACGAGGGGAGCAAATAATGACATCGATTGGCGTAATAGGACAAGGTTTTGTTGGCGGATCCTTGACGACTGTTTTTTCAGAGCGCGGGTTCGATGTTTACGCTTATGACAAGGCAGGAAAATATGCAAAGAACGCTTTGCCTTGTCATGGTGATCCCGTTGCCGGGTATCCAGAATCGATCATGGAATTAATTCATGATAATGAAGATGGTGGAACACCTGGATTTTCTAATGTTTATTTTGTGTGCCTTCCAACACCCATGTGTGAAGATGGATCGGCTGATCTTAGTATCGTAGAGGGTGCACTAGAAGAGCTAGCGGCCGTACCGGGTGAAAGAATTGCGGTCGTCAAATCGACCGTTCCACCGGGTTCAGTCGAACGATGGAACAAGAGATTTTTAGAATCAGGACTTCGTATCATCTTTAATCCAGAATTTTTAACAGAGGCGAATGCGCTCGACGATATGCGCAATCAAACAAGAATTGTTCTTGGCGGACCTCGTCCATGGATTAATAAAGTCAAACAAATTTTTCAGTCGGCTTTCCCCAAAGTTCCGATTATTAAGACGTCTTCGACGACCGCCGAAATGGTGAAATATCTCACGAACAATTTTTTAACAGTGAAAGTAGCTTTTGCTAATGAAATGGCCCAAGTCTGCGAAGCCCTAGATAATTCTGGGTTAAATGTCGACTACGACAAGGTGGTCGAATATGCAAAATATGATAAAAGACTTGGAGAGAGTCACTGGGCTGTGCCTGGTCCCGATGGGCACAGAGGTTACGGAGGATCATGTTTGTGCAAAGATATTAATGCCATGATTAGCGTTTCGAAAAATCTAGATGTAGATTCTAAAGTTATGCAAGCCGCCTGGGACAAAAATCTCGAAGTTCGTCCTGAAAGAGATTGGGAGAAGTTGATTGGTAGGGCAGTTTCAAATAAGAAACAATGAATAATACCGGTGTGTTCTTCTATACGCGATCAATATATTTTAAAATTCAAGAGATGATTGTTTTGTTACGTGTTTTAGGACTTGTCTTAAAGATATATTTCACGAAAAATAGAGTTTATAACTTGCTCTTTATCGCGAAGAAGTACTCATTGAACTAATGGTTACAACGATGTTATATTTATGATATGCAAGAAGTAACATCACTCTCATCCTTTGAGATATTACCAACAGGTAAACCCCACGTTTCTTTCTCCGAAGTTAAGCTATGGAAAGAATGTTCATATAGACATAATCTCGCTCATGTTAAAAAGATAAATTTATCAAAACCTTCACCCGTTCTTGATTTTGGAACAGCTGTTCATGCTTCTCATGAAAATTTTATCAATACTGGAATGATGAACACTAAAATAGCATTTGATGTGTTAATAGAAGCATGGAAAAAATATGGATACAAAGACGATCTCGAAAAGGCTATAGACGAAGCTAATCGAATATTGTCCGAGGTACCTGAATTTTATTCAAAAACGTTTCCAAATTGGCAACCCGTTGCTGCCGAACATTTTCTATATGAGAAAATTGATAATCACGCTACGGCATTCAAGGGATATGTCGATGCCATTATTAGATCAAAAGGTAAGCGAAATGAAGATTTATATTGGATTTTAGATGCAAAGACTACTGCTCGTGGGTGGTTTCGCGATAAGCGGTCGGACGACATGGTTAAGGCACAATTAGCGCTTTATAAAAACTATTGGTGTCAAAAAAATCCACAGATCGATATAAAAGATGTACGTTGCGGATTCGTTCTGCTTAAGAAGGCAGCGAAACCAGGAGAGCATTGCGAATTATTTTCTATATCGCTTGGAGAAGTTCCAATTAAGCGCGCTTTAAAAGTTGTTAGTAACATGATAACTTCCGTAAAAAAAGGCGTCGCATTAAAAAATCGTAATGCTTGTACTTGGTGCGAATATAAAGATACGTCGCACTGTACGTGATTCTAGATCTCGAATAGTAGGTTGTCGCAACCCCAAATTTTTATTAACTTTAATCTCTTGGCGTTTTCTCTTTCTGAGAGACTTTTTGTTGCCCTGCAGTACAGTCTATCGAATCTATTTTCTTTGTCTGTCCACCACATTCTTGGACCCGTTTTTCCTATTAGCTTCATTCCTGCACTAATACAGTGCTCTCCATTCGAACCAAATCTTGTGTCGACATAAGTTAATATAGTTTCGTTGTGTAGTTTTTTAATATGTTTAAGAAGTTTAGAAAATCCTCCCGCTACATTCATGCCTAAAGAACTAGAAAATCGTGCTATTTCTAGTTTCCCCTTGTGTTTAATCGAAAGGGGTTTTCTTAATTTGACACAAGAAACGAGAAAATCTTTATTAAAGAGTCCATATGTAATAAATCCTCGCGCGTCACCATCGATGTGCGTTTCATTAAAGAATTCTTTGGAAGATTTAGGATCTACGATTCTAATAGCGCACTTTCTTGCTCCTATTCTTTTTGAACAATTGATTCTTGATTGGATCATTGATTCAACTATTTTTCTTTTATTTGTCCACTCGTCGTGATAGACATGAAAAAGCTTAATTCCTAAATCTGCACATGCTTTTGTTTTGTTCGAATGATAGTTTTTCGAAACGTTTTTTTCAGAATGCCAATATAAACCGTTGAACTCAATCGCAAGATTTAAATCTGGCATAAAAATGTCTAATTCGAAACCCGTTTTGTTCGATCGATCAGATGATAGCGCTTTTTTAGATATCAACGTATCTACGTATCCTTGAACCTCTAGTTGTGGTATCGACGCGTATTGTTCTCTACATATGTAACAGTCGTAGGTGTCGTTTCTTATGATGTCGTAAATAGATTTTTTAAAATTCATATTGCAATTTGTGCAACGTAAATCTATTATTTTTTCTCTATTATTTTTTCTATTTTCGACGATTGATTCGACTTCGGTCGTTGATATCAAAAATTTGTTATTGAGGATCAAAAAAAGTTTTTTAAGAACATCTTTCGTTTCCATAAACTTCCAATGTTCTTTATTTTTGTAAGATTCTTTTCTACTTTTAACAATTTTTTTAACGATTTCTTTTTTATTTTCTTGATGCGACCAATGAGAAATTCTTCCTGATGAAAATCCTTCCCTCAGCGTTAAAGACGTTTTTCTTCCCGATTCTTTCAATACGTCTGATGTATTTTTATTTTTGCCCCTAGACCAATGATTTTCTTTAAGCGATTCTGATAATTTTTTTGCAGCTAGCGCTCTTACGTCTTTTGTCATGTGTCCGCGAATATAATTTTCATATCCTTCTTTCCACCCAATCCACCTTGTGGGATTTCCACACCCGCATCTACAAGTTCGAATATTTCCTTCGATGGCTTTTGCGAGTTCGTGTGATTTTATTCCATGTTTTTCTGAATGAAACGTTTTTCCTCTAGCTGACTGCGGAAGAACTTCGTTGCAAATTGGGCAAGTTTTTTGTTCGTCATTTACCATAACCATATGAATATGGTATCTAATTACTCAACCTTTTATACTTTTCTCATAAAAGAAATAATATTCTTACAGTTATGTCGCAAAAGAAGACTATTTTATTACTTAGTGACCATCCATTATCAACTTCAGGTGTCGGAACGCAGGCTAGATGGTTAGTTAATGGACTAATCAATACTGGAAAATATAGCTTTAAGTGTTTCGGCGGCGCTGTAAAACACGAAGACTATAATTTGAATATAGTTAATCCTGATTTTATTATTAAGCCCACAAACGGTTTTGGTGATAGAAATCTCTTAAGACAAACGCTGGTTCAACTTCGTCCAGACGCATTAATGCTTTTCACTGATCCTAGATTCTTTATTTGGGTTTGGGAAATGGCCGACGAGATTCGACAGATTTGTCCAATAGCATATTGGCATTTGTGGGATAATTATCCATGGCCCGACTTTAACAAAGTATTATATGAGTCGACAGACTTAATTAATTGTATTAATTGGCCAACCTACCAAATGGTTAAGGAACGTTTTCCTGAAAAAACGAATTATATACCACACACGGTTCCAAAAGAAATCTATAAGCCCCTTCCCGAAAACGAAGTAACGATATTTAAGAAAAAATTATTGGGGGAAAATAAGATCGATCATTTTGTCGTCGGCTACGTCAGTCGAAATGCTAGACGAAAAATGCCAGGCGATATTTTAGTTTCTTGGAAAATGTTTTTGGAAAAGCTAGAAGAAAAATACGGCCACCGCAAGGCGACGCTAGTTATGCATACAGAACCGCTTGACCCAGAGGGTCCAAATCTTTATCACGTAATTGAAACGCTGAATATACGAAACGACGTTATCTTTTCTAAAGATAGAACTTCATTTGAAGACATGGGTTTATTATACAATTCGTTTGATACGATCGTTAATCGTAGTTGTTTCGCTCCAGGAACGCGAGTTGTAGTTAAAGATAAAGGGTATGTTCCAATCGAAGAAGTTGCCATTGGCGATAATGTTATGACTCATATGCGTCGGTGGAGACCCGTGATTGATACAATTCGTAATTCCGGTAAGACGAAAAAGATGCTTAGATTAGGCATTGCGAATAATGATTTTATCGAATGCACTGATGATCATAAAATTTTGGCGATTAAACGTCATGATTTACCAACTGGGTTTTTGTTCGCAGAATCGACAATCGATATTGCAAACATATCGAAATTAATTCCTGCCGCCGAGCTTCAGATAGGCGATTATGCCGTCGCAGTCTATGATCGTCCCGAAAAATCCGTTAAAACGATATTGGATATGTTCGATATCGTTAAAAATGAGACATATTTACGGGCAAACCATGAGAAAATTTCGACGTATACGGCGATCGATGGACGGATCGTTTCTAATATTATGCAACCTCTAGATCACGGTCCCGTGACTGTCGATCTTAATATTGATGTTGCCTACGTTTTGGGTAGTTGGGCTGCTGTCGGATCACCACACTCGACGCGAATTACTTTTGATAAAAGTCATTGTGATAAAATTGAAAAATATGTATTGGCTGTTCACCGAGGCCTAAAGATGGACTGTTTAATCAATGAGCAAAAGAATCGTGTCGATGTTACCATAAAAAATGGTAATGTCATGGCAAAATTATTTGCTATGTTGTGTGGAGAATATTTTCGTGACAAACACGTTCCATCGTGTATTACAATAGCCGATGATGATATTAAGCGAGCATATCTTTCTGGCTATCTTGCTAGCGATGGCTACACAATTAAACATCCGCAACATGGTCATTTTATGAATCGAATTCGAACTAGTTCGTATTATAATGTATTCGAACTACGAAAACTGTTGATCGATCTTGGTTATTCACCCAATCTTTACGAAAGCAATAATTGTGATTATAGTAAAATAAGTCGATGGACGCTTGAGTGGCCTGAGACAGTTGAGACGATAAGAACTAGCGCAAACTGCCGATCATGGAATATTGCAGGAACACTCATTAACTGTATTCATCGAATCGATTCTGCAATGGATCAAGAAATTGTTTATGATTTGACCGTCGCAGAAGATCACACGTATATGGTGGAGAATGTTACAGTATCAAACTGCAACGAGGGTTTCGGTTTGCCAACACTTGAATCAATGATGTGTGGTAAGCCGATTATCGCAATCAAAACAGGTGGTTTGACCAGACAAGTTGAAGATTCCGAAACAGGAGATCAATTTGGGATTGGTCTTGAACCTGAAGTTAAATCGTTAGTTGGTAATCAACTTGTTCCATACATTTATGAGGATTTCGTTTCACATAAAACGCTAGCAAACGCATTTATGGAAATGTACGAATTGGGTCGCGACGGACGTAAAGAACTTGGATTTAAGGCTATGGCCCATGCGCATAAAGATTATGATATGGAACAAATGATAAAATCGTGGGACGAAACGTTATCAGATACTATAGACACTTGGAAAAATGATAAACCCAAGACTTGGTTACACGTGGAGATCTGAGACATGAAAAAAATCGTTGTAAGGGGCCCGGCGCTAACACAGTCGGGATATGGTGTTCACTGTAGACAGGTCGCGGCGTGGTTGCTATCGAAGTCATCGATCGACGTAAAATTTCAGGTTCTTCCGTGGGGGGATACGCCTTGGATATTAGATAAAAATGTTCATGGGGGCTTAATAGATAAGATTACTAAAAATTCTGTAGAACTACTCGTACCGAAGGAAAAGCAATACGATGTTTCTTTTCAATTACAGCTTCCGAACGAATGGGACACATCGATTGCAAAATTTAACGTCGGTATGACAGCGTGCGTCGAGACAGATATTTGTAACCCGACGTGGGTCGACGCATGCAATAAAATGAATCTAATCATTGTCCCGTCGAAGCATGCAGCTAATTGCTTAAAAAATAGTGGTCAAATAAATGTACCTATCGAAATAGTGCCTGAATCATTTTGCGATGAAATTCTAGAAGAACCGTCTGAACAAATTGAGAACAGGTTACCAAATTTTTCTACTAATTTTAATTTTTTAATATTCGGTCAAATAACGGGTGATAATCCGTTTAACGATCGAAAAAATATTTTCTTTACCATCAAGTGGCTTTGCGAAACTTTTAGTGATGATAAAGACGTCGGTATCATAATAAAGACGAATATTGGTCGCAATACCGCGATCGACCGCCGCCGTACTACGCAATTATTAAACGCGCTAATTAAGGAGTGTAGAAAGGGGGATTTTCCCAAGATACATTTGTTACATGGAGAAATGTCAAATACAGAAATTGCAGCGCTTTATAGACACAAACAAATAAAGGCATTAATATCATTGACGCGCGGCGAAGGATACGGTTTGCCAATTCTTGAAGCAGCAGCAAGTGGTTTACCTGTCATCGCGACGAATTGGTCTGGTCACACAGAATTTCTTAATCACGGCAAGTATATTTCGCTTTCTTATAACTTAAAACAAATACATCCTTCCCGGGTCGATAATAAAATATTCGTGCATAACGCAAAGTGGGCAGAAGTAATTGAAGAAGACGTTAAGAAAAAATTAACTAAATTTAGAAATAGCTCTTCTGTTCCTCGTGATTGGGCTTTGGAGTTGTCATCAACAATAAAACAAAAATATTCGCTCAAGTCGGTGTTTAAATTATATGATGCAGTAACGAAAGAAATAATATGATTATTGCAATTATTATTTTATCGTTAATTTCTATTACTTCTTTTTATGCGCTTTATCGCAGTATAAAAAGAAATTTCGAACTTATCGACTTGCTTGAAGAAATTAATGAAGAAATTGACACATCGTTAGAGACGCTCTCTCACTATTATAAAAGAATAGACGAGAAGGCTAAGTTAGAGTTATTTTCAGACGACGCTACAATACGCGAATTAGTCGAAGATATGAAACAAGCCCGTCAAGCAGTATTAATAATTTCAGAAAAATTAACGGGGGAAAAGAATGACGATATATACGTGCACGAGAGCGCGACTAAACAAGAGGGTCGAGGTCGACAACGATGACAAGAAAAGAAAAAATAGAAAAAGTACAAAGCAAGAAGCGAGAAAGAGTAAAGAAGGTCGACCCAGTAAAGTTATATTTTAACTCAGATACCCAACGTGCGATTGTCGAATTTCAATCGTTGCTAGAACGTAAAGAAAGAGAGCGTCTATATATTCATGAAATATTGCCAGCTTTTCAAAAGCTTGTAGAAAATCTTATCAATATTCATAAATTTGCCGGTCTTTACGATTCTTATGACGATCTAAAAAATGATTGTGTTAATTTCTTATTTGAGACTATCGGTAAGTTTGACGATAGTCGTGGCTCGAATGCTTTTTCTTATTTTAATGTTGTAGCAAAAAACTGGTTAATCATAAAGACGAAACAAAAATCTCAAAAAATAAAAAAGAATGTAAGTTTAGACGACCCTAGCCTTCTTTCTGCTCACGAAAAAAATATAGTAGAAGAACACAATACGTTGTCGTCGCAAGACTTGTTCTTAGACTGCTTAAATTCGTCAGGATCAATATCGACTGTATTACATGAAATTAGGGAAAAAGTTCGAACGGAGAATGAATTAATGTGTATTAATTCGATCATCACTATATTTGAAAATATAGAAGAAATTGATCTATTAAATAAAAATGCGATACTTCTTTACATGAGAGAATTATCGGGTCTCAGTCCCAAACAATTGACTACAACGATGCAAGCCATAAAGAAGCACTATAAAAAAATAAAAATAGAGCAAAGAAACGAGATATAAGCGCAATGGAGACTTTATTTGAGAAATCGGAACTTAAGCTAGAAAGTAAAGTAAGAGATTTCTCTAGCCTACTTAATCAAATAGATGGCTTATCCGATAAAAAGAAAAAGTTATGGAAAGAAATTTATGAAAATGCCATTTGCGATCGACAGAATGCCTATGTGCTTTTTTCAAAATTAGTTAATATAGTCGAAGATAAGAGTACTGAACATGCAGTGCATGGCAGGTCGTTAGCTTCCTATATAGAAAAAATGAGTAAAGCCAATGATCAATTAATTAGGCTTGCCGAGTTAATTGCCAAAACCGAAAAGACCAACGACGAAATAGACGCTGAAGAAATGTTTAAAAAAATAAATGGATAAATATGTCGGTATTTAACTCGACAAAACCAGGCAACATGATCGCCCGTATGGGCGAAGGTGGTATGTCTAGAATTACGTCGCAAATTAAAGATGCGATTCAAGATTCAGCATCTATTTTTACGCGTATGATAATTTTGGACGTTATACACGATCCACAAATAATTGATAGTAATAAAATAGATTATTGGAAAAACGTAATCAAGGTTTCCAATATTAGATTTGCGAATATTTTGCCACGTAATTCTGTCATCGCTAGACCCGCGACTATAGGCACCACAAGAATTTCGCAACCGATGTTTTTATTTCCCTTTTTTCCATCGCATCTTGCGTTGCCCTGTAAGCCAGGTGAGATGGTCTGGACGATATTCGAGGACCCAAATGCCAATATTAAAGAAATGGGATATTGGTTTTGTCGAATTACCGAACCACACTTTATAGATGATGTTAATCACACACATCATCCTATGCAACTGGATCAGTCTCTTAACTCTTCCATAAAAAAGAAAATGGAAGGACAAGATAAGCCAGTTTATGAATTACGAAATGGCAAAACTCAAAAAACGAAAGAAGGAACAAGGCTCGTAATTGCCGAATCGAGATTAGTTCAAACAGACGACGAGGCCGTATTCGAAAAATTAGTAACTGATTCAGACGCCGCACAAATTACGCAATATGAATCCATACCCAGATTTAGAAAAAGACCTGGTGATGTTGCGATAGAAGGTAGCAATAACGCATTAATCGTTTTAGGCACAGATCGCGCCGCTGGCGCGGCGTATGTTTCTTTGGACGCGTCCGCACCCTCGAGAGGTACGACGCCAGATCGTACGAATGATTTTTTTGGATCAGCCGGTGCAATAGACATTGTTACTGGTAGAGGTATGATACCAGTAACGGGCGGCCAAACTGCGGCGACGATGAGAATCGCAGACGGTCAAGAACTAAAAAAAGAACTCATGAAAATTCCCGAGAACCTGTCTCCGGGAGAAGGCGATCCAGATTTTTCACAAGATCGCAGTCGCGTACTTGTATCCCAAAGAACACTCGTCGATACAAACTTTGGTTTAAAAAGCTATATGGACCAAAAGTTTGGTGGAACCGTATCCGAAGATGCTAGCACCGGCGACGCGTGTGTTGTAATTAAATCTGATAAAGTTAGAATTATCGCGCGCTCTGACATATCATTTATCGTTACGAATTTCGAAAATATACCTAGTACAAATTCCGAACAGACGATAAAATCGAGTGCAACCGATGTCTCAAGTTGGGCGTCGATAACGATAAAGAGAAATGGCGATATCGTTTTTACACCGAGTGATAAGGGTTACATTAAATTGGGCGGCGATGATGCGAAACAAGCGGTATTGTGTACTGCAAATCCTGCTAGCGCGAATGAGGGATTAGTCAAATCGTTACCTGTCGCAACGACGGCTGGAGGGTTCATAGGTACGACGGGCGGAAACGTCGACGCAGCGGCGATAGGACTTTCAAACACGCCAGATCTAGGAACGTTCTCTAGGAAGGTTTTAATCAAATAAGTTATGGGCGTTCTAGAAGACATTGGTATCATAAACAATGGCAAACTTTCCAAAAGTGCCTTTTCGGGATTCGTTAACGACGTAAAAAAAAGAGTGATCACGGGGGCTGGGATATTTAAGTCCCCATTGATTGGTACACCTGTTGATCCTATTGGAAATTTTGAATTAGCGAAAATCGAAAATCGATCTTTATTTCCTGAATTTCATAAAATTTGGGAGGAAAGATACTTTAAGACGGTCAAACAGCTTGATGTACCTGGTGCCTTCCTCGCCGCCGCGCCACCGACCTTCTTAATCGATCCGGCCGCGTTAGCGAAAGCGATGGGTGTAAAGAGCTCGAAATCAGCCAAATTTCCCGACGTATTATACGAAATGCAAGGTCTTCCTGCGCCAGGCAAGCCACCCCTGCCTACCCCCGTTACGATTAAAAACGTCATGACGAATGATTCGATAAGGACTCTGGAGTTTTTTAATAAATATTTAGGGGATCTCGATTCGCTTAATCCAAAAGTAATTGGAAATTTGATGACCATTGTGGCAGCCCTCCCCGCGCCAATTGTTCCGCAACAACCAGACCCAAGAGTGTTGAAATATGGTTATATACAACGACACAAATTTGAAACAGCGCTTTACGCCGCGCAAAGATCTACTCATACTGCGCTGATGCTAAGAGTCACTGTCGACCCATCTTTTTTACCTAGTTTATTAGTTCAAATGTCGTCCGGACAAAATGATCTATTATTAACGGAAGTTTATGCTGCTGCGAAAACATTTCAATCTGTACCAATGTCGACCAGCACATTCGAGCACGCCGCGCAAGAAATATTAATGCAACATCAAGTAAAGATGCAATGTATGGCGCTATTGGGACAAACTTTGGGTAGCGGTGACGTAGTCAAAGCGATCGCTGCCACGCCAGAGACAGAAGGCGGATTGGGTCTAATAGATTTGTCAAAAACGGAAAACGAGCAGACTTCGAGTGTAGATATTTCTACGTCGAGCAATGATGTTAGCGTCGGATCCAATGGATCAAGTTCAACATCGTCTATTTCTACGATTTCGGGATCTCCATCCGTGCCGACGAACAATAGCGTCGATGATCAAAATTATTTCATTTCGAGCGACCAGCCTCCCGCTGACGAATTACCCCCTGGCGATAGTGGACTCGATGATTCCAATGCGCAATCACAAGATTACGGATTTAACGCACCCCCCGATGATAAATATCAACCCGAAGGGGCTGATTTCGGTGATACCAATCAGGGACAACAACCATTCGATAGTCCCCCCTCCGACGAAACGCAACCAACTCAACAATTCGGTGATGGGGGAGAATCGCCATTTGCCACGCCTCCTCCTGATGAATATCCACCCAATGATGGTACCCAAGGACAACAAACGGCGCCACCGGGATTCGGGCCGGCGCCCAATGACGAAGGATCACAAGCACCCACGACGTACACGTATGTCACTACGCTCGAGCCCGAAGGAGGAGAAACACAAAAAAACTTTTCTAAAGATAATCAACCGACAGACCCAATAGCCGATGACTACCCGCCACTAGCACCAGCACCGAATATTAAATCGAGTGACATTAACGATAAGACGGGCGGGACTTGGGGTTCGTCAGACTCTACCGACGATGACGATGACGATGACGATGACGA
>SXGR01572104.1_pt1 | contig 32859 bp, 27 predicted proteins | sample 3174711 | NCBI WGS metagenome assembly SXGR01 (sample SAMN11356860, study PRJNA531348) | freshwater metagenome | isolation source: freshwater sample F1-60 | place: China: Fuxian Lake, Yuxi | collected 2017-12-25 | reverse complement strand
CCGGCGCCCTCGCCCATGACAAAGCCGTCGCGCTGGGCGTCGAAGGGGCGTGATGCGTGCTGCGGGTCATCGTTGCGCGTAGAGAGGGCGCGCATGGCGCCAAAGCCGCTCATTCCCATCGGCACCACGGCCGCCTCGGCACCTCCGGCAAAGATCACCTGGGCGTCGGCCATCTTGATGGTGCGCCACGCCTCGCCCAACGCGTGGGTGCTGGTGGCGCACGCCGAGCAGGTGGCGAGGTTGGGGCCGCGCAGGCCGTAGTAAATCGAGAACACGCCCGAGGCCATGTTCAGGATCAGCATGGGGATCATGAAGGGCGACACGCGCCCGGGCCCCTTCTCCATGAGGATGGAGTGCTGCGTCTCCTGGGTCGCCAGCCCGCCGATGCCGCTGCCGATGTACGCGCCAATCTGGTCGCGATCCATCTGATCGAGCTGAAGGCCCGAATCGAGCAAAGCCTTCCAGCCCGCAAAAACCCCCATCTGCGTGAAGCGGTCGGCGCGGCGCACTTCCTTGGCGGAGGGAAACGCCGGCGTCGGATCAAAGCCGCGCACCTCGGCCGCGATCTGGCACGGGTAGGCCGTGACGTCGAAAGATTCGATGCGATGGATGCCGCAGCGCCCGTCAAGGATGCCCTGCCAGAGGGTGTCAATCTCCGTGCCCAGCGAGGAAGCCACGCCGATCCCGGTGACCACCACCCTGCGATGCCCGTTTGGAACCATAAAAAACGGCAGCGCGCCGCCCCCTCGACGGTCCGTGCTGCCTTTCACGACGAGGACTATCGCTGCGATCCCTCGATGTACTTCACCACATCACCGACGGTCTGGAGCTGCTCCGCATCCGTGTCGGGGATCTGCTGGCCAAATTCCTCCTCCAACGCCATGACAAGCTCGACCGTGTCGAGCGAGTCGGCCCCTAGATCCTCGATGAACTTCGCCTCCGGCGTGATCTGCTCGGGCTTCACGTCCAGCTGCTCTGCGATGATCTTCCTAACGCGTACTTCTATGCTCTCCGCCATAACATTTCCAAGATGGGTGCTTGTTAGCCGAACGCCCCAACCCGTCAAGCACCAAGTTCAATTTTGCAATCCGAGGCGTGATGCGCCATGGGCGCTACGCCATCACCATGCCCCCGTCCACGGTCAGCACCTGGCCTGTGATGTACCGCGCGCAAGGCCCCGCCAGAAACAGCGCGGCGCCCGCGATGTCCCCGGGCTGGCCTAACACACCCAGGGGAATTTGCTTCAGCAGCTCCTCCTTCATTTCCGGCTTCAAGCCCGCGGTCATGTCCGTCTCGATGAATCCTGGCGCCAGCGCGTTCACCGTCACCCCGCGGCTTCCCATCTCGCGCGCCATGGCCTTGGTGAACCCGATGAGGCCCGCCTTGCTGGCGGCGTAATTGGCCTGACCGGCGTTCCCCATGAGGCCGATCACCGAGGCGACGTTGATGATTCGCCCGCCGCGCTGCCGCAGAAACGCCCGGGCAAGCGCCTTGGTGAAATGGAATGCGCCCTTCAGGTTGGTGTCCAGCACCGTGTCCCAATCCGCCTCGCTCATCCGCATCAAAAGCCCGTCGCGCGTCACGCCCGCGTGGTTCACCAGAATGTCCACCCGCGGGCAGTCCTTGAGAATCTGGTCTGCAAGCGCCGCCACACCGGCGCCGTCTGCCACGTCCACCGCATGAGCCCACGCCTGGCGCCCCAGCGCGCGAACCTCCTGCGCCACGCGCGAAGAATTCTCCGCGGTGCGCGACACGCACACCACGTCCGCTCCGGCCGCTGCAAACTTGAGCGCAATCGCCCGGCCGATGCCCCGGCCCGCGCCCGTCACCACCGCCACCTGTCCCGCTAGTTCGCTCATGACGCCTCTTTCTGTTCCAACGGATTTGCTGCCGCGGCCGCCGCTTCATCAAGCGCGTGAACCGTCGCCGCCAGGCTCGCCGTGTCCGCCACGTTCCACACCTGCGCCGACTTGTCGATGCGCCGCATGAAACCGCAGAGAGTCGTGCCCGGCCCCAGTTCGATGAATCGTGTGAAACCCTGTGCCAGAAGCCCGCGCATCGACTCTTCCCACCTTACCGGCGCCGTCACCTGCTCCACGAGTCGGCGGCGGATTTCGCCGCAGGTTCCGTGCGCCTTCGCCGTCACGTTTGAAATCACCGGCACTGACGGCAGGCTGAGCGCAACGCGCCCCAGCGCGTCGTCCAGCCCGGCCTGTGAGGGTGCCATCAGACGCGAATGGTAGGCTCCGGCCACCGGCAGCGCCACCGCACGCTTGGCACCGCGCTCCTTGGCCATCTCGCACGCGACTCCGATGCGGTCCACCTCGCCAGAAATGACCAACTGCCCCGGGCAATTGAGGTTGGCCAGCTCCACGCCCGTCTGCGCGCACACCTCGCGCGACGCGCCCTCGTCCAGTCCCAAGATGGCCGCCATGCCGCCCTGCGTCGCCTCGCAGGCATCCTGCATGAGTCGGCCGCGCAGCCGCACCAACGCAAGCCCATCTTCGAAACTCATCACGCCCGCCGCCGCCAATGCGGTGAATTCGCCCAGCGAGAGTCCCGCCACGGCGTCAAAGTGCATTTGGGGGCAGCGTGCGCGGAGCAGCGTAAGCGCCACCCAACTCGTCAGGAATATCGCCGGCTGTGCGTGCTGGGTTTGGGTCAACTCCGCCTCAGGACCATTGAAACACAGCGTTGCAAGGTCATCGCCCAACACGGCGTTCGCGCGGTCAAAGAGCGCGCGGGCCTCCGGGAATTGCGCCGCGAAGTCAGCGCCCATGCCCACCACCTGCGCCCCCTGTCCGGCGAACATCAACGCAGTCTTGCCCATGCGGGCGCAGACTAAATACGAAACCGGCGCGGCGGGAAAGCCCGGAATTGCGAGGCATGAGGTCGTGGAATTCCTTGGCTGCGGCCCGTGCTTGGCCTACACAAGCTCCACACCCCGATGCAGCCCGCGCATTATCTGGCCTGCGACCTCGGCGCGGAAAGCGGCCGGGTGATGCTCGGCACGCTTGATGACGGACGCGTGTCGCTGGAGGAACTGCATCGCTTCGCCAACCTCCCGCTGCGCCTCGAGGGCGCGCTGTGCTGGGACATCGCCGGGTTGTTTGGCGAGATCAAGGCCGGCCTGGCGCGAGCCGGCGCGCGGCAAATTCCCCTCGCGAGCCTGAGTGTGGATTCCTGGGGGTTGGACTACCTGTTGCTGGACGAACAGGGCCACGTGATGGCGCACACGCACCATTACCGCGATGCCCGCAATCTGCGAGGCATTGAAATCGTGCGCGCTGCCCTGCCATGGGAGACGGTCTACGAAGAGACCGGCATCCAGTTCATGCAGATCAACACGCTCCACCAGCTCTGCTCCGAATCGCCCGACCGGCTGAACCGGGCGCACCAACTGCTGCCCATCGCCGACGGATTTCACTTTCTGCTGAGCGGCGTGGCGCGCGCCGAGGTTTCGCTGGCCAGCACCACCCAGCTTTACAATCCGCGGAGCGGCGACTGGTCGGCGCTGCTGTTAAACACCTTCGGCTGGCGCCGCTCGCTCTTCCCGCCGGTGGTTCCCTGCGGCACGCGACTGGGCGCGCTGTTGCCGGCGGTGGCCGCGGAGACGGGCTTGGGGGCCGCCCAGGTCATCGCCTCCTGCTCGCACGACACGGCCGCCGCCGTCGCGGCCGTGCCGGCGGAAGACGGCGGCTGGGCGTATTTAAGCTCGGGCACGTGGAGCCTGCTGGGGATGGAATTGCCCGCGCCGGTCATCACGCCCGAATCGCGGCGGCTCAATTTCACAAACGAGGTTGGCGTCGGGAACACGACACGGCTGCTGCGCAACGTCATCGGCCTTTGGCTGGTGCAGGAATGCCGGCGCGCATGGGCGGCGGCAGGACGGCCGATGGACTACGACGCGCTCGTGGACGCGGCCGCACAAGCTCCGGCATTTGGACCGCTCATCAATCCCGAGGACGACCGGTTTTTCACCCCCCCCAATATGCCGCAGGCCATCGCCGAGTTTTGTCGTCAGACTGGCCAGCCAGTTCCTGCGTCGCCAGGGGGCTTCATTCGTTGCGCGCTGGAAAGCCTGGCACTGCTCTACCGGCGCCGACTGCGCGAGGTGGAGCAATTGGCGCAGCGTCGCGCAGAGAGGCTGCACATCGTCGGCGGGGGGAGCAGGAACGCGCTGCTCAACCAGCTCACGGCCGATGCCACCGGTTGCACGGTGCTGGCGGGCCCGGCGGAGGCGACGGCGCTGGGCAATGTGCTGGTTCAGGCGTTGGCGCTGGGCCATCTCAAGTCGCTGGCGCAGGCGCGCGCGGTGGTGCGCCGGTCATTCGCACCCGAGGTGTTTGAACCGCGCGATGCCGCGGCGTGGGCGGCGGCGGCCGATCGCTTCGACCGTCTGGTGCCTTAGGCCGCGCCTCTTGAAAAAATCTTGCGCGTGCCGGCGAGTCGCTGACGTAATGACGCCCGCATGGGAAGCAGTCACACGAAAGCCCGGCCGCCGGCCACCCAATCCTTTCACCACGTCCACAACCTTTGGAACGACGCCGAGGCTGCCAAGCTTCGCGGCGTGGACCGGCTGGTGTACCGCTCCAACAAACTTGGCGCAGATCTGCGCATCACCAACACAGGGGGCGGCAACACCTCCTCCAAGCTGCGCGAGGCCGACCCGCTGAGCGGCCGCCCGGTGGAAGTGCTGTGGGTGAAGGGTTCGGGGGGCGATCTGCGCACGAGCACGCGCGAAAACTTCTCCTCGCTCGACCAGAAAAAGCTCATGGGACTGCAGGCCGTGTACGCGCGGCGCCGGGACAAGGGCCTCAAGTCGCGCGCCGAGGACGACATGGTGGACGCCTACCCGCACACGACGTTCAACCTCAACCCGCGCGCCAGCTCCATCGACACGCCGCTGCACAGCTTCATCGGCGCGCGGCACGTGGATCACATGCATCCCAATGCCATCATCGCCATCGCGGCCACACGGCGTTGCGCGGTGCTGACGAAGGAAATCTTCGGGCACGAGATGGCGTACGTGCCGTGGCTGCGCCCGGGGTTCGAGCTGGGGCTGGCGATGCAGTCGCTCGTGCGCAAACACCCCAAGGCCACGGCCATCATGATGGGGCAGCATGGGTTCATCTCGTGGGACAATGACGACAAGAAGTGCTACCTGCGCACGCTTGACTTCATCGAACGGGCGGCCGCCTACATCGAGCAGAAGTACGCGCTGAAGGGGGGCGACGTGCGGGCGTTTGGCGGGGCGAAGCACACGGCGTTGCCACCCGCACAGCGCCACGCGACGCTCGTGTCCATCCTGCCGTGGCTGCGCGGGCAGGTGTCGCAGCACAAGCGGCTCATCGGAACGGTGCAGGACGACGAGAAGATCCTGCGCTTCGTGAACTCACGCGACGCGGCGCGGCTGGCGGCGCTGGGCACGAGCTGCCCCGACCATTTTCTGCGCACCAAGATCAAGCCGCTGTACGTGGACTGGAACCCGCAGACGGGCGATGCGGCTGCGCTCAAGGCCAAACTGGCCGCGGGCCTGGTGCAATACCGGAAGGACTACGCGGCGTATTACAACAAGTGTAAGCGCGCCGATTCACCCCCCATGCGCGACGCCAATCCCACGGTGATCCTCATCCCCGGCTGCGGGATGATCGCCTGGGGCAGGGACAAATCCGAATCGCGCGTCACGGCCGAGTTTTACACCTGCGCCGTGGAGGTGATGCGCGGTGCCGAGGCCATTGATACCTATGTCGCCCTGCCCCAGCAGGAGGCGTTTGACATTGAGTACTGGCGGCTGGAGGAGGCCAAGCTCAGGCGCATGCCCGCAGAGAAGGAGTTGGCGCGGCAGGTGGTCATCGTCATCGGGGCTGGCAGCGGCATCGGCCGGGAGACGGCCCTGCGCCTCGTGAAAGAGGGCGCGCACATCGTCTGCGTGGACGTCAACCTAGACGCCGCGCGCGCCACCGCCAAGGAAATCACCGACCGGCACGGCGTCGGCATTGGCTTGGCTGGCTCGGGAATTTCCAACTGCGGCCCGGCCATCGCGCTGGCGTGCAACATCACCGACCGGCAGAGCGTCCGCGCCATGTTGGATCAGGTGGCGCTGGCGTACGGCGGGTTTGACGCCCTCTGCGTCACCGCGGGCGTTTTCTGGCCCAGCGACGCCACGGGGCACATTCCCGATGACAAATGGGCCTTCACCTTTGGCGTCAATGTCACCGGCAGCTATGTCGTCGCCGACGAGGCGGCGCGCACGTGGCGCGAGCAGGGCCTCACCGGCAATCTGGTGCTCACCACCAGCGCCAACGCCGTGGTGCCCAAAAAGGGAAGCCTCGCCTACGATTGCTCCAAGGCCGCCGCAAACCATCTGGTGCGCGAGCTGGCGATGGAGCTGGCGCCGCTCGTGCGCGTGAACGGCGTCGCGCCCGCCACGGTGGTGCAGGGAAGTGCCATGTTTCCGCGCGACCGCGTTCTGGGATCGCTGGCCAAGTACAACATCGCCTTTGCCGAGAACGAGCCCACCGAGGTGCTCGTCCGCAAGCTCGCGCAGTTTTACGCCGACCGCACGCTGACCAAATCGCCCATCACGCCCGCCGATCAGGCCGAGGCGTATTTCCTGCTTATCTCGCAGCGCCTCTCCAAGACCACTGGCCAGATTCTCACCGTGGACGGCGGCCTGCACGAAGCCTTCATGCGTTAGCTCCCCGTGCCCACTTGCGATTCCAGCCGCACGGAGATCCTGGCGCGCCTGCGCGCCAAGATCGCCTCGGGCCGCCCCATCATTGGCGGCGGCGCCGGGACAGGCCTCTCCGCCAAGTGCGAGGAGGCTGGCGGCATTGACCTGCTGGTGATTTACAATTCGGGCCGGTTCCGGATGGCGGGGCGCGGCTCGCTGGCGGGCATGCTGCCCTTTGGCAACGCCAACGAGATCGTGTTGGACATGGCCCGCGAGGTGTTGACGGCCGTGCGCCACACTCCCGTGCTGGCCGGCGTGTGCGGCACCGACCCCTTTCTGATTCGGGCACCCTTCCTGCGAAGTCTGCGCGAACTGGGCCTGTCTGGCATCCAGAATTTCCCCACGGTTGGACTCTTCGACGGCCGGTTTCGCGCCGGGCTCGAGGAGACGGGCATGGGCTACGAACTGGAAGTGGATCTGGTGCGCGCCGCCCGTGACATGGATCTGCTGACCACGCCCTATGTGTTTAATCCGGACGAAGCGGCGCGCATGACGCGCGCCGGGGCCGATCTGGTGGTCGCGCACATGGGGCTCACCACAAGCGGCACCATTGGCGCGCAGACGGCAATGTCGCTCGAGGAGGCGGCACGCGCTGTGCAGGAAATCACCGACACCTGCAAGGCGGCGCGCGCCGACGTGCTGGTGCTGGCGCATGGCGGCCCCATCGCCACGCCGGAGGACGCGGGGGAAATCCTGACGCGATGCCGCGGGCTTGACGGTTTTTATGGCGCGAGCTCCATGGAACGGCTGCCCACAGAGACGGCCATCACCGAGCAAACCCGCCGCTTCACCGCGTTGCCGCTGGGGCCGCGCTAGCCGCCATGGCCACCCTCGCCGTGCTGGGCACGCTGGACACCAAGGGTGTCGAACACGCGTTTGTGGCCGACCAGATTCGCGCGCGGGGCCACCGCGTGCTGCTCATCGACGCCGGATCGCAGGGCGAACCTCAAGTAAAGCCTGACATCGGCGCCGAAGCCGTGGCCGCGGCCGCTGGGGCAAGCCTGTCGGAGCTGCGCGGGCGCGCCGACCGTGGCGAAGCGGTGCGCGTCATGTCATCGGGCGCGGCGGTGCTGGTGTCATCTCTTTTGGCCTCCCGCGCCATTGATGGCATCATCTCTCTGGGTGGCAGCGGCGGCACCGCCATCGGCACGGCGGCGATGCGCGCATTGCCGGTGGGATTTCCCAAGGTGATGGTGTCCACGCTGGCCGCCAGCCCCGGCGTGGAGGCCTACGTCGGCGTGAAAGATCTGGTGATGATTCCCAGCGTGACGGACATCGCCGGGCTTAACCGCATCTCGCGGCTCATCTTGGCACGCGCCGCGGGTGCGCTATGCGGCATGGTGGAGGCGACGCCACCGGCCGCGACCGACCGGCCCGTGGTGGTGGCCAGCATGTTTGGAAACACGACGGCGTGCGTCACGCGGGCGCGCTCCGCGCTGGAGGCGGCCGGATACGAGGTGCTCGTGTTCCATGCGACGGGCACGGGCGGCCGCGCGATGGAATCTTTGGTGGAGAGCGGGCTTGTCGCCGGCGTGCTCGACATCACCACGACAGAGTGGGCCGACGAATGGGTGGGGGGAATTCTCGGCGCTGGGCCGACGCGGTTGGAGGCGGCGGCGCGCGGTGGCGTGCCCGCCGTGGTGGCGCCGGGCTGTCTGGATATGGTGAATTTTGGCCCGCCTGACACCGTGCCCGAAAAGTTCAAGGGACGGACATTTTACGCGCACAGCCCGGCGGTCACGCTGATGCGCACCACGCCGGCGGAATGCGCCCAACTGGGCCGGATCCTGGCCGAGAAACTCAATGCCTCCACGGGGCCGCTCACCGTGTTGTGGCCCGGACGCGGGCTCAGTGTCATCGGTGCCGAGGGCGGACCCTTTCACGATCCCGCCGCAGACGCAGCCCTACTATCGTCCCTGCAATCGGCGCTGCGCAGCAACATCGGGTTGAAGGTGATGGACTGCGCCATCAACGATGCGGAGTTTGCCGACACCTGCGCCGCTGCGCTGCTGGGCCATCTGCGCTTCGCCGAACATTGAGGGGCAGAACATTTGGGCTTCTCAGGCCGGGGCTTTTTTGCGCTAGTACCGCACCATGACCACGGCCGAGTTGACCCACCGCATCAATGCCTTCCGCGACGAGCGCGACTGGGCCCAGTTCCACAATCCCAAGGACATGGCCGTCTCGGTCTGCATCGAGGCGGCGGAGTTGCTGGAGCATTTTCAGTGGAAGACCCCCGCCGAATGCGATGCCCATGTGCGCGCGCGGCGCGAGGACATCGCCGACGAGATCGCTGATGTGGCCATCTATCTCTTCGAGCTGGCGGATCTGCTGGGAATCCCGATTGATCAAGCCATGCTTTCCAAGCTGGAGAAGAACGCGCAAAAATACCCGGTGTCGCTCGCGCGCGGATCAAATCTGAAATACACCCAACACCACCAACGACCGACCGGGGAAAGTAACACATGAACCGACGAACCTTTCTGGCGGGCGCCGCTCTGGTGCCACTGGCGGCTGTGGGTGCGCCTGCGGCGGGAGTGCCCCCGGCAGGGGCGCGCCGGCGCAATACGCTCTGCCTCTTCACCAAGCCCTTCGAGTCGCTGGGCTACGAGGCGCTGGCACAAACCGTCGCGGGGCTGGGCGTCGATGGCATCGAGGCCACCATCCGCCCCGGCGGCCACATCGTACCGGAAAAGGTGGAAGAGGAGCTGCCCAAGATGCTCGCCGCGCTTAAAAAGCGCGGGCTGGAGATGACCATCATGACCACCGGCATCACCAGCACCAAGGACGCGCCGGGCGTCAAGCAGCTGCGGACCGCCGCGGCGCTGGGCATCCGACGCTACCGACTGGGCTACTTCCGCTACGACCTTGCCAAGCCGGTGCTGGCCCAACTGGATGGCTTGCGCGCGCAGGTGAAGGAACTGGCGGCGCTCAACGCCGAACTGGGGCTGCAAGCCCTCTATCAGAATCATTCCGGACGCGGCTACGTGGGCGCGCCGCTTTGGGATTTGCAACGGCTCTTTGAGGGCATCGATCCGCGCCACATGGCCGTCGCCTTTGACCTCGGCCACGCCACGGCGGAAGGCACCGGCTCGTGGGAAACGCAGTTTAATGTCATCCGTCCACATCTGGGCGTGGTGTACGTAAAAAGTTTCCGCTGGACGAACAACCGGCTGGATTGGGGCCCGCTGGCTGATGGCATCGTGGACCGGCAATTCCTCAAGAGGCTCGTGCAATCTGGATACACCGGCCCCATCAATCTGCACGAGGAGTACATCGATCATCGCGATCCCAAGCTGGTGCCGCAGCACATCGAGGCGTATCGGCGCGATCTGGCCACGCTGCGCGAGTGGCTCACGTAGGGGGATGATCGCCGTGCTCCAGCGGGTCACCGAAGGCCATGTCACCGTGGCAGGCCAAGTGGTGGGAGAAATCGGCCCGGGGCTGGTGATCCTTCTGGGCGTGCAGCGAGGCGACACGCAGCAGGATGGCGAACTGCTTGCTGACAAATCTGCAGGCCTGCGGATTTTCAGTGATGAGCACGGCAAGATGAACCGCAGCGTGGTGGACACCGGCGGCGCGGCGTTGGTCATTAGCCAGTTCACGCTGTGTGGCGACTGGCGCAAGGGCCGACGCCCGGGCTTCGACGAGGCGGCACCGCCCGACATTGCGCGCGAGTTGTACGAAGACTTCTGCGCGCGCCTTCGCGGCCGCGGGCTGATGGTGGCCACGGGCGAGTTTGGTGCCGCGATGCAGGTTCATCTCATCAACGACGGGCCTGTGACCTTCGTGCTCGACAGCCATCTCGCCATGCCGCGCCCCGTGAGCTAGGCTCCAAAGGCATGAACTGGCGGCGGGGCGAACTGTGGCGGCAGTCGGCGTACAACACGCTCTGGTGCCTGGCGGGCTGCAGCCTGGGCGATTTTGGCACGATCCTCTGGTTCCAACATTTCCGCCCCGAAACCGCCGCCCAACATCCCATGCATGTCATGGCTCTGGCCACGGCCGTGGGCATCCTCACCAGCATCGTGCTCGAGACCCTAATCCTCTCGCGCACGCTGCCCTGGGCTGCGGCGCTGCGCACGGCCGCGGGCATGAGCCTCATCAGCATGATCGCCATGGAGGCGGCGATGAACACGGTGGATTACTTCACCATGGGCGGCGCTCGACTGGCGTGGTGGACGCTGCCCCCCATGCTGGTGGCGGGCTTCGTCACGCCTTGGCCGTACAATTACTGGCGATTGGCGCAGTTTGGCGAATCGTGCTGCGGCAGTCCGCCGGCCACTCCACCTGCCGTGAAGCCAAGTGGCTGTTGTGGTACTACCCATGTCCCGGAATGACCCACGACGATCCATTCCCGATGTTGGCCGGCCTTCACAAACGCGCGCAATCCGGCGACGTGGAGGCACAATACGAACTGGGCTGGCGCCACGCGCTGGGAATGGACGCGCCGCTAGACGACGAGACCGCCATCGAATGGATTAAGCGCGCCGCCGACAACGGCCACATGCTGGCGCAAAACAATCTGGGCGCGCGCTACTTCAGCGGCGACGGCGTTGAGGAGGATTTGCAGGCCGCCTACCGGTACTTCTTTCTTGCCGCCCATCAAGGCGACCGCAAGGCCAGCAAGAACCTCGACGCCCTTGCCCGGCGCCTGCCCCCGGATGTGCTGGAAGCCTGCCGCAAAGCCACGGCGCAATCTTGAGGCCGCTTGGCTTGCGCAAGGGCTTCGCGGTGATATTCTCGCGGCCACGATGTCGGCCAGTCGCTTTTTCCACGCTCTGGGCGCCGTCGCCGGTCTGTTCATGCTAGCGGGCTGCGCGCCCAAGACCATGCCAACGCAGGGCGCCGCAGTGAACCTTGCGCCAACGGATGAGGCGCGGGCTCTTTTGCTGCTACAGGCGAAGGCGGGCGACAAGTTTAAACAGCTTGAACTGGGCGAGAAGCTCGACGCAGAGAACCAGCCCGACGAGGCGGCCAAGTGGTATCAGCTCGCCGCCCAGCAGGGCTTGGCCGAGGCGCAGTTTCGATTTGCCGACATGCTTGCCAGCGGTGAAGGGACACCAAAGCAGCCCGACGAGGCGGCCAAGTGGTTTCGCCGCGCCGCCCTTCAGGATCATCCCAAGGCACAGTTTAATCTGGCGATGCTCCACGCCAATGGGGAGGGGGTGCCCCAGTCAGAGTCCGACGCCAGCCAGTGGCTGCGCAAGTCTGCCGCAGCGGGCTTTGACGAGGCCCAGTACGTGCTGGCCGGGCGGCTCCTGCGGGGCACCAGCATCAAGGAGCTCGCAGAGGCGGCTCTGTGGCTTGAGCACGCCGCAAAGCAAAATCACAGGGAGGCCCAGTACTATCTGGGCGACCTTCTGGCGCGCGGGCGCGGTGTCAAAGTGGACAGGGTGCAGGCGTATAAGTGGTTTAGTCTGGCTGCCGCCGCCGGGCACACCGAGGCCGGTCGCACGAAACCCCTGCTCGCCCGGCTGATGAGCCAGGAGGAGATTGCAGAGGCGCAGAAACTTTCCCAAGACTTCAAACCGGGCCCGTAAAAGCCTTCGCGCTGAGATCACCCTCTTGGGCTTGCACCCCGGGATTTCGCACCCGAATGGGTTGAAGAGGCCCGGGCCTTGCCCGTCCAACCGATGCCGCTGGCTCCCATGAACACGCCTTCCTTCCTGCTGGTTTCGATTTTGGGATGGGCCATCGCAACACAGGGCGCGTCAAGGATCGCGTCGCACCCGCCCATGCGGCCCCTGCCCAAGCCCACACCCTCGCCGCTGGTCTCGGGCCCAAAGCACTATGTGGATGCGGCGCGCGGCAAGGATGGCAATGCGGGAACGGAGAGCGCGCCGTGGCAGACGCTCTCCCACGCTTCGCGGCAACTCAAGCCGGGCGACACGCTGTATCTTCGAGCCGGGACGTATTACGAAAAGGTGGCGCTCACCCAATCAGGCGCCACCAACGCGCCCATCACCATCGCGTCCTTTCCGGGAGAACTGGCGGTGCTGGATGGAGGGCTGCGTGAGTTTGCCGAAAGCCCCGCGAAGAGCTGGCAGCCGCTTGGTGGTGGTGCCCCGGGCGAATTTGTCTCCACCAAGACCTACCTCAATGCGGACGACCGCCGTGCGCCCCGACAATTCCTGCCGGGTTCATGGGAGCCCATGTGGGGCATCGAGGAGGAGCGGCCCCTCGCGCTGGGGCATTTTGCCGATTCGATGGTGCCCCTGCATGGGTACCGGCTGGCGGTGGACCTGCGGTCGGCCAATGAACTTTGGATCGGAGGCAAAGGAGGCATGCGCGACACGGGTTTTTACTGCGGGCCGGGACTGTGGTTTAACCGCGCCACGGGGCGCATCCACATCCGCATGGCACCGACCAAGCTCGACGGTCTGGGCAGGCGCGCGTACTCCGGCGAATCGGATCCGCGCAACCTGCCGATGGTGGTGGCGGTGGGCTTTGGCGAGGATGTGCTGCGCCTCTCCGGTGTGCGTCATGTGCGCGTGCAAAACCTCGTGCTGCGCGGTGCGACCGGCAGCCCGATGATTCACGTGTACGGCTCGCAGCAGATCGTGCTCGATCACCTCACGGTGTTCGGCGGGTTCCCCGGGCTGCTCATCAACGCCTCGCAGGACATCAAGGTGACCCACTGCGCCTTTCGCGGGCTGGCGGCGCCGTGGAGTGGCCGGTCGCACATGAAGTATCGGGGCACGGCGTCGTACCAGATCATCCTGCAAAACCAGCAGCCGTTAAACGAGAATCTGGAGATGGCGTGGTGTGAGTTCACCGACGACCATGACTTCGCCTTCCTCCGGCCGGTGAAGAACCTGCAATTCCACCACAACTTCGTGGACAATTTTAACGACGACGGGCTGGAGTGCGGGCCCAAGCTTCGCAGCCACTCGATGTACATCCACCAAAACCGCATCGGCGCGTGTCTGGGCGTGCTGCAACAACACGAACTGGAGAAGGACGAATCGCCGGTGGATCATGACGCGCGGAGCGGTGTGTACGTGTTCCGCAATGTCTTCGACATGCGCGCGGGCGTGTACTACCACGTGCCCGCCCAGCCCGATCCCACGGGCGAATTTCTGCACAACGAAGGCCACCTCTGCAGCGACCACGGCGGCCCCATCTGGCCGGTGATGCGCCTATACCACAACACCTTCCTGCGGCGCGAACCGGTGTTCCGCGACTATTTCCTCTTTGGCTTGGGCGCCGCGGGCCTGCGGCACAATGAGCGCGACGTGTTTAACAACCTCTTTGTGCAGGAAGGCAAACAGCCCGGCACGGTGATCATCGGCATGAAGGAAGCCGCCGACCTGCGGGAGGGCGGGAACCTGCTGTGGGGCATGAGGGACGGCCCGGCGCTCACTGGCAATCCATTCGAGAAATTCCGCGCCACGCCGCTCTTTGCCGACAGCCGCCGCAAATACGAGGCGGGCTGGACGACGCATGATCTCGTTGCCAACCCCGAGTTCACGAGCTTCCCCGGCGACTTGCGCCTCAAGAAATCCAGTCCGGCCGTGAATGCCGGCCGGGCGCTTCCTGCCGAATGGCCCGATCCGCTGCGGTCTGGCGACCCCGGCGCCCCCGACATCGGGCCGCTGCCTCTGGACGCCAAGCCGTGGACAGTGGGCGTTGACGGACGGGTTCCCCTTTTCTAGGTGTCTCACAATCCGATCCGGACGACACCAAAAGACACCGATGCCGTCGTCCCCGGTGGTGTGTGGGGGAACCCTGTAGCCTGGGTTTGCGGGGTCTTAAGGGAAGTCAGACGACGGCATCGGTGGACCCCGCACCCTCCTCGCGTGGCGCAGGCTCAATCACTCTTGCGTCCCTGAGTGGAGAGTGGAGTTGGGCCCGTTCCATCGCAGGCATGCTGCGGCAGCTGCGCCACGGCGTCACGGGCAAGTTGTTTTGAGATGCACAGGGGTTGCCCACAGCGGCACCCCTCCCATGTGAATGGCGGGCAACTTGCGAATAGCTCTGCTTCGCCCGCCGAGCGCTACCAGAGAAAGGACGCCTGTTCAGAGAGCGTGCGGTTGCCTTCCATGAGGCTCACGCGCCACGACTCGATGGAGCCCAGAGCGCGAAACTCCGCCGGCGTGAGCGCGATGCCCGTCCACGAATCGGCAAAGCGGGCGGGGGCAACCGGGGCTTCACGCATCAGGAATGCGTTGGTTTGGGTGCCGCGCACTTCCACCCGAAGGCGCGTGGCGTTGCCCTCGGTGCCGCCCCACTTGATGTCAAAGCGCACGGCGGCAATTTGCTTGGGATTGTCCCTCAAGCGCCGCTGAAACTGGTCGCGGTCCAGAAGGCTACTACCGGTTGCGTGACGCCCTTCGCTATCGAGGTAATGCACCAGCACCTTGCGGATGGCTCCATCGCCGCTGGAGAGGCCCACACAACCAGCCAATCCCAGCAATAATGCCAACATCGTGCTGCGCACGCCCCAAAGCTACCTCATTGCGCCCTGAAGGCAACGCCGCTTGCAGATGACTTGTTCGCACCTTAGGGCGCCGGCCGTCCTTAGGATTCGTGCGGGAGGGGATCCGCAAGCCATTTAACATTGCAATCCGGGCTTTGGCGCGTAAATTGCCTTGCGACAAAGCAGGATGGAACTTATGGACACTTTTGATTATCCCCTGTATTCCCGCGCCGACCACACGGCGCCGCTGGATGACTACTTTCTGACGCGGCGCGCATGGCTCAACCGGCTGGGCTGCGGCTTTGGCACGCTGGCATTGAGTGCGCTTTTGCAGCCCGAACTGGCCGCCCAGTCTGCCAGTGGCGATCCCCTGGCACCCAAGCAGCCCATGTTCCCTGACCGCGCAAAGGCCAAGCGCGTGCTTCACATCTATCTGGCCGGCGCGATGCCGCATCTGGACAACTGGGATTTCAAGCCGGAACTCAAGCGCAAGGATGGCACCGAGGTGGGCAACCGCAAGCTGTTGGGCCCGCAGTTTGAGTTCAAGAAGTTCGGCAAGAGCGGGCTGGAATTGAGCGAGGTCTGGCCCAATCTGGGCCGCCACGCCGACGACATCGCCGTGGTCAAGTCGCTCTATACGGATGCGCCCGCGCACGACTTCGCGCAGATTCTCATGAACACGGGCGACTTCAACCGGGAGCGCCCCAGCGTCGGCAGCTGGGTGGTGTACGGATTGGGCACGGAAAACCAGAACCTGCCCGGATTCATCGCGCTGCAGCCCGGCGGCATGCCCGACACCAAGAACTTCGGCAGCGCGTTTCTTCCCGGCTCCCTGCAGGGCACGTTTGTCAATTCGCAGAACACAAAAATTGAGGACATCATCAAGAACATCAAGAGCAACTTCACGAGCATGTCCGACCAGCGCAAGCAGCTGGATCTGCTTTACCGGCTGAACGAATTGCACAAACAGAAGCGCCAAGCCGAGGCGCAACTAGAGGCGCGCATCCGCACCTTCGAGCTGGCCTACCGCATGCAGACCGACGCCAAGCAGGCCTTTGATATCGCCGGCGAAAAGACCGAGACGCAGGACAAGTACGGGCGCACGGCGCAGGGGCGGCAGATGCTCATCGCGCGGCGCCTGCTCGAGCGCGGCGTGCGCTTTGTACAGGTGTGGCAGGGCGGCTGGGATTTGCATGGCAACATCCCCACGGCCAACCGTCGCAATGCGGGCGACCTGGATCCGGCCATCGGCGCCTTGATGGACGACCTCAAGGAGCGCGGCCTCTTCAAGGACACGCTCATCTACCTTTCCAGCGAGTTCGGGCGCAGCCCCACCCAGGACAATCCCAACGGACGCAGCCACAATGAAAAGGCCATGAGCACCTGGCTGGCGGGTGGCGGAATCAAGGGTGGCACGAGCTACGGCGCCACCGACGAACTGGGCGGCTCAGCCGTGGAGAATCGCGCGCACATCAAAGACCTGCATGCGACCATCATGAATCAACTGGGATTTGATCACGAGAAGCTCGTTTACAAGTCGGGAGGGCGCGACATGCGCCTCACCGAGCCTTCGCAGAAGAAGCCTGAAGGCGGCCAGGTGATTAAGGGCGTTCTGGCGTAACACCGTCCAGAGCACGCAGAACCAAAGAGCGTGGAGATCATTCCATGAATGACGCGAGGTGGAGTGACGTCGGTCGGTTCCTGTTCCCCCTCCTGCTGACGGCCCAGCAACTGGCCGCCCAACAGGACAAACTCAGCCCCGATCAGGTGGAGTACTTCGAGTCGAAGATCCGGCCTCTTTTTGTCAACCACTGCTACGAGTGTCACAGCGCCGACGTGAAGGCCAAGGCCGGGCTGTACCTGGATTCCAAGGCCGCTATGCTCAAGGGCGGGGACTCCGGCGCAGCGATCAAGCCCGGTGACCCCGGCGGCAGCCTTTTTCTTCAGCGCATCAAGAGCGCGGTGGATCCGATGCCTCCCAACGGCCCGCAACTCACGGCCGACCAGATTGCCGACTTGGAAGCGTGGGTGAGACAAGGCGCGCCCGATCCACGCGGCGGGAGCAACGCCGCCATCATCAAATCCCAGAAGGATGCCGACAAGGCGCGGCAGCACTGGGCGTTCCGCCCCGTGGTGCGCGTGGCACCGCCCAGCGGCTCGGCGATCTACGGCGGCAACATGGCCGCCTGGGCCAATGCCAATCCCATCGACGCCTTCGTGCTCGCGCGGCAGGAAAAGGAAGGCATGATGCCCTCGCCGCCCGCGGACAAGTGGACCCTCATCCGGCGCATCTATTTCGACCTGGTTGGCATGCCCCCCACGTACGCGCAGGCCATGGCATTCATCGACGACGCCTCGCCCAACGCCTGGGAGAAGGTCGTGGACGGGCTGCTCGCATCGCCTCATTACGGCGAACAATTCGGCCGCGCCTGGCTGGACGTGGCCCGTTACGCCGACACCGACGGGCGCGACCGGCGCAATCGCGGCGGCGAATTCATCAACGCATGGACCTATCGCGACTGGGTCATCGGTTCGATGAACTCTGACAAGCCCTACGACCGGTTTCTGGTTGAACAGCTTGCGGCCGACCGCCTGCTGGCCAAGGGCGAAAGCACCGACAAATACAGCCAGGCCGCCATGGGCCTGCTCACGCTGGGCCGGCGCGACCGCAACAACGAGGAGATGGTCGACGACCAGATCGACACCGTCACGCGCGGCGCGCTGGGTCTTTCGGTTTACTGCGCGCGCTGCCACAACCACAAGTTCGATCCGGTGCCCACGGCCGACTACTACTCCTTGTTTGGCGTGTTCAGCAGCTCCGAGGAGGTGCCCGAGGAGAAGCAGCCTCTCCTGCTGCCCGACGCCACGCAGGCCGGTGCCTTCGGCGGCTCTCCCGACTTTCTGGAATTCCGCGCCAAGCTGGCCGGGCTGGAGGGCGACCACGAACAATTCAAGCTGCAAACCCGCTATGACTTTGAGCAGAACGCCCGCACCAACGCCCTGCGCTACATGATGTGGGCGGAGTTTTTCCGCGATCAGAAACAGAACATCAGGGAAAACCGGGGCGAATTTGAGAAGCGCACCAAGGAATTCAAGATGCGCGTCGAGCTGGGCGACACCTGGCAGAACTACCTCTCACGGAAAAGCGCCACCGACCCTGTCTTTGCGCCGTGGATGGCCTACACGGCGCTGACCACCAACACGTTCGCCGCCGACTCCCCGGGCCTCGCCCTCAAGCTCTCGGCCGACGACGCCAAGCAGAAGGACAAGGGCCGCAAGATCAACCCCATCGTGCTTAAACACCTCACCCAGCCGGCGCCGCGCTCGCTGCTGGAGGTGGCCACGCGCTACCAGCAGCTCTTCGACTCTGCCGACGCCATCTGGCGCACCCAGGCCCTCCCGGCTTACTACCAGAAAAAGGCGGCGACCAAGGACGAGACACTCAAGCCACCGCAGTCGCTGCCCGACGCGGAGAAAAACTTTGGTCTCAAGTTTGCCGAGGAGGGACTGGCCGATCAGTGGGAGCAACTGCGTCGGGTTTTTCACGGCGACAACTCGCCCTGCGACTACCCCTTCGACCGCATCAAGCGGATGGACAACAAGGTCGAGCGCGACGAGCAGTCCAAGCACCTCGACAAGATCGCTGATTTGAAGAAAACCCACATCGGCTCGCCCCCCAGGGCCATGGTGCTGGTGGACAAGCCCCGGCCCTCCAACCAGCGCATCATGGTGAAGGGCAACCGCGGCCAGCTGGGCGATGAAGCGCCGCGCCAGTTTCTGGAAATCCTCTCCGATGGTTCACGCAAGCCGTTCCCTGCCGACACCAGCGGGCGGCTGGAAATGGCCAAGGCCATCGCCAGCAAGAGCAATCCCCTGACGGCCCGCGTGATGGTCAACCGCATCTGGATGCATCATTTCGGCCGCGGCATCGTGGGGTCGGCCAACGAGTTCGGCCTGCGAGCCGAGGCTCCCAGCCATCCCGAGCTGCTCGACCATCTGGCTTCGTACTTCATGAGCAATGAGGGCGGCCCTGAGTGGACGATGAAGAAGCTGCACAAGCTCATCCTCATGTCCAACACCTACCAGCAGGCCAGCGACGACAACCCGCGTTACAGCCGCAAGGATCCGGAGAACACCTTCCTCTCAAAGATGAGCCGGCGCCGGCTGAATTTCGAGTCGTTCCGCGACGGCCTCCTGCACATCAGCGGCAAGCTGGACATGACCATGGGCGGCCGGCCCGTCAAACTGACGAGCGACACGCTCACCTACCGGCGCACGCTTTATGGCTACATCGACCGGCGCAACCTGGATGACATCTTCAAGACCTTTGACTTCGCCAATCCCGACGCCACCGCCGGCCAGCGTTCCGTCACCACCGTCGCCCAGCAGGCGCTCTTCATGATGAACAACCCCATGACGGCCGACCTTTCCAAGCGACTGGTCAGCCGGCCGGAATTTACCCAGCTCAACAGCGACACCGGCCGCATCGCCGCCCTCTACAACATGATGTACCAGCGCCTGCCCGAACCCATGGAGCTCAAGCTGGGCCTGCGCTATCTTTCCGACGAAACCGGCGGTGGTGGGCCCGCGCCTCTCACGCTGGCGACATCCTGGTTCAGCGGCTATGGCCAGTGGGCGCGCGATGAGAAGACCAAGCTGGCCACCGTGCGTTTTTTCCATTTCCCCTACACCGACGGCACCGTGTGGCAGGGCAGCGCACGCCGGCCCGACCAGCAGTTTGGCAACCTGCACCTGACGGCGAAGGGCGGCCACCCCGGCCAGTTGCCCGCCGTCGCGGTCATCCGGCGCTGGATCGCGCCCCGCGACATGACCGTCACCATCTCCGGAACCTTGCAGCAGTATCTGGAAGAAAAGGCCAAGGACATCTACGACAAGTCCAGTGGCGCGCCCAAGAAGGGGCTGGAGGCGGCTTGGGACGGTGTCACCGGGTTCATCATCCACACCAAGACCTTGAGCGGGCAGGATCGTTCCGGCACCGAATTATGGGCGGCCGATGCCGTGCGCAATTCCAAATCGCACAACGTGGCGGATGTCTCCGTCCGGCGCGGCGACACCCTGGACTTCATCGTGCATTGCCGCCAGCAGCCGCACCAGGACTACTTCAATTGGAATCCCACCATCAAGATCGCCGACGGCGGGGTGAAGCCATCCTCCAGTCAGTCGCTGCAGGTCACCGAATGGACGGCCGCCGATGAATTTCAGGGCGCCACCTACAAGCCCAAGCCTCTGAACACCTGGGAAAAATACGTGCAGGTGCTTCTGCTATCCAACGAACTGGCGTTCGTTGACTAGCGGGCTAGTTCTCCAGCGACTTGGGCGCACCCAGCACGACGCTCGCCACAAACGCCTGACGCAGCCCCTCGGGGTGGTGCAATAATCCAGTGAGGCCGCCTGTCCCGGCCACCTGTACGCGCGTCACACCGACTTTGCGAGGTGACGATTCGGCACGTGCTTGAATGCCGCCGCTGCCCGAGGACGCCACCAAGGCCGAAGTCCCCTGCCCGGCAGGCGACTGGGCGCGCACGGCGCTCGAAGCCCGCAAGGTGGGCACCGCCGTCTGATATGCGAGCATCCCATATGCACCACGATCGAGAGCTGGCACCGGCGGGGGAGTCAAGGCCGGCGCAGGCGGAGGCGTTAAACCAGGCGGCTGGGGTGGAAGCTGAGGCATGTGCTGGCGCAAAAGCTCCACCAGCTCGGGCGGTGGCGGCGGCGGGGGTGTGGAACCCTCCACGGGGCCTGCGGCACCGACGTCATCCAAGTCTAGCTCGTCGTCCTGTTTCTTCTTGCCGAGGTTGCCCAAGACCGCGAACGCAACGACGATCAGCCAAAACCAATCGCCAAGCGCCGCAAGAAGCGGTGCGGGCGCGTGGGTGTGAAAGTCCGGCATGGCGGCGGCAAATCAGAGAAAGTGTGCTCAGGCTTTGGGCGAGGTGCCTCCCGTCGCCGCGCCGGCGCCGCCGCCGATGGCATCGCGCATATGCGTGTCGGCCTGCAGGTTCTTGAACCTCTGGTAGTCCATGATGCCCAGGTTGCCGCTGCGGAATGCCTCTGCCATCGCCAAGGGAATCTGCGCCTCCGCTTCGACGACGCGGGCGCGCATTTCCTGCACGCGGGCCTTCATCTCCTGTTCATGGGCGACGGCGGCGGCGCGGCGCACTTCGGCCTGTGCCTGCGCAACGAGCTTGTTGGACTCGGCCTGCTCGGCCTGCAACTTGGCGCCGACGTTCTCGCCCACATCCACATCGGCGATGTCCACCGAGAGGATTTCGTAGGCCGTGCCCGAGTCGAGCCCCTTTTCCAGCACCGTCTTGGAAATCTTGTCCGGATTTTCCAACATGTCCTTGTAGGAGGCGGACGAGCCGATGGTGGTCACGATGCCCTCGCCCACGCGCGCAATGATGGTCTCCTCGGTGGCGCCGCCCACAAACCGGTCGAGCGCCGTGCGCACGGTCACTCGCGCGCGCGCGCGCAGCTGGATGCCGTCCTTGGCCACGGCGTCAATCGTCGTGCGGCCACCCGCCGCCGCCGGGCAGTCGATGACCCGCGGGTTGACGGAGGTCATCACGGCGCTCAGCACGCTCTTCTCCGTGTTGCGCGTGGCCAGATCGATGGCGCAGGCACGGTCAAAGTTAAGCTCGATGTTCGCCTTCTGCGCGGCGATCAGCGAGCGCACCACCATGCGGATGTCCCCACCGGCCAGCATGTGGGTGGAGAGCTCATCGGTCGTCAGATCGATCCCGGCCTTCACGGCCGTGATGCGCTCATCCACCACGAACCCCACCGGGATGCCCCGCAGCCGGAGCGCAATCAGCTCGCCGTAGGAGACGTGCGCCTTGGAGAAGGTGGCGCGCAGCCAGACGCTAAAGAAGTTGCCCAGCACCACCACGAAGACGAGCACGACGATGCCCAGAAGCAACAACCCGATGGTGCCGCCCTTCAGGTCAGCCGCGAGAGTGAAGATATGCATGGCACCCTTAATAAAAAAACGCGGCCGGAAAGGCCAGCGCAAAGTCAGAGGGGCCGCACCACCACACGAAAACCGGACACCGACACCACCCTGACTTCCGTCCCCGCCGCCACCATGCCGCCCTCGGTCACCACGTCGAGCCTCTGCCCGTTGATGAAGGCCACTCCCGCCGGGCGCAACGGCGACCGGGCCACCCCCACCTGGTTCATCAGCGACTGATCGCCGGGGTTCTCGCCGCCAATTTGGCGATGAAGGATGAACCGCTGCGCCATGCGGCTCGTGGGAAAATACCGCAGCCAGCAGGCCGTGCCCACCACCGAGCCCACCACCACGCCCAGCAGCGTCCAGTGGCCCGTGCTCATGTTGATGCGGTACGCCATCACCACCGCGGCAATGAGGCAGAGGACACCACAGACGCCGGCGATGAGTCCGGGAAGGATCGTCTCCAGCATGAGCAGCACCGCACCGCCCACAATGAGCCCCATCACCAATTCCACGGAGCAAGCATTAGCCGCCCTCCCCCGGCTCCGGCAAGAGTAAAGGGGACTTTGGCTAGGCGCCCGCCACGAACGGCTCCAATGCCGCCGACTTGCGCCCTCGCAGCACCGTCTGCTCGCGCAGTAGCGCAAGCTGCTCCGCCTCGGTGAGGCCGCCGCGCATCAATCGCGCCGTCAGCGACGAGAGTTGCCGATCCAGAAAACGGTCGCGCAAGCGCTTCACGAGCGCACGCAGCTCGCCGTCCGGATTCTCCACCGGCTGCGTGGATGCCATGACTTCGGTGCATAATGCCGCCGCAGGCGCGTCCAGTGCCTCCAACATCGCCGCAGGCGGCGTGCCTCGCACCGAGGCCTCCAACCGACGCCGCACGATTTCCCGTACGGCCGCATGCTCCAACCAGTCCACACTCAGATGCGCTGCGACCCAAGACAGCGAATCCTCCGCCAAAAACAGCAGCCGCAGCAACCACAGCTCATGCACCGAGGGTCGTGCCAGCGGCGCCGGCGTTGCCGCCTCGGGCGCGGGCGTCACCGGTGCCGTGGCCATTTTGGAAAACTCAATGCGCACCGCCTCGATGGAAACGCCCAGCGCGGCGGCAGTCTTGCGCGCGCAGGCGTCGAGCAGCACCGCATCGCCAGCCTTGTGCGCAGCTTCGCCCATGGCACGCACCACGGCCTTGCGTCCGCGGTCAGTGCGGGGATCCTCCGTTTCGCACAGGCGCCGCAGGTAATGGTCAAAGAATCCTTGAGCGCCCTCCAGCATCGCGCGAAAGGCCTCCGCCCCGTGCTCGCGAATAAAGCTGTCGGGGTCATGAGGTGCTGGGATCGCGGCGACGCGAACGGCCAGACCGGCGGCGAGCAGGCCGTCCAGCGACCGCACAGCCGCATTCTGGCCGGCGGCATCGGCGTCAAAGCACAGCACGGCCTCGTCGCAATAACGCTTGAGCAGGCGCGCCTGCTCGGGCGTGAGCGCCGTGCCCTGCGGCGCCACGGCGTTGCGCACGCCCGCGGCATGGCAGGCGATGAGATCAAGCTGCCCTTCGCAGATCACCGCCCGGCCCGCATCGGTGATTTCGCGCCGGGCCTTGTCGAGTCCATAAAAGACGCGGCCTTTGGTGAAGAGCGGTGTCTCCGGTGAGTTGACGTACTTGGCGGTCTTGGCGTCGGCGTCAAGCGTGCGGCCACTGAAGGCAATCACGCGGCCCTGCTCATCACAAATGGGAAACATCAGGCGGCCACGAAAGCGGTCGTAGTGGCGGTCGGTGCCTTCCTTGCGAAGGATGACTCCAGCCTGCACCGCCACCGCCAGATCGCAGCCCTGGGCGCGAACCCACGCGACCGTGTCATCCCACGCCTCAGGCGCGCAGCCCAGCCGGAAAGACTCGATGGACTCGCGGCCAAGCCCGCGCTCTTTGAGATAATCGCGGGCGCGCTGGCCGGCAGCGCCTTCGGCCAGCACGGCCTGCCAGTGCCGGGTGAGTCCCTCGTGCAGACGAAGGAGAGTTTCTTTAAGTTCACGGCGCCGGCCGCCTTCGCCCGTCGCATCGCGTTCGATGGCAATACCCGCACGATCAGCCAGCCGGCCCACCGCTTCGAGAAATCCGATGTGCTCGTGCTCCTGCACAAACCGGAACACGTCGCCGCCCTTGTGACACCCGAAGCAGTGAAAGATCTGCTTTTGCGGGTTGACGTTGAAGCTGGGGGTTTTCTCCTGATGGAACGGGCAGCGGGCCGTGAAGTTGGCGCCGGCGCGCTTCAATGGAAAGTAGCCACCGATGACATCGACGATGTCGCTCGCCGCGCGGACTTGTTCGAGAGTCGCCTGTGAAATGAGCCCGGCCATGAGGGGGCGGCACCTGCGTGGCTACGGATGAGCGCGGAGCCACTGGCGAATGTTGGGGGCTTGCTCGTGCCCCGGGTCAATCTGGAGCACCTTGGCGTAGTGGGGCTTGGCGCGCAGCGGCCGCGCCAGTTCCTCGGCATAGAGGTTGGCGAGCAGCAGGTGCGCCTGCGTGAGCTGCGGATAATCCTCCAGCAGCCGCTCCAGCTCGCGCGCGGCGTCCACGGGGAATTTTCCGCGCTGCAGCGCCAGCGCGAAATTGTAGCGCGCATCCAGCGAGAGGGGGTTGATCGCCAGCGCCATCTCGTAGGATTGCATGGCCTGCTTCAAGTCTCCGGTGTGAAACGCCACCAGCGCGAGGTTGGCGTGGGCTTGCGGATAGGCCGGGTCGGCTTTTAACGCCTCGCGGTAGGCAGCCATCGCGTCCTTGAGACGGTTGATCTTGTGGGAGTGCAGCGCCTTCTCGAAATGTTCATTGGCCTTCTTGCGGTCGCCCTCGCCGGGAATGGACGGCGCGGCGTAGCGGTATCGCGCGATGCCCCCCCAGTCCTGATCCTGCTTGGGCACCGCTGCCACAACGGCCGGCGGTTTGGGCGCGGTGGGAACGGCGACCGGCACGGGCGGCTTGGGTGGCTCCGTCTTAGTGGGCGGCTCCACGGTAGGAGCCGGCGGGTTGACCTTGGCAACGGGAACCGTGGGCGCGGGCTTGGGTGGCTCGGGCGTCACAGGCGGCGGCACCACCTTGACCGTCTGGTTGGTGGGCGGGGCCACCGGCACAACAGGCACGGCGGGCGGAGGCTTGGGCGGATCCACTCGCGCCACGGGCGGGAAGTTTGTGATCACGACACCTCGCTGTGGCTCCTGGCCATTGCCCCGTGGAAACTGCATCCGCACGACAATGTTGCTTTCAACCAGCGGCGCCAATGGGCTTAGCGGATTCGTGGCAGGTTGCCCCTTCGTTGCGGGTGGAAGGGTCGCCACAGGCGGATTCAATTCAAAGTTCAACTGATTAAACACCGCCTGCGCGGCTTCCTTGTGCGCCAATTCACCATCCATCTGCAGGTATTCCTGAAAGAATTTCCAGGCCAGCTGCCGGGCCGCATGGCGGTCGCCCGTGGGATGGCGCCAGTACGCCTCCGCCAGATTGTAGAGTGCGGGCGCGTGCGCGGGCTCAATCTGATGAGCCCGGTGGAAGCTGGCCTTGGCCTTCTCCACAAAGCCACGCTGCATCTGCACGACACCCAGCCGATTGTACGCGGTTGCCGAACCGGCGTTGAGCTGGACGGCCTTCTGCAGGCTCGATTCGGCGCGCTCCAGGAGCTGCGGCTGATTCGATTGCGCGGCCGCCGCGCTCTCCGCCGCACCGCGCCAGAGAAACCCGTCAAACGAGCCCGGCGACCCAATCGTGTAGGTGGCCAGAGCCAGCGCGGCCTGCTCGTGCCGACCCATGTCGGAATACAGCCGTCCCAGATTGTACTGCAGCACACCCGACTCGCGCGCGGACGCCGGCTGGCGGCGCGCCGCCGCAAGCGCCTGGTCGTATTGCTTGCCTGCCTCCTCCAGCTTCCCGGCTCGATGAAGCGCCATGCCCCAGTAGTTGTGTGGGCGCCAGTCCCCCGGCATCAACCGCGCTGCGGTTTGGAATGATTCGATGGCCTCGGGAATCCTGCCTTCGCGCAACTGCCGCTCACCGCGCAGAAGCGCGTCCGCACCATTGGGCTGGCACGCCGCCAGCAGCACCGCGCACAGGGCCGACAGCACAGCCTTGCAAATTCCTGGTTGCGCCCTGCGCGCACTGCATGGCAACACCTTTGTTGTCGCTTGAAAAAACCGTCCCGCTATCCTCATCTGCTTGGTCCAGTCTTTATGAGCAGGCGTGCTTTGGCAAAGCTGCGTTATTCGCAATATTCACGGCTATTGGCCGTGGCAGTGGGCGCCTGTCTGGTGCCCGGCGCTGGACTCTGCGCCGACAAGCCCGCCGAGGCGCGCGTGGTGGTTATCGAATCGCCTGGTGCGTGCCGCGCGCCCGTGCGCCAGCCGGCCTACTTTCAGCCGCAACCCGACGCCGTGCGCGCGATGCTGGAGGAGGGCTTGCGCCGCTGGACTGGCGCCGACACCGCAGCGGCGGCATGGCGCCGGCTGGTGTCCACCAACGAGCTCATCGGCATCAAGGTGGCCTCCGAGGCCGGTCCCATCATGGGAACGCGCCCGGCGGTTCTGCGCGAGGTCTTGCGCGGCCTGATGGACGCCGGCGTCCCGGCACAAAACCTCATCGTCTGGGATCGGCATGAAGACTCGCTGCACGCCGGCGGCTATGTGCAACTGGCGCGGGATCTGGGTGTGGGCGTGGAAAGTGCGGCGCGCGCCGGCTACGAAGGGCAGCTCTTCCATGAGGAAGCCGTGGTGGGCCCGCTGGAACGCGGTGATCTGGAATTTGGCAACCTTGAGTTCAGTCGCCACTCGCACGCAACCCGGCTGGTGACGCGCCGTTTTTCAAAGATCATCCAGATCAGCCCGCTGCTCCAGCACCCGGTGCTGGGAGTGGAAGGCAATCTCTACGGGCTGGCGATGGGCGCGGCGGACAACACGCGGCGGTTCCACGGCCTGCGGCCGTTCCTGCAAAGCGCCGTGCCCAGTCTGTACCAGATGGCGGCCCATCGCGGGGTCGTCACCGACATGGGCTTTGACACCCTGCTCGCTCGCGCCCGACAAGGCGACGCTCAGAGCCTTCAAGGACTGGTGCCGCCCGGTGTCACGCCGCAGCACCTTTTCTTCTACGAACGGCAGGACGCGCAGCATCCGGTGCCGGCACTCGCGGCCCTGCGTGCGGCGCAGGCCGACTCGGTGAAGCCGCCGCCGGGCCCAGCGCGTGTCATCATCACGAATCCCGCGGCCACCCAGACCTGGGAGCAGACGATCCATCCGGGCGGGCTCGTGGAATACACGGCCTCGTCCTCGCGCGTGTGCCTGCACATCGTTGACGCGCTGCTTTGCCAGTTTGTGGGAGGCCCGGAATTGCGCCTGCAATACTCCACCGTGCTCGACCAACTGCGCCTGGGCATCGATCCGGTGGCGCTGGATGTGCTCTCACTGGCCGACATCGAACGGCAGTCGCTGGCGGCAAGACTGCGCGCGCCCCCCGAAGGTATGGCCTTGCTGCGCCACGCGGCGCTGCTGGGCGCAGGGGTGGCCGAGGAGCGGCATATCCGTGTGGAACGCCATGGGGTGCCGGTGCGCGGACGTGCCGCACCGCGCGAATGAGAAAGGCCGCCCTCGCCCCTCAGGCCAGTTCGCCGATGAACTCGCCTTCGCTGAGTAGCTGAATGGGCCGGCCGGTGTGGTCGGGAAAGGTCGTGCGCGGATCGATGCCCAGATGGCGGTACATCGTCGCCAGCACGTCCTGCGGTTTGATGGGCCGATCCTTGGGTTCCTCGCCGCGCTCGTTGGAGGCTCCGATGACCTGCCCCATGCGAAACCCGCCGCCGGAGAGCAGTACGCTCATCACCTGCCCCCAATGATCGCGGCCGGCGCTGCCATTGACCCGCGGCGTCCGGCCAAATTCGCCCCACACGATCACGAGCACCTTTTTGTCCAGCCCGCGCTGGAAAAGATCTTCGATCAGCGCGGGGATGGCCGCGTCCATGCGCGGGCCCGCACTTTCCATGGCGGCCTTGATGTTGCCGTGCATGTCAAACGTGTAGGAGTGCGGATCAAAGTTGACGGTGACGAACGAGACGCCCGCCTCGACCAACCGCCGCGCCAAAAGGCAGCTCTGCCCCCAGCGATGCAGGCCGTAGGCTTCGCGCAGTTTGGCAGGTTCAGCCGACAGATCAAACGCCGTACGCGCGCGCGGGCTGGTCACGAGGTCCAGTGCCGTGCGGCTAAAACCATCCATCGCCTCTGCCACACCGCGCTGGTCCAACACGCGGCGAGTCTGGTCGATGCCATCGAGAACGGCGCGTCGCTGTTGCAGGCGGTCCACCGTCATCCCATCGGCCAGTCCCAGATTGGGCACCTGAAACGTGCCCACTGAGGGGTCGTCAAAAACATAGAAGGGATCGAGCGCGCTTCCCAGGTGGCTGGCCTTGAAGTTGGGCAGGAACACGAGGTTGTCCGTCTGGGGAAAACCCAAGTGGACGTAGGGGGGCAATCCCGGCCGGCCGCCGCCGCGCACGCGCGCCACGTACGATCCGGTGGAAGGCTGTTTCTTGGCCGCCTTGCCGGTGGTGCAGATGAACATGCCCGTGTCATGGTCGGCGCTGTTGTGGAAAACGCTGCGCAGCAGCACGGCCTTGTCCAGAATCTTGGCGTGTCGGGGGAGCACCTCGCAGATGCGCACTCCGTCAAGCTTGGTGGGGATGGCGCCCAGCGGCCCGCGGTATTCGATCGGGGCCTCGGGCTTGGGGTCGTACGTCTCATGCTGCGTCGGCCCACCGCCCAGCCAGACTTGAATGACGGCCGTGTCCGGGCGCGTTCCTCCGGCCGCCTGTTCGCGTGCTGCGAGCATCGCGGGGAGGGACAACCCGGCGGCTCCCGCCGTCACAGTGGTCTCCAAGAAGGATCGCCGGCTGATCTCTGCCCCATTCAAACCGCGGCATCGGGTGCTCATTTTACTGCCACTCCCTTCGCACCGTTTTTGACGGCCCGCTAGCGGAGCCGATTCAGCCGATCCCGGCGGCCTTGTCCTTGCACCCCTGCAGAAACGCGCGAATCATCGCGATCTCCTCCTCGCCGGCAATCGTGTGGTCTTTGGCCAGCTCGCGCCATTGGATGTCCAGCCCGCCGTCCTTTTGCAGAAGGTGGAGTTGGCCCTTCACGCGGTCGGCCGGCAACAGCGGATCATACGTGCCCAGCGTGACGAAGAAACGCTGCGTGGCGGCAACGGGGGAAAGCTCGCGCACGGCGCGTTCAGGCTCATGCACATAGCCGCTCACGCCAACCAATCCGGCCAGCCGATGCGGATAACGCATTCCCGTTTCCAGCGTCATGAGGCAACCCTGGCTGAACCCAAACACAAAGGTCTGTTCGCTCGGCACGCCTCCGGCGCGTTCGGCGTCGAGCAGTTCAAACACCTCAGCCCGGCTGCGCGCGATACCCGGCGCCGGGTTATTCTGAAAATCGTACCAAGAGTAGCCGCCGTGATACTCGTCAGGCGCGTTGATGAGCAGGTATCCCAGCCACGGCAGATTGAGCGCCTCGGGCAGCCAACGGTAGCCCTCAAGGCTGTCACCCAGCCCATGCATCACCAGCATGCGCCAGCCCGAGGCCGTTTCCCGCGCCGCGATGCGCTCGTAGGTCAGCATTCGCGCCCCTTCAAATGCGCGGCACGGTGATGCCGCGCTGGTTCATGTACTTGCCGGCGCGGTCGGCGTAGGACACCTCGCAGGTCTCCACCGCGTCAAAGAAGATCACCTGCGCCAGCCCCTCGTGGGCGTAGATCTTGGCGGGCAACGGCGTCGTGTTGGAAATCTCCAGCGTCACGTGGCCCTCCCATTCGGGCTCGAAGGGGGTGACATTGACGATGATGCCGCAACGGGCGTAGGTGCTCTTTCCAAGGCAGACCGTGAGCACGTTGCGCGGGATGCGGAAATACTCCACGCTGCGCGAGAGGGCAAACGAGTTGGGGGGGATGACGCAGACCTCGGTCTGCATGTCCACGAAGGATCGCTCGTCGAAGTGCTTGGGGTCCACCACCGAGCTAAAGACATTGGTGAAGACTTTGAACTCGTCGGACACGCGCAGATCGTAGCCGTAGCTGGAAACGCCGTAACTGATGGCGCGGCCTCCGTCGGCGGCGAGGCGCACCTGCCCCTCGGCAAACGGCTCAATCATGCCGTGCTCCTGCGCCATGCGCCGGATCCACTGGTCGGAATGGACACCCATTTGGGAAGGAAACCAAAATCGCGAAATTGGCCTTTGGGCTGGGGCGGCGGCGGCCCCCCGTGGCCGCCGCCGCAGTTCTCCACCTACCAGCTCAAAGGCGCGCCCCCCTGATATTCGGTCACGCGTGACTCAAAGAAGTTCTTTTCCTTGCCCAGATCGATCGTCTCGCTCATCCACGGGAACGGATTGCGCGATCCAAACCGCGCCTTAAGCCCGACGCGCTCGAGCCGCCGGTCGGCGATGTGCTGCACGTATTCGCGGAACAGCCCGGCATTGAGGCCCAGGATGCCGCGAGGCAGGCAATCCTGCGCGTAGGCAATCTCCAGCTCCACCGCCTGCTCGACCATCTGCAGGATCTCCGCCTGGAATTCCGGCGTCCACACCTCGCGGTTCTCCGACTTGATGCCGTTGATGAGATCCAGCCCGAAGTTGAGGTGCACCGACTCGTCGCGCATGATGTACTGGAACTGCTCGGCGATGCCCGTCATGCGGTTCTGCCGCTGGAACGACAGGATCATCACGAAGCCCGAGTAGAAGAAGATGCCCTCCATGATCACGTAGAAGCCCACGAGGTTTTTGAGGAATTTCTGCACCCCCGACGCCGTGTCCGTGCTGAACTCCGGCTGCAGCATGTCCGCCGTCAGCGCCATCTCGAATTGGTCCTTGTCGCGGATGGAGTTGACCTCGTGATACATGTTGAAGACCTCGCGCTCGTCCAGCCCCAGCGACTCGCAGATGTAGTGGAACGTGTGGGTGTGGATCGCCTCTTCAAAGCCCTGCCGCAGCAGGTACTGGCGGCACTCGGGGTTCGTCACGTGCTTGAAGATGGCCAGCACGATGTTGTTGCCCACGAGGCTCTCGGCCGTGCTGAAGAATCCCAGATTGCGCATGATGACCTGTCGTTCATCGGCGCTGAGCTTGTTGGATTTCCACAGCTCGATGTCCTTCTGCATCGGCACCTCGTTGGGCATCCAATGGTTTTTGCACCCGTTGAGGTAGTGCTCCCAAGCCCAGTGGTACTTGATGGGCATGAGCTGATTGACATCCACTGCGCGGCAGTTGATCAGCCGCTTGTCGTCGACGTTGATGCGCTTGCCAAGGTCGTGCGCCTCGGGGCGCCCTAGCGAAACATTGCAACAGGACATGATGGTTCCTTCCGTGATGGTGAGTGCGTTTTAGTGAGTGTCGTACAGCGTTACTGGCATGCCTCGCAGCCTGGATCGAGAATGCTGCAGGACTTCGGGCCGGCCTCCAAGGGCGCGGGATCGGCATGGCCGTTGCCGTTCGTCCCGGCATGGCCCTCTCCGTTGCCTATGCGGGCGACGTGGATGTCGCTGGAAGCCGACTTGTTCTTCATCCACTTGGGCTGCACGCCATAGCGATTCACGTCGAGCGTGGATTTTTCAATCTGCGTCGCCGCCAGTGTGCGCAGGTAGTAGGTGGTCTTGAGGCCGGCCTCCCAGGCAAAGAAGTACATGTCGCTGAGCATCCGCCCCGTGGGCCGGCTGGCATCAGCGCGGTTGAGGTCGAAGTACAGGTTCAGCGACTGGCCCATGTCGATCCACTTCTGGCGGCGCGCCGCGCAGGCAATCAGCCAGTGGGGCTCAATTTCAAACGCCGTGCGGTAGATTTCCTTGAGCTCGACGGGCACGCGCTCGATTTCCTGCACGGATCCGTCGTGGTACTTGAGGTCATCCACCATCTCCTTGTCCCAAAGGCCGCGGGCCTTGAGGTCCTCCACCAGGAACGTATTGACGGCGGTAAAATCGCCGCTGAGGTTGGACTTCGCGAAGAGGTTCTTGTACGTCGGCTCGATGGACTGGCTCACCCCGACAATGTTGGAGATGGTGGCCGTGGGCGCGATGGCCAGGGTGTTGCTGTTGCGCACGCCGTGCGCGCGCACGGCTTCGCGCACGCGCCCCCAGTCCATCCGTGTGGTGCGGTCGATCGTCAGGTGCCCGCCCCGCTCGTTTTCCAGCAACGCCAGCGTGTCGATGGGCAGCAGCCCGCGATCCCATTTGGATCCCGCATAGCTGAGGTAGGCGCCGCGTTCGGCCGCAAGTTCAGTGGAGGCGAGGATGGCGTAAAAGCTGACCATCTCCATGGAGTGGTCGGCGAACTCCACCGCCGCCTGGCTGGCGTAGGGCGCGTGCAGCAGGTACAGGGCGTCCTGAAAACCCATGATGCCCAAGCCCACGGGACGGTGACGCAGATTGGCGACGCGCGCCTCCGGCGTGGGATAGTAGTTGAGGTCGATGACGTTATCGAGCATCCGGATGGCGGTGCGCACCGTCTGCGCCAGGAGCGGCTCGTCCAGCCCGCCGTCGCGGACGTGCGCGGCCAGGTTGATGGAACCCAGGTTGCAGACGGCCGTTTCCTCGGCGGAGGTGTTGAGCAGAATCTCGGTGCACAGGTTGGAACTGTGCACGACACCCGTGTGATCCTGTGGCGACCGGATGTTGGAGGGATCCTTGAACGTGATCCACGGAT
>SXGR01213117.1_pt1 | contig 32910 bp, 29 predicted proteins | sample 3174711 | NCBI WGS metagenome assembly SXGR01 (sample SAMN11356860, study PRJNA531348) | freshwater metagenome | isolation source: freshwater sample F1-60 | place: China: Fuxian Lake, Yuxi | collected 2017-12-25 | reverse complement strand
GGTTATATGTTCTCGCCTCCTTCACCATCCCGCGCTTGATGAGTTCGTCTATCAGCGTCCCGCCGAGTGAATGACCCGTCGCATAATAGGTAAATGATGATAATGGAAATCGTTGCTGGAACTCCGTGACGGTTGCGAGGTCTTCCTTGAACCGCTGACTATCAGGAATGACGCTGAAAGCTGTACTGAACCACGCCCGAAAATCACGGAAGTCGGCAGTTCCACGAACACCGATCACCATTATATTCTCACCGTCCTTTTGATAAAAGACGAGTGTCGGGGTCTTCTCTTTTAAGGTGAAACCAGGCACCGGCGCCATCTCATCGCTCGTCGCCTTGTAAGAATTATCCGCGATGGTTTTTAAAATCGCCTTATCGGGTATTCCCGTCGTCTCTTGTGTCGCTTGTTGTGCTGGCGACGGTTTATCTGCGATAATAGGAGTTTTAGGAGTTCCAAAGATATAAGATAAGTCAGTCAGTTTTTTCAATCCATCGAAAAATCCATCACCCTTCAGTTGCTTCTTTTTAGGGCGAATGCGAATACCGCGTCTCACCTTCACCATGAATAACGCCTTAATATATATAACGGAACATATTAAAAAATAATATCTTGCGAATAAGTATAACAGTAATGTCATTCAATCTTGGTTTAAAAACATATGACGGGCAACTACCCGCTTGGATCCCGACTGCGAGTGGCGGTGGAGGCAGTAATGGACTTGGTGCGGTGCTTGCGATAAATAATAGTGCTGCTGATCCAACTACTTCAGTTCCACAATCCGCAACTGATTTTGATGATATTGGTTGCGTCTCAATACAAACAGGAAAAGTATATCAGGGTAATAACTTGGCACTACAAGTCGGCGAAGCGGGTGATGATCTTAAATTGCTGGGTGCTATCACGAAAGGCAGTATTGTTGCTGGTAATGGACTACTCACGAAGGAGGTCGTCGTCGGTGCTGATAATCTATTCTTGATGGCGGATAGTTCGGCGCCCGAGGGTCTCGTGTGGGCGGCGGCGGCTGGTCCTCAAGGTCCTACCGGTGCTACTGGTCCTACTGGAGCTGTTGGTCCTACTGGATCAACAGGCGCTACTGGCGCTACTGGCGATACTGGTTCTATCGGTCCTACCGGTCCGCAAGGCGTTCAAGGCATTCAAGGCGTTCAAGGTATTCAAGGAATTCAAGGACCCGTTGGTGATACGGGTGCTACAGGTCCTACGGGTGGTGTTGGTGCGACTGGTCCTGCTGGTGCGACGGGTGATACTGGTCCGTCTGGGGCGGTTGGTGCTACTGGTCCTACTGGTGATATTGGTCCTACCGGTCCGCAAGGCAGTACTGGTCCTACCGGTGCTACAGGACCGAAGGGTCAGTCATCATCGTTCTATGAATACATGACGAAAATAACGCAACAAGGTCCCGTTCCTCCTCCTGCGGGTGGTGATGTAATCTGGGACGCCGTAAATACGACTTTGGCGAATAATTTATTCGTGTCGGTTTTTGATACACCTGGCGATGATTTAGAATACCTATTGAGTAATTTTAGTGCTGGTGATATATTGGTTATTCAAGATAAGAACGCCGCTGCGAACTTTCAAGAATGGACGATTAATGCTACACCTACCATCGTGACTGGATTGTATATCCAATACCCCGTCACGCTCACGGGCGGGACTTTTGATTTTGCGACGCTTTCAAATAATCACCCTATTTTGCTGATCGCAAGTGCGACTGGCGCAACAGGTCCAACTGGTCCTACGGGTGCGACCGGTCCAACGGGTCCTCAAGGTGATACTGGTCCTACGGGTCCTGTCGGCGCAACTGGTCCTACAGGCCCTCAAGGCGATACTGGTCCTACGGGTCCGCAAGGCGATACTGGTCCAACAGGTCCGCAAGGTATTCAAGGTCCAACAGGTCCGCAAGGTGATATCGGTCCAACAGGTCCTCAAGGAGTTCAAGGTATTCAAGGTATTCAAGGCGATACTGGTCCTACGGGTCCTGCGGGTCCTACGGGTGCGACGGGTCCTACGGGTGCGACGGGTGCTGCTGGTTCGGCGACTTATGTGAGTTGGTCGCCAGCATTCACGAACTTTTCAACCGGCAACGGAACCGTCACGGCAAGATACGCACAACAAGGGCAATTCACCGATGTATATGTCAGGATTGTATTCGGTTCTACAACACAATTTATTAATTCAAGCGGTTTTGAAATGGACCTTCCAGTTGCTGCGAACTTCGCTTCTATCGGGGCAACAAACGCAACCGCACTCAACGGAAGTGTCTCGCTTTTTGATACAAGTACAGGCAATACCATCTACGGAATTGTGAATTATTTAAGCACAACAACGGTCGGTGTTCGGTCATTCTATTTATCAGGAAACTACCAACTCAATCAACTACTCACCGCATCGCAACCTTTTACATGGGCGACGGGTGATGAATTATTTATCGCATTTTCATATCATTCAGTATAATTATTTTATCTACCTTATTATATTAAGGCGGATAAAATGACTTACTATGACTTGAATATGAATAGCAAGCGGATCAATAACACACAAGACCCCGCTTCCGCTCAAGATGTCGCTACGAAGAATTATGTTGATACTCGTGTTCCTCTTATTGTCTCTACACCCGTATTAAATCCAACTATTCTCAATTCAACACTACCTACGAATACTGAAACAGTTGTAACAAGCGTGTCGGCAACTATTGATAGTGCTGGGACTTATCAAGTATTCGGTAATCTTGCGGTTCAATCCAACACGGGGACTATTACTTATGGTTCTCTGTATTGTTCTACACAATCAACACCACTACCAGCACCCGGCCCTTCAAAAACAGCAGTCGTAACAGCATTAAGTTATAATCAAGTGTTCGCTGGAATAGGTGTTAATCTTCATAAGCAACTACAAGGTTCAGCAATCGTGTCAGGAACACAACTAGGAGGGACTGGAACAAGAACATTCTATTTAATCGGTGCTTTTCAATTTCAAGCATCGGTCGCAACCACACCCGACGGAAACGGGTTTTGTCCTGTAAGTTTAGTGATTACGCGAATAGCATAATTATTTTATCCGCCTTTATTATATCTAGGCGAATAAAATGACTTTTTATGATCTCAACATGAATAGCAAGCGGATTAATTCCGTTCAAGATCCAGCATCCGCACAAGATGTCGCAACAAAAAATTATATTGATAGTATATTAAGTGGTTATATGAAACAAGTGAAGGTTGAAAGATTTACAGCAAGCGCAACTTGGACTGTCCCCGCGGGAGCAACTTATGCTGTCGCACATATTCTCGGGGGTGGTGGTGGAACAGCCAGCGTCTCAACGGCAGGAGGTAATAGTTCAGTCGCATTTACAAGCGGAACTGTAACAGCGTTGGGTGGAAGTCCTTGGAATACTGCGATGTCTCTGGATTTTCCGCTATTCGCGTTGAATGGAATGGCGAATAGCGGGCAAGGAGGTATTCAATCAGCGGGACGAAGTGATAATGTTTTTAATGGTAAGGGGGGTAAAGGGCAAGATGGAGTGCTTATAACTTGCGGGGCGGTTGTCGCATTCGGCGAAAGTATAGCAGTTGTCGTCGGTTTAGGGGGAACAGCAGGAACAGGTGGGGCGGCTGGTGGTTCTGGATATGTCTGGATTGAATATTATTGATTTATTTTATCCGCCTTTATTATATTGAAGCACACAAAATGACTTTTTATGACTTGAATATGAATAGCAAGGGTATTACTAACCTTACGAGTTTTAGTGGAAGTAATCAAATGATAGTAACATATGGTAATACAACCGTTACAATAGCAGGCAGGTTATATTTTTTAAATGCTTCTAACAACTGGACTCAAGCAACGAACAGTAATTCAGTCGGTTTTCAACTCGCAATTGCGAATGGTACTTCTTCATCGGTGGATGGCATGATACTCTCAGGCACAATAACAAATGCTTTATATTCGGCATTTTCGGTGGGTGGAACGTTATATTCTTCAACATCAGCAGGATTAATGGAAAATACCGAACCTTCAAGTTCAGTTCGAGTTTTAGGTAATTCATTAGGAAGCAATCAAATATTTTTTTCACCTTCTAATATATTATCACTACCAACAGGAATGAGTGGATATGGTATAGCAACAGGAGCAGGCACAACAGGTTTTACTACATCAGCGATCACCGACCCGACGAGTTCTCTCTCATATCAGTTATTAAAATGGACGGCAACAACAGGCACGAATTCCATGACTGTCTCAACAGCAGGACTTTTTGAAGTTTTTATATTGGGTGGTGGCGGTGGTGGCGGTAATAATTCAAATTCCGGTTCGGGAGGTGGTGGAGGAGCAGGGCAACTGGTAAAACAAACTGTATATCTACCCGCGGGTGCTTACACTTGTATTATTGGAGCAGGAGGGGCGGTTGGCGCCGCTGGAAGTGGTACAGGCACGAGGAGTGCTTTTAGAGGCGGATTTTCAGGTATATTCCCTACTACTCCTGCTTACCCGAAAATTATTGCGGTCGGTGGTGGTGGTGGAATGGCGTCTAGTGCTGGTGGTGGGAACGCGGCACTTAATTCATACGCAAGAACAACTTGGGCGTGCGATAGTTATTGCGGTGGTGGTGGAGCAAGTCCGCAAACAAACACGGCGGAAGTGGTTGAATATAGCGTTTTTTCGCCAACAAATATTACATCTCTCAATCAAATCGGGTTCGGCGATAATACGCTTACTACAGGAGGGTTTTTTGGTGGAACAGGATACAATAATAGCAACTATTCTGCGACGGGTGGTGGTGCTGGTGTTGGTGGAGCAGGTGGCGATTATATTCAATTGGGAGGGCAAGAAACGATGCGAGGTGGTGCTGGTGGTCTTGGAGTAAATGATGGTTTTGATGGAACTGTTATTGGTTATGCTGGTGGTGGGTGCGGAGGGCACGCAACAAATCAAGCAATTCAAACTTCGGCATTCGGCGGCGGCAGCGGATCGTCATATAACGGCGGTTCAGTTATCAACGCAACAGCGGGAACTGCGAATAGAGGTGGCGGTGGTGGTGGGGCAGGAAACCAAAACTTTAATACGGGTGCTTCAGGAGCAGGAGGTTCAGGAATAGTGATGGTAAGATACAGGATTTAGTAAAACAAAATCTCTCGATATAACAACCATGCTTTACACAATCGCTTATTATGTTCTTCCTAATATTGTTGATATTGCTGTTTATCTTCTCATTAAAACTTTGGTAAATCGCTACATTTAGGAGTTTTTTTTTGTTGATTTATAATATAACCGCAATTATGTCCGCTCAATCGCTTTTGAAAGGCTACGATGGTGAGCTACCAACCCTCGCGTTTTCCGTCGGCGGTCCAGGCACCGCCCCCAATCTCGCTGAAGTACTCGCCGAAGGTGCTTCCGCCAACGATCTCGCTATAACCGATGTTGCTTCGCTCACCGGTTCCACCACCGGTCTTCTTACCGTCGCTGGTGGCGCTGGTGAAGGTGTCAGCGTCGTCGGTCCCGTCGGCGCATCTCTTATCGCCACTACTGGCGGTTGTAAGGTTGAGGCTACTGCTGGTGTTCTCGAGCTGAACGCCGATGACGCCGCCGGTCAGTTGAATATCGTCTTGAACGCCAACAAACTCTCCGCTGCTCCTTTGAACGCCGCCGCCCCCGGACCTACTTATACTGGTGCTGTTCGCCAACTCCAAATCCAAGTCGGCGGTGTTCCTTATTATATCGCTTTGAACCCCGCTGCTTTTGTTTAATACGGCACTTTTAGGAAGTTTTAATATTATGATATTATAACATATCATAATGTCTAATCAGGCAATTATATATTCTTATGATGGTAATCCCCCGCAACTTGCGATAGATGGCGGTGGCGGCAGCGGTGGTCTTACTGGCGTGAATGTCGGCGCAGGTCTAACAAAAACAGGACCTCTCTCCAACCCTACAATTAATTTAGGATTTACCGCTCCTAATCAACTTCTCGCTGGTGCTGGCGCAAATCAAGGCGCAGTTCTTAATCCAGGTTCTAATTTTGATTTTCTCCGTATTAATGGTTCGGGTAATTTAGAATGGCACCCCATCAGCGCGGGTGGTGTCGTCGCCGTGACCGCACAACCCAATAATGTCGGTTATGTAAATAATACAAATGTCAGCACACCCGCAATCGGGGTTGCTTTTCCCGCGGGTGATAAGGGTGCTATTCCCGCAAGCACAGGCACCGTAAATCAAGGCACATTCATTCCAGGTCCTTCTTCCGCACAAAACAATTATGTTCTCACCGCCGATAATATGGCTGCTGGTGGAGCATCGTGGCAACATGTCAGCACCGGCGCCGCCCCCGTTCAAGCACCTCTCGCTTATGTCCCCGTCGCCGGCACTCCAACACTCTCGATCGGGTTCGCATCAACCGCAGGTAAGGGGCAAATACCCGTTGGAATAAATGACCCCGTCGGTGGTATTGGAGCACTCACGCCCTCCGTGAATGCTATTCCAGCGGGTTATGTTCTCACGATAGACGATGATGCGCTCAATACTACAGGTATTAAATGGAAAGCTCTGTCAGGACCATCGGGCAGTATAAGTGCGGTCCCTCCTCTCAAGGATACTTTTACATCACCGAATAATACCATCAGCATAGACTTCACCGATCAAGTTCAGGGTGAAATACCTTACGGAACAGGCACGGCGGAAACAGGCGCGCTTCTCGCTCCGCCAACGGGTTCAGGAGCAGTCGGTAAGGTTCTCACTTACAACGGAGTAACTCCGGGGCAACCTGCGATCGGTTGGACTACACCGGTCCAACCCGTCGGTGGTGATACAATCATTCTTCATTCTAGCAACGCCGCCAACATCGTTCCAACGCCAACTGATAAGGATACAAAACTCGTTTTAGTTGCTGAAGAACTCGCCGCATCATGGGATAAGCTACAATCAATACTACCCTCGGGTGTAAATTATGCGCCCGAACTTTTAATTAAATCAAATACAAATACAGGCAATCTTGAGTTTTTAGCGGTGAGTTATGATAGTGGTCCCAACGGACGCGTCTGCGATTTATATAATATGAACTCTACCCCCGCGGTGCTAATAGGAACATTCTCTTTTGAAACGCCAGGTGGAAGTGTTGCGGATGAAGCGCAATTGCTCTGTTTTTGTAATGGTGATGACCCCTATTCTGCTACTAATTTTTGGGCGTCTAGTCTTGGTATAAGCGATCAAATTATAATTGGCGGTAAATTTAATAAGTTTAAGCAAGTTTTTCCAGCTGGTCCCGATATTTTCCCGATGGGTATATGTAAGTTGGGTAATGTCACGGCACCAAATCCCGCGGTTAATTATGTGAGTGAAAACGGTCTTGAAATATATTATGGACTGACGAATAAGAATGACCCCGTAAATGATACTACCGCCAAAGTCTCTACAATCACCGCTTTTCCCGCTGGGGCGATGGCAGGTCTCAATATTGTTCCGCAACAACCTTTACAATACGCAGGGTTCGTGTGCGGTGGAACTTTTGATACGCTCCGCCACGATGACGGAACTGGCGCACCCGATAATATCACGGGATACTGCGCAATGGCGGTGTATTACGCGCCGTCCGCTGCTCTTGATAATTGGGCGCCCGTTGCTGATGTTATTCAATTGGGGTGGAAAGTAAATAATGGTCCTTTTAATCCCGCCGCTGGCTGTCAGTGCGAGGTCAGCTGTATTACTTTTGATACAACTTATAACCGCATGTGGCTCGGCGGTGATGTTTTGGGATGGTATGTTGTAAATGGAACAAATGGATTGGTTGATAATAATTTTCCATCAGGCAATTCGGCTGGTTTTGCTGTCTATAGCAGCGATGGACTTATTATAGGTGGGAATGCGTGGGCGCTCAATTCAAGTGCGGCGGTATATCCGCCATTCAATATGAATACTTCTTATGATATTAAATTATCAAGTGCTTTAGCAGGTCATCTTATCTGCGCGGGCCAGCAATCCGCTATTGTTGATGTCACGACCGACCCGATCAATTACGCATGGACGCAACTCGGCGATGCTGGCGCGAGTACTCCTATTGTCGCGGGATGGGACCCGCAGGTTCAGGGTTATTATAATTCAATCCTGATTAATCAATCCGTAAATCAACCTTCAGGACCCGCCATCGTCGGTGATTGGTGTGTCTGGATAGGAACGGGGGTGACTAAGGAACAATATGTCGGTTATCTCACTACGGCAACAGGAACGGCGGTTCAGGAACTTCTACCCGCCCCTACGGGTGTCACCGCTCCTTTTACTGATGGTATTTTAGGGGCTTATGGACTACAAAGAATACCAAATTTTCTATTGCTTGCTGGAACAATCGGCGAATACGAATACGACCCCGCAACGCACCCTAACATCACTTTTACAACTACTCCACCGATGACTTGGAAAGACCCAGCGGGAACACCCTCTCTCACGAACGCCATATTCAGCACTCCTTATAATTCACAGTCTTATATCGCATCTACCGACTTGAAGTCGTGGATACAGATCGGCATGAATAGTCCTAATTTGTCGTATTCGTGATGAAAAATATAATATTGATTATTCTATAATGGTGAAAAAATATAATCTTCTTGAGTTATTTAAGGGGACGGGCAGCGTCGGTAAGGCGGCGGCGCGAAACGGTAAATTTAATGTTGTTGCTGTGGATTTTGACCCGAAGTTCAAGCCCGATATAGAAGCGGATATTCTAAAATGGGATTATAAGAAGTGGTATAATACTCATAAGTGGGTTCCCGATATGATATGGGGTTCGCCACCTTGTAATACATTTTCACCGATGTCTTATCGCTTGCGCGAGCGTGACCTTACGACTGCGCGACCTTTGAGCGATCGTGCGCGCGTCGGCACCGCACTCCTTTACCGAACTTTAGCGATTATCGCCTATTTTAAGAAGATAAACCCGAACCTATTGTATTGTATTGAAAATCCGCGTGGAATGATGCGGAGCGACCCCCGAATGAAAAAACTTCCTTATCTCACGAATACCTATTATTGCTTTTATGGCGACGCCCGATATAAACCTACCGATTTCTGGAGCAATTTTCCGTTGGATTTGCGTGAGGGTAAGATGAGCGAATGTTTTCGTGATGGTAAGAATGTAAAAAGCGGACGGCGTTTTGAACCCGTTCAAGGCAACCCGAATATGGCGGAAAAATATTTTATACCGCAACCCCTATTAAAAGATATACTTGATGCTTTTGAAGATCATTATAAGGGGACGCCACATGGTAAAGCACCACCACCGCCTTATGAGGCGGACCCCGACGCGAAGGTTGATCGGCGGTTCGGTGAAACACTTGTAAGTAAATGAAAAAAAAAGGCGACTTACCCTGCGCCTGACTTACCTTTTTTCATTTACTCCTCGCTTTCGCTTTCAGTCGCGTCGTCGTCGTATTGTTCTTGAAGGTGCTTCGGGACAGCTGGGGGTGCGAGGGCGCACAGTTGCTCGACGACGGCAGCTTTTCCACTCTTCTTCTTCGGCACGGTAATCGTCGTTTTCTTTTCTTGTTTTGGTTTTGGTTGAGCCTTCGCGCGAGCGTTGTTGATTTTCTTTTGTTGTTCTTCTTTGCGAACAGTTGCTTCAGCAACAGCGGCGGCGATCGCTTCGGGGTTTTCGGCGATGTTTTCTTCTTTTTCTTCATCAATTTCGCTGGGCGCGAATGCGTGGATTGCGGTGGGGGCGGGGATTTTTACCTTTTGAACCGTGAAGATACCGGCATCAGCATCAATCGGGACGAGCTTGACGGCGCCGGTCATTTTCACGCTTGCGCCACGCTTTGCGCCACCGCCTTCAGCGTCGCGCGCCGCCTTCTTGCTCTCACGGCTCTCCTTGTTGATTTTGAGGCGCTGGTTCTGGTATTCCTTGAGGTTCTCCAACATCGTCTTCATTCCAACACCAATTCTGGTGAAGTCTTCTTCGTTGAACTCGAACTCTTCTCCGCTTTTCGTAATCTTCTCGGCGAAGTCGTTGAAGAACTGGAAGTCTTCTTCGGTGAAGGTCGTGTATTTGATAGGCATTCTGTATTCGTTCGTTCGTGTCTTTGCTGGTTCGCTGTATTTAGTCATAAGCGGAAAAAACATTTCAATTTTTTTCGGGGTATTGAATATTCAACGCTACGATATATACTGATAAAAAAAATGGCGTCTTACCCTGCGCCTGATGTTCTTACCTTTTACCAGACGATCACGGCGAATTTGAAGTGTTTGTTTCTTGTGATTTCTTTTAGGTTTTCTCCCAGTTGTTCCAATTCTTCGGCGATGAGGGGCGTGATGAAGCGGTGATTAACGGCGATGACGCAACCGTATTGCGTGTTTGGGCGGCGGAGTGGTTGTTCGGTCTTGCTCCATTCTTGCTTGATGCGGGGAATGTCTTTCGCCGATATAAACCCTTCCGTTGCTTCAATTGAAAATGCGTTCTTCGTTTCCATAGACACCGCTAATGCGTCGGTGCTCATGAAGCACCCGACCACTTCGCCTTGTACTCGGTGCGCCATTTCAGTATCCGGTTTTCGGGCAATCCACGCGAACCTGACCTTGAGGATTTGATTACCGCTGAGTTCGCGGAGTGAATTCAACTCTTCTTTCGGGATATTTGTGATGTCCTTGATTTGTGATTTCTTGATCTCGTTATGATTTCCGTTCATTTCGTTCTTTGCTTGATTGCTGTATTCCCTATATACTGATAAAAACATTTCAATTTTTTCGGGGTATTGAATATTCAACGCTACGATATATACTGATAAAAAAAATGGCGTCTTACCCTGCGCCTCCCGACTTACCTTTAATATAGGGCGTTTCCGCTTGCGTCGATCGCTGCGTTCAATTCGTCCTCGCTGTCGCTGTCTTCATCTTCATATCCGTCCGCTTCAATCAAGTCCTCTTTCGTCATCGTGCGAACACCGAAGGACGATAGACCGCCCCATTCTTCGCCGAAGTGTTCGTCCATAAACGCTTGCTGGACGCGTGAGCCACCGCATTCAGGGTGCTCCAGCGCGTAGAGGTCGTTCGGGACTTTCCACAGACAGACATCACCGCAAGACGCCGTCCAGAAGTATTCGTAGTTCGCGTCGTCAAAGTTGATGAGTTGATCTTTTTTCGCATTCGCAAGGTAGTCGTCAAGTGCGCGCGTCACCGCCTCCGTCTTCGCCGCCTTCAGCTCTTCAATCTCCTTTTTGAGGCGTTCGTTCTCCGCACGCAACATCTCAATCTCCTTTTCATTCTTAAAACTGCGAATATCCATTTCGTTCGTTCTTGTTTGCTTGGTCGCTGTATTCCCTATATACTGAAAAAACCATTTCAATTTTTTCGGGGGTATTGAATATTCAACGCCACGGTCGCCACCACCGTCACCACGCCACTTTTCAGTATATATTCATCAGTATATATTGAAACCAAAAATCCCTACATTTTCACCAATTCGGCAAAGGCATCGCCCCGTGACGATATATCGGGCAATCTCCACCGTCACCACACCATAAAATCCCCTTACTGAAAAGCATTATCAGTATATATATTCGGCGTGTCTTGTTAGGTTGTTAGGACTTTTTAATGAAAAATCAACACATCGCACCATCGCCACCGCTGACGACGGATGGGTTCTCCGGTATTTCAACAACTACAATATCTCCGCTCGGTGGCGGCGAAACAGGCGGGGGTGGTATTGGGATGTCTTCATGGCAGTTAATCACGATCGGCGTCAGTCCATTCGTTATATTTGCGGTATGGGTTGGAAAATTATGACCGTCGATGGTGTAATGGCGACGGAATTGCTCGATAATATCGTCATCTACGAGCGGGGCAATATCCGCAAGGTTCTTCATATCCGTCTTGATTAATCCAAGCATGTCTTTCGGGTTCTGGCGTTGTTCTCGTCTCAAAGATAATTCAACCGCTATTCGCTTATTGATTTGCGCGTATTGTAAGGAGCAAAGGCGATGACCTTCGGCGCGTCGTGGTAAGGCAAAATAACTATCTATTGATTTGATAATACCGACGAAGATGGACGCAACACCGAGTACAATATTGATCTTATCATAACCTATTTCAATACCCGTTGCGAACCCGATTGCTGACGATAAGATAATCACCGGCACATTAATAATGTTTGAGTATTTGTTATATTTCTCATAACTGATACGATGGAGCAACGATAGACTTTCGCATTCTTCGGCGTTTGCTTTTAGAAGAAGTTCTAAATCCGTGTCGTATTTGATGTCTTGAAGAGGCATTATATATATCCATAATAAAAAAAAAAGGGGTCGCCCCTGACCCGCTGCTTCGCTTCGTTTAGTTCGCACGGACGAGTTGGTGGCGGTATTCGTCATCTTTCTTCCAGCCTTGCGTGATGAGGAACTTCACGGTGTCCGTTCCAGTCGAGCAACCATAGCTGATAAGGCGATCGCATTTATCGCCACATTTCAGGCAGGGGTGCGCCCAGTCTCCCTCACCTTGTTCGGCGCAATCATCAACAAGTTCGGTGATGTTTTCACCGCAACCATAGCACTTCACACATTCGCACATATCAATACTGGTGTCGCAGTATTCGCACATTTCTTCGCTGGAGCAATCGGAGCAATCACACTCACAATGGAGGCATGAGTGTTCGTCGCAATTTCCAGACCAATCTTCTTCATTCTTGAATTGAAACCCGCAATTTCCACAGCTGTATTCGGTCGTCATTTCGTTCGTATTGTTCGCTGTATGTAGCTATATACTGAAAAAACATTTCAATTTTTTTCGTGTTAGTTGAATATTCAATATATACTGATAAACTGTGGTGACGGTGGTGAGGTGGCGACCCTTTTCACATATATTCCTATAAAATTTTCCTAACTAACTTGTTATGTTAGATGATTTTTTTTGAAAACGAACTGAAACCATCGCCACCACCGCCACGTCACCACAAAAAGTAATAATGTATTATATAAACTGTTCTATAACCTATGCTATATACTGATAAAACGAAGAAAAAAACGAAACTTCAGTCCCCCCTGACTGTTATTGCCGATCGCCGCGCGCCTTAATGAAACTCCCTGATCGTAAGATGACTTTTGGCGTGCTTCACTCCATTCATGCCTCCTCTCACCGCATCGCAACCCTGCCACGGCTGAAGAAGGTTGAGGGTAGTACAGACTTGTCGCAACTTGTTCGGTTGTCCGTTGTCGGGCTGGTCTTTGAATGATGTTGTCTTCTCTTCAAGAAACAAGCGCCCGAGTTGCGCCTTCATGTCCGCACACGACTTCTCCCTCTCTTCTTTCGCCATCTTACAGACCCTCGCATGGAGTTCGGTCATTTTCGTCATTTCTCGATCGGTCGCACCGTTCTTTTGATAACTCCACCCGCAGACGCACAAATACCCTCTTATGTGAATACCTTTGCTCTTCAACTTCTCCTTTCCGCACCCATTCTCAAAACACGATTTAGACGACATTCTTGATTGCTTGTTCGCTGTATTGCCTATATACTGATAAAAACAATTCAATTTTATTCGGGGTATTGAATATTCAACATTAGATTATTACAAGGAAAAATCTAAACACTTATTTAGGAAAAACTGAAATAATTTTTTCAGCATATATATTATAAAAGGGATTTAAAGGTTTTAGGATATATACTGATAAGTATGGAAATCGTCGCCACCACCGCCACCACCGTCGCCACCGACGAGCCGCCCGAGATCACGCTCACGAAAAGAGAGTTGTGGATTGACAATCAGGTCTTACATGAATATATACCTGACCGAGTGCTATTTGAAGCGACTTTGCTTTGCCCGAGACTGGAGGAGCGCGCAGCCGCGCATATTGAACGAATGCGGAAGTCGGGACGACCCGCACCGGCGACCGTGAAGGACGCTTTGGAGCAATATTATATGAGAGTGGATAAGAAAACGCACGCGAAAAAATGCGAAATGGGTCGTGCGAAGCATGGGTTCGGTCGAGCGTTCGTTCGTGATGGTAAATCGTTTGCCGACATGGAGCGTTACACCCGAAATACCCTTACGAAGGACTTTTACACGGATTTTGATTTGAAGAACGCTCAATTGGAAATCATCAATCAGCTTCTTACCCTAAATGGATACACCCGTCATAAGGGGTTGAAGTTCTATTGCGAAAAAAGAGACGATTGTTTGAAAAAATGGATGACGACATTCAAGATCGGGCGTGACGAAGCGAAGAATTTAGCGACGCAAGTCATCTTCGGCGCGCAGAAAATACCTGGCGGGTTCTATGACGAATTGCTTGTTGAAATGTTCCAAGAACGAGACGAATGGGGTCGCTTCTTGCGTGAGAAGAACCCGAAACTGTATGAGAGTGCGCGTCAGGCGAATATGTTGAAGGAGAAACGAAGCGAAGGTCAGCATCTAAATACGATGATCGCGTGGATAGGTCAGGAATACGAGTGCCGAATTGTGAGTGCTTGTTTGGAGTTTTGCGATGAGGTCGGTTTGCTGTTTGTTGAAGGATGTTCCAACTTGAAAATCGCATCTTACATCTATGACGGATTTATGTTGTGGAAAGAGAATGTTTTGCGATACGGAGCACGCCGTCTTCTTTGTGAGTTCGGCGAGGTCGGTTATAACGCGACCGGATTGATGCTTGATTGGGATGTGAAAGAGCATCAAGACGAATGCTATGATGTGAGCGAGGGTTATATGGATATTATGGCGCGCCCGAAGAGCGAAGCCCTTGACCCGAATTTGACTTTTGAAGAGTACTCGGCGATATGGGAGAAAACGCACGCGAAGATCATCAAGGGCGGTTTGTATGTTGAAACAACGCCCGAAGGGTTCAAAATCCGCACGAAAGGCGAACTGACAGAAGCGTTCGAGCATCTATGGTGCGGATATACCGAAGGAAAGAACCCGAAGCGCCAGAACTGGATTAAGTTATGGACGCAAGAGAACGATTTAATCAAAAGTTACGACCGAATGGATACTTACCCCGATGTGGATAATTGCCCTGCGAATGTATTGAATTTGTGGGTGCCTTACGAAATGGAGAAAGTGAAATATGTGTCGCCCCGTCCAGACGCGATTGATTTTATCGCAAAACATATTTTAGATGTGATTTGCGACGGCGGAGTTCCGCAAGCGAAATACATGCTTGATTGGATAAGTCATATCGTAAAATACCCCGACACGAAGACGAAGAAATGCCCGATCATCTTATCGAAGCAAGAAGGAACGGGTAAGTCGTCGCTGATACGATTGCTGGAGCGAATGCTTGGAAAAGATAAGGTGTGGGAGCCGCAAAAACCCGAGCGCGATGTGTGGGGTTCGTTTAACGGGAACTTGATTGGAAAGACGATTGTTGTTTTGAATGAAATATCGGGTTATCAAGCGAAGGAAGGTAGTATGGGCGAAATCAAGGCGCTCATCACCGAGACGAAAGTGAGTATTCGGGCGATGAGACAGGAAGCGCAAGAAATGAGCGATTACACGAATTACATCGCGACGACGAATGATGAGACCGGTGGGTTCAAAATTGGCGAAGATACACGCAGGTTTTGGATGTTGCGAGCAAGCGATATTCGCCTCGGTGATACAGAATACTTCGATCGGTTCTATGGATACTTGGCGGACGATAATTGCGTGAAGTCGGTGTATGAATGGTTCAAGGGTCGCGATGTTGTGAAAGGAATGTTTAATGACCCGAAAGCGACGCCGATCACGCAATACCAGATGCGAATTGCTGATAACAATCGTAGCACGGTTGAAACATTCATGGAGCATCTTGTTCGTGAAAACTGGGAGTTGCCGACCGAAGGAAATCGCGACCTTGATATGTCGGCGACCGAAGTGCTGACGCTTTACAAGCGTTATTGCGAAGAACAGGGTTGTTATTTAGAAAAAGGAGCAACAACAGCAGCAGGATTATCGTTGAAGATCAATCAGCACCCGATACACGATAAGGCGAAAGCGGTGAAATGCGAAAAGAGACGAGACGGAAGTTGGAGGACCTTCTATATTGATAAGATGCTGAAGTATTTTAAGGAGAAAGGGACGATTACTGATGCGGAGTTTGAGCGCGACGGGAGCGAAGACCCTGAAGAACTGGAATGAAATGGAAGGAGTGAATGCGAAAGGTAAGTAAAAATATAATGTGTTGAGTAAATATATAACAATAAAACGAATATCCTATTTTTTTTATGGCGAGATCGAGAAAAAAGCAAGGCGTCCAGCGACCCGAACCTGAAAAAATAGGTGGGCGATTAGATTTAGGTGAAGAGATGCCCGAGATTGAAACCGAAGGCGTTCTTTTTCCAGAAGGAGAAGAGATGTCACCACGCGCCGAACCCCGCCCGATCGGCGAGACTTTAGCGAATGTAAGTCCTGAAGTCATGGAGGAGATTAATAAAATGAACTTGGCGATCAATACTCACACGGGAGATGTACTCAATTGGGCGAGTGGCGAAGTCACGAAGTTAGAAACACTCGTGAAGCAGATTGAGGAGACGCAAGCGCCGAAACCCGAACCAGCGCCCGAACCCGCGCGCCGATGGTGGTGGTCGAGATGCTGGCGATGGATACGAGGGGTTCGTGAATAATGTATAAAATTTATATTATGCTATTATATAATATAAATGACGGATTTTGAAAAGCATTTATTTAGCGCCTTTGAGAAAAAAGGATTATCGCCGAAGAGCGTGAGTTTGTATATGAAAAACTTGGTGAAGTTGAATGGCGGAAAACCCTTGACCGATTTTAGATTTTTAGAGAAGCCCGAAGCGGTCTATGCGAAAATATCGCATTATGCCGATACAACGAAACGGTCTTTTATTATCGCGATCGTGAGCGCACTTAATTTAGGCGGGACAACCACGAAGCATAAGAAGTTGTATAACACCTATTATAGCGATATGATGAATATGAATAAGAACATTAAGGAGACCACGAGCAAGAAGACGAGCGAGGGGTTGCCGACATGGAGCGAGATAAATACGAAATATGAAAAAATGGAAGAGGGTATTGCTTCCATAACCGATAAGCGATCATTAACGGGGAATGAGTACGACGCCTTGTTGAAGTTTTTGATTGTAAGTTTGTATGTTTTACAACCCCCGCGTCGCAACGGCGATTATTTAGAGATGTTGGTTGTGCCGGAGTATGAGAAAGGCGAGAAGAAAGCGAATTACCTTGACTTATCAAAAATGGAGTTTGTGTATGAAAAATACAAAACCAGTAAGTCGTATGGCGAACAGAAGTTCGCGGTAAATCCCGAACTGAAGCAGGTTTTAGGATTGTATTTGAAGTTCCACCCGACAATCCCGCGCAACCCGAAGGGGCGAATTGCGATGAATACAGATTTTGCCGTTCCATTATTGGTATATCATGATGGAAAGCCCTTGACGGCGATTAATGCGATCACGAGGGTTTTGAACTCCGCACTCGGTAAAGGGATAGGAAGCACGCAACTCCGCCACATTTATCTTACGAGTAAGTATGGCGATGTTATGGAGGAGAAGGCGGAAGATGCTGAAGCGATGGGTCATTCGGTCAGTCAGCAAGGCGAATACATTTATAAAAACCCAGATAAGAAAAATTGAAGTATATTTATGTTGTATTAGTATATAAAGAGAAATTTATCAGTATATAGCAGAAATGAACGAAGACGAACTGACGCTTGAAATCCAAGAGTGCGAACCAGTTGCGCCGCCAAAACGCAAAACGAGCGAAGCAGCGAAACGCGCGCAGGCGAAATGGCGAAAGACGCACGCAGAGCGTTATAAGGAGAAATGCCGAGAACACTCACTACGGTATTATGCCCGTCATCATGACGAAATACTTGCGAAGTTGCGTTGTAAAAATGCGGAACAGCGAAATATGGTTGTAAAAGCGGAACCGATGCGGGTCGGTATTTAGGTATTTATTATATCACGATACAATATATCGTTATATAATGGCGGACGAAGAACCTGAAATAGAAGCCGACGAATACACCGTCGGCGGTCGTGTTTTTTTAGTTGAAAGCACCGAGGGAAAGCCTTATCGCAATCGTATTGTGATGGACGAAGAGGGTGAAATATTAGGGAGATTGAGATTTGGTGAAGTGCCCGAAAATCTTATTCGTGCTGTTATGAAAACGGATAAAGTTCCCGAAGATGAGTTCGGGGCGACACCTCGAGCAGAACCAGAAACACCACGCCCAGCACCACGCGCAGCTTCACCACCACCACAGCGCCGATCGCAGCGAGAATGCCTGAAATCACCTGCGCGTCCTGTGACGAGTGTGAAGGCGACGAAGAAACCGATGCGTGAAGCGAACCCGAATAGATCGGGGTGGAGATTGCCCCGAAAACCTTACGGTCATAGTAAAGAAGTCGTTGAATTAGAAGATGATTTATCCGCTGAAGAAGTGCGACGAATGACGAGCGAGTTGCCGAGACGGTGCCTTGTTGAAGCAGTACAGGATTGGGCGAAAGACCATGATAAAATTGTATTGCCGAGCATTACGCGCGCTGATAAGGCGGAGATCGTTGCGACGATACGAGAACACCGAATACCCGTTCCACGATTACAAGGTGAAGGATTTTATGGCGATGGGTTAGATGAACTATTGACTGGCGGACAAGTCTATTGTGAGGTGTGCCGTGGGCGAGGTTCGGCGGCGTCCGTTCCTGCTGGGCGTGAGCGGGAAAGCGGTGAAAAGAGACCGAGAACACCATCACCCCCCGATGAAGACGAAGACGAAGAGGACGAAGACGAGGACGACACCGAAGAAAGCGATGAAGACCAGTTCGGTCGAGATATTGCTTTTGTTTGCGGATTGTGCGGACAAGATGTATTATGGGGGACACCTGAATATCAAGGACGACAAGACGAGCCTGGTATTGGTCGTATTTGCGGTGATTGTGCTGAAGAACCAGATGAGGAAGCGGAGCGAGAGGATGAAGCAAGCGACGCAGACACCGATGAAGAAATGGATAGCAGAAATCCAAGATTTGGAGTTCCCGATCGCGGAGCGGGGTATAGCGGAGGGTCGGTGCCGGTGAATAAGAAACTTTACGAACAAGCGAAAGCAGAAGTTTATCCGCGTTATAAAAAACCGTCAGCATATAGAAGCGGTGCGCTCATCAAGCGATATAAAGAACTCGGCGGTAAATTTAAGGAGGCGAATGGAAGACCACTCGCAAGATGGTTCAAAGAAGATTGGAAAGATATCGGCGGAAAAGATTATCCAGTATATCGCCCGACGAAGCGTATTAGTAAGGATACACCCCTTACTGCGAGTGAATTAGACCCCGAGAATTTGAAATTACAGATCGCCGAAAAACAGAAGATTAAGGGGCGAAAGAACTTGAAACCATTTAAGGGGCGAGGATTGGTTGGCGGTGAAAGTGGAAGTGAAAGCGAAGCTGAACCTGCGGAATATGAGATGGACGAACAAGGTAATTTGATAATGACGAAGGCGGCGGTGGCGAAGCCAAGGGGTACTGTGACAGTCTTACCAAAGACGAAGCAGAAGGTATTGATAAAACGCCGTATTATTGAAGAAGATGAAGACGAAGAACCGACTTCGGTGATCGAAGAAATCAGGGTTCAATATATCGTGAATTATGAAGGGAATAACTATTATATTGAAGTAAAACCGATGGACCCGAGGTTAGGTGATGGCGACCGACGCTTTTTTGATGTGGAGGACCCCGATGATGATGGAATGTTGTTGAAAGATTCGCCCGATCTATTTGAACTGGTGATGAGTAAAATCAAAAAACCCAAGAAAACACCAATTCAAAAGCAACGCAAGGTGGCGGCGTCGGTAGCGTCAGCAGCCCAGAAAGTACTCGAGGGTCCCGTGATTGATCCCGAGTCAGGTCGTCCTTATAGTGAAAGCACTCAAAAACTCCGGAAATTAGAAGCAGAGCGAGACTTGAAGGCGATCGCCGAAGCGGATAAAAGACTGGAGAGTTTTCAAGAAAGAGAAGGCGAACCCGCCGTCTTACGACAATTGAGAATGACTTATGGTGAAGACCACCCGAATTATAAAGCATGGGCTCTTAAATATAAAAAAGGTGAAGCGCAAGGAAGCATCGGTAAAAAATGGGAATGGAAGGGGTCAGGTCGAGAGGACGACGCGCAAGCGTTCTTGAAAAAGGCGAAAGCGTTTGCGAAGAAGGCGGGGTATAAGGATTGGAATGATTTAAAACTCGCAACCGACGGTATTCATAAATTAGAATTGAATGGCGTGAAGTTCGGGCGAAAAGGATATGGTGATTTTATTGAATACGGAATGGAAGAAGGTCCAGCATCGGCGCAAAAACACCGTAAAGCATATTTAGCAAGAGCTAAAAATATTAAGGGAGATTGGAAAGATGACAAATATTCTAAAAACAATTTAGCGATCAAAGTATTATGGGGCGGTCGGCAGGCGCCTTCACCGTTCCATCATTTACGGGGTGCGGGTGCGACCCCCGCCTTACCCCCGAATGTGGATTTAGTCAGCAAAAAAGAAAGTCCAGTCGTAGAAGAGATTATAGAAGAACCGATGGATGATAGTGATATTCGTGCGTATTATCCAAATGCGAAGATCATGCGGTATAGCGACTTGAAGGATTATAAGACCATTCAGCAACTCTTACCGAAGGATAAATCGTATGTATTTTTGTTATATCAACACGCCCCGAACAACGGTCATTGGGTCCTCGTGATGCGATATGGTAATACCATAGAGTACTTTTGTTCTTATGGAAGCAAAATAGACCAACCCCTTACATGGACGAACCCGAAGGCGCGCGTGATGTTGGGTGAAGCGACGCCGTATTTAACCAACTTGCTAAATAAAGCGAAAGGGGAGTTTAATGTCATTTATAATCCAGTTGCTTATCAAGCAAAGGGTAATGATAAGGCGACTTGCGGTGCGCACGATGTTATGAGATTATCGCAAATGCTAAATCACGGTCAGGACCTCACCGATTATTATGATTATATGACACGGATTAAGAAAGAAAGCGGGTTGAGTTATGATGAACTCGTAGCGAATTTTGTGTCTAAAAGATAATCCTTGTGTATTATATAGATGCGTTTATTTAGAAAAATTCGTTTGTGGTGGAATGGTTTTTGGGGTATGGAAGGGGCGGGATAGTCGCCATAACGATCTTGCTTCGTTGATTGTAGCGATTTGACGATGTACTTTTATCACGAAAGGATAAGTAAATACTTGTTGAACGATGGATTTGATGACAGGCATTATATTATATTATATTGATTATATTATAATACTTTTATGTGGTGATGTGGTGGTGGTGACGCCCTTTTCATTTCGTTTTCAAAAAAAATCAACTAACATAACAAATCATTCCAATTATTGAATATTCAATTCCTTTGTTATGTTAGGAAAAATCCGTAGGAAAATATGTTGAAAAAGCGTCGCCACCACCACCACCGCCACGGCTTCGCTTCGCTTCGCTAATCGCTATCACTATAATCCCACTCTTCGCTCGAACTATCTTCACGCCAGTTCCCTTTACCTTTCTTCACCATAGCATCGCGTCGTTTTTTCGCTTGATGCTCTTCGTCATCACTTTCACCATCTTCGGCGAGCAACCATAAGTTCCGCTCGGTCATCGCGAGTTGCGGGTAGTTCTTAAAAATACAACACCACCGACTTTTGAGTTTCTTGATCGCCTTGATTTCATTATTATCAAAACCAACATATTCTTTCAATAGATAATTAATACCCTTCATAGAACCGCTGTGCGGAAAATAGACGATTTCATGCGCCTCGTTTAGAACACGACGCGTGTCTTTACCGGCGGTCGGCAAATGGTTCGTAATAATACAATAAGTCTTAAAATGGCGACCAACCTCTAATACTGAATTCAAAGTCGCTATAACTGCTTCACGGATCTTCTTATCGCTGATAACATCAATATCATCAAATATGACGAGTGCGTCCTCAAAGTCGGCGCTGGTAAGTTTATCGGTGATAAGGGCAGGTGATAATTTAATGCGTTTTACTCCATGTTTATCCAATACCTCATCTTCACTCAAAGCGGAAAAAAGGTAGATGTCGCCACCCTTGAACTTCTTTTTGTACTCCTTGATGTAATTGCTTGTAAATGTAGATTTACCCGAACCTGATGGACCGCAAATGTAAATAATCTCACGCTCTTTTGTAGTGTTCGGCACGAGTTGGAACTTGCTCCCTTGCGGAAGTTCTATATGTTTATATGTTCGCTTTTGACCTTCTTCTTCTTGCGGGGCGACGCTCACGATTTTATTGGCGAGTTGTCCCCCTTCTATTTTTGCTAATGGACGACCGATCTTATCGAAGTTTAATGTAGAACTCATGTCTTCGTTTAATTTAAGGCAAGAAAAAATCTAATGTCGCAAGACGCTCCATCGCACCGAGGGTTCAATTGGGTAAGACGCTCTTGTTGGTCTTTAACCATTCACGCGTCTCCGCTTCAATCTCTTTATCCAGTTTTGCGCTGACCTTCTTTACCTGTGCGAGTGTATCAATTCTCGTCCCGAGGGTATTTCCTAAATCATCAAGATTTACCCGTATTTTTTTCTCAAGGTCACGATCGTCGGGGCGATGCTCTGCGAGTAATTCAATAGCTTTTAGATTGCTTGATGCTTTATATTTCTGTCCTGTTGATGAGTTGAATAACTGCGATAACTGAACTAACTTCTCTTTCTGTCCTTTCAAACGGTATATAGAATACATTCGCTTTAATGACTTATATATTTTTCCCTCGCCCTTATAATATTCGTAGTCTTTCTTGATCTTCTTTACAAGATCTTCAATTGGGGGCATTCCGCTAAATGAATAAATGATGGATAATTCGGTGAGTTCGTTCGTCTCGCGAACAAAGACTACATAATCAATTTTGATAAAATCCAATCCACTCGGGTCGCCGACCGCTTTTATGAACTGCTCCTTACTGAACCACGGTTCAAAAAACTTCTTCTTATCTCCATTTTTCCGCTGGACTTTCAATTCAATAAAAGTCATTTCATTCGTCGCCGCCGCCCGTTTTAGAATGCGTTCTAATTCTGCGAACATCCGCTCCGCATCGCGATCTCCCTTGATGCTTGAAAAAAAATCAAAGTCGCTCGGGTATTTTTGAACTGCTTGTGACCCTGTTCCTAACAATTCAATTTCATTATCACCCCATTTCAACGCCTTCGTAAAAATGCGAAGTTCTTGTCCTTGTTGCTTTTTTTGTGTTATATCCATTATTATAAAACAAAGATAATATTATCGCTCACTTATCGTAAGTCTTGTAAGTGACTTTCTTCATCTTACCAGTATTCACCTTATAGTTCTCGTTGCGAACACGGAAGGGGTTCGGGTTCTCGTCTAAATCAACAGGTTTCTCCTCCTCCTCTTCATGACCCGCTTGCGCCGCCTCAATCGGTTCTTCGTGTCGTCCATAAGCAAAGTCCATCTTATCGTCATAACCGTCCTCGACTGGCTTGTAATGATAATCGTGACTGACGGCAAATGGATTAACCATATTCAAGCGTCTCTTGAGCGAACCATAACCGCCCATCTCGCCGAACATATCGTCATCGCCATCAACACCATAACCCGTGCGAACAACTTCACCGCGGGGCTGAACGACGTACTCCTTCGGCAAATAGACGCCTCCGCTCATACCGCGACCCATCTCACCCGCCATACGAAGAACCTGAAAAGACCCGATCTCTGCGTCTGGATTTACCATACCCAATCCACCCTGAACTACATAAGGCACGCGGTCCTGACGAATATATCCGCCCTGTCGCTCACCGAGTTCTTGCTCCTGCTCCCACGCGAACTTCGGGCGATGATGCGAACCATATCCATAACTAACGGGGGGTGCTGCTGAATTAAGTGCGGGTGCTGGAACAAAATCTAATTCGCGTCCTGCGCGGTGCGAACGACCTCCGCTCATACCTGCGCCAGCTTGCTCCTCCTCCTCCTCCTGACCTTGCGCGTCTGGCTCAAAAAACCCTGGGTCTAACAATACGGGGGGCGCCGCTTCGCCTGCTTCGGGCTGTCTCGGTCTGCGTGGTGCTTTTGTTTTCGTCGAGTTATAACGCGTGATGGCTCTCTTGATGTTCGTATTATAAGTCACATTCAATCCCGCCTCCTCAAGTATTCTCCTTATTCCCGCAAGAGGTCGCCATCTTTCACCGCCGAATTCACCCCTTCCACTATCGCTTGTTGGTAGTTTAAGGGTTGGCGGATAATCATTCTCTCCAACAAAACGCCGAACTGCTTCATCAATATCGTTTTCGTCCGCTTCGGCAGGTCCTTCATCACGCCCAGGTCCTTCCTCTTGGCGCCCAGGTGGCTCCAATACTTCGCGCGTCTGTCGCCAGTTATTATAAAACTCCAAAGTATCTCTGGCGGTATTGTATAAATTCGTAAGGAACTGTTCCACTCCTGCTCCATCCATCCCTTCCATTCTAGCTTGCGCCTGTTGGGCGGTCATACCCGCAAGATCACGCCCCAACGCAAAATACGGTCTAAAAGGTGCGATTTCTTGTTCGCTCATCTGTTGAAGCTCCTCCACGGGTGGTGGTATTCTAAGAGGCTGATCTGGATTGGCGCCGACGGAACGCGCCCATTCTCTAATAATCTGGAACTGCTGCGCTTGTTGCGGTGCTAATGTCGCATCTCCAGCGGGATTAAAAGGATCTTGAAGTGCGAGCTCTTGTTGCTGTGCTGCTGCTGCGGCTGCTGCGCTATCCGCCATCGCTATCGCTTGCTGTGCTTGCTGAACCGCCATAGATGGTTGAGGTGCTGATGGTGGTGGTGGATTAACTTGGAACTGCGCCGCCACATTATTCTCCATCGTGTATTCTCCAACATCTCTGGCGGATAATGGACGAAAAATACCCGACTGAATATTATCCGCCGCCAACATCAATAGCGAATACATGTCTCTTAATTCGTTGCGAACTGTGTCATAGACTTTCGCCTGTCGTGATGGTGGTTGTCTCGGTCGTCCCCTCTCTGGTGCTGGAATGTTGGTAAATAGAGCGGGGTACCTCGCAGCAAGAGCTTTCATCTGGTCCATAAGGGGTAAAAAATATGCTGAATACATTCGGTCACGAACGCGATTATCCTGCTGAATATCCTTGAAAAATAGACTAACATAAGCAACCATTTCGTTATATGATTGAACGAACTCCGCCTTACTCGCCAACATCGTCAGCAACGCTGCTTGCTTCGTTGTTCCTTTCAATTGATCTAAATCGGTGAATGGTGTCGCCTCCACTTGCGCGAATAAATCGTTCTTCTGTGATAAGATCTGCGAGACCTTACTCAAGTAAGTCTGGAGTTTAAATGCTGCGCCAGCGTCCTTCGCATCGATCGGTTTAATGCTCTCGCTCTCGCTCTGGACTTGGCGTTTCTCGTTCTCAAAGACTTTTCGCTGTTGATCGCGGTTGTAGTTTCGCACATCATTCATTTCACGAACACGAACAACATTCGGCACCTTATTCGGCACGGCACGGTTCGCCATAAATCGCTGACCGCCAACAGCATTCTTCGTCTGCGTCTGCGTCTTCAATAATGGTTCTTGCGTGCGACCTCCCTGAAGGTGTTTTAAAAATGCTGAACCCAGTTCGGGTAAAAGCGAACTCGTTGCGCTCCATGCTAAATCACCGATTTTTTCAAGACCGCTGCGATTTGCTTTCTTTTTTGCTTCTTCTGCTGCTTCGTCTGCTTTCCTCTGCGCTGCTTGCGTCCCGAATAGATCAAAATGGTCGGCGATGTTCCCTGCGGTATTCGCAAGGTCATCAAAGAACCCCGCCCCGTGTTTTTTTAGTTTATGTTTTGGCATCACTTTTTATGCTTTATAATTATAACAAAGAATAAAAAACGGGTGATTATCCCTAAATGAATTATAAGAGAGAGAGAAAAGGGGCGGCGGCGGAAGCAACATTTCCAAGATCGTCCCAAAAGTCGCCACCGCTCATACCGCGTCCTTTCTTCTTGCGAATAGACGCCATATAGGCTTTCGCTTCAGGCGAACCCTTCACAAGACGCGCACGCTTTCCTCCGCTCTGTCCGCACCCGACGCCTCGACCGCCGCTCTGTCCCATACCTGAAAAGATGTCGCCCATCGCGTCCGCCATCGCCATATTTCCTTCATACGATAATTGACCGCCACTCTGTCCCATACCCATCTTCATATTGCTTGGACTGCTGTTCGCAAGTCCTTCATCACCGCCGGAGTACCCCGCCCCAGCCATCATCGTCGTTCCATACATTTCTGGTTTTAATTTTAATCGGTGTGTTTTTCCACCCGACATTCCGCCACCTGACCCGACATTTGATTTACCAGCTGTATCCGCCATTTGACCGTAAGAATATCGTGGCTGACCGACTTCAGCGCTCACGGCGGGTTCCATAATACCGCCACCGCTCAATCCTGCTCCATGCGTGATCTGGAGTTTCCCTCCACCCTGACGAGCCTTTAAATGCTTGTTGAGTTGTTTCATCATAGCATAATCCGCTAATGCTTTCTTCATCAACATCACTTTTTCGTCTTTCGGCACCATAGAGGGGTGGCGACCACCGAGGAACGCCTCCGCCATCGGGGTTGAACCTGACATGAGTGCGAGTTCGCTCGGCACATTTCCGCCTGACATACCACAACCTTCTTGTTCGCCCAAACCGATAAATGGTAATAATTTGCTGGCGACATTCAAAGTCCCCGTAAATCCTTTCACGAACCCATCACCAAAGTCGCTCCAAAAGTCGCCACCCGACATCCCGTTTCCAAGGGTGCGATCGTCTAAAATACCCTTAAGTTGCTGTTTCAAAGGAACGGCGCCACCTGACATAGCGAGCATATTATTATCCTTAAATCCTGATGGAAAACCGTCAGTTCCGCCACGACCTTCTAACGCTTGAGTAGTTCGACCGAGGAGTTCGGGCATTCCATAGACATTTCCATTCACGCCACCACTCATACCCTTACCTTTCTTACGACGAATAGACGCCATATATGCTTTCGCTTCGGCGGAACCCTTGACGAGTTTCTTTCCGCCTGACTGACCTGCGCCGCTCATACCGCTTCCAGTTGCGTTCGTGCGTCCAGCAACAACGGAGAACTGACCTGAAGGAGACGCAATATCAGCGAGTTCCGCACCACGACGAACACCGCCACTCATTCCACGACCCTTACTCGCAATATCGCTAAATGGACGACCCATTCCTTCTTCGCCACCACTCATTCCGCCTCCCTGATGCGTCGGTCCCATATTGTAGTTGAGTGTATCATTTTTGATATTCGCATAATCGTATAATCGCTGCGAACGGGCGAGATCGCGATTATATCCAGTATCGTAACTTGTCATAATGAACTGTTATAATATTTACTTATAAAATAAATGTTATAAAGTCGCCGACGCTCCTATCCTTTTGGAGAAGTATCGCTAAAGCATCGCTTTTACATAACCGCCAAGTGCTTCTTCAAGCGACCTCCTGACTGACCTCCGCCTGAAGTTCCGCCGCCTGAAGCACCACCGCCGGACTGACCGCCGCCCGACTGACCGTATCCAAAGGCGCCGATCGCTTGTTGTGCTAAAGGAGCAACTTGACCGACGACACCGGCGACATTCTTGATGGTCTTCATAATATCCTCCCAACCGCCACCGACGAGACGCTTGACATCGCTTCCTGACATACCAGGCTGCGACTTCGCCGAGAGAACATCGCTGCGCGACAAGATGGCGGTGTAAGTCTGTGAAGTTCCACGCTCAAGCACGAAGACACCCGAGTTCATGGTAATCAAGCAAATTTCAAGATCGTTCGCTGCGAATGCTTGATTGGAGTAATTTTCAATATCCAACTGGAACTGGAGCTGGAACTGACCGATGGACCCAGCACTAAAGACGTCATCGAGTTCAATATGGTTTCCCATTTCAAGACACAAGACGGAACCAACAAGGGGGACCTCGTTGTATCCTTCGGGGTTTCCACCAGGACCGTTCGCCTTACCGACAGCAGCCCAACCGGAGAATTCAGCCCAAGTCTGGTTGGAACCGCTTTCAACGGACATGCGCCACAAATCATACTGGGTGGCTGACGACAAGAGACCCGCCTTATTATTAAAATTGACGATAATCTTGCTGATGGGGAAGAAGTGATCGCTATCATAGACGGTCTGCTTGCTGACCTGCTTGCGGACGCAAATAATCAGTTTATCGGGGATGCTGTTGAGAGAGATGGATTGAGAGTTGATGGAGGTAAGTTTAGCGGGGGTGATAACACCAGTCGTAGCATTCTTCGTAGCCGCCTTGAACTCGCTTCCAATAGGAGACAAGTAACGGGGGTACTCGGCGAAGGGGACGCAGTTGCGCGCACTCACGAGATCGCTGGGCTGACGAGTGTAATACTGAATGAAGAGCTGACTTTCCTCAACATTCGTAAGAGACGCTTTCAGGTCGGCGAATGCGGGGTTGGCTGTAGTTCCAGGGGCGCCGTTGGTTCCGTAATCAGCAGCAAGAAAAGCGGATTGAGCGGAGCGGAGCATACGAGAAGTATCGCTAGCCATATTAAACACGATTTGAAGCACCTGTATTCCATAAAAACCTTGGTTGTTGCTCTTGGGGTCGCACCATATCAAAGGTGACAACATGAAGGGCTCAATCGTTTCAAAGCGGATAACGATTTCACGAGTAAGGGGGTCCTCACCACCAGCATAAGGAGTATTTCCGCTAATACTCAAAAGACGGAATGAACCGCGGGGCTGGAAGTCTTGGTCGTGAGCGACATCGTTCCAACCGCCTAAAGGAGAGTTGGAAGCGCCGATTGCGTCCTGATAGTTGTAATAATTATCAGGCATGATAGGAGTAGTGTTGTTGAAGCGAGCAAGATCGCGGCGATCGTTGAAGCGAAGCAACTGGAAGAGAACATCCTTATCGTTCTGTGAGACGGTGTTGTTGTTGATGGTGAGCTGGACGGTGTTGAGAGCCGTCTGGAAGGGGAAGGGTGCGAGACTTTCGGTGTAGCCGTAGTTGATGGCGAGAGTACCGACGGGGGTTCCGGAAGTGAAGGTCGCATTCACCGTAAGTTCCATGACATTTCTAATCATAAAGCGACGGGCGAGGACGGTGCTTTCACTCGGCGTCTGGATATTGAATGTGATGCTTGAAGTAGATTTGCTGATGGCGTTGTATTTGGAAGGAGTGATGTTTTGCGCACCAGCAACCACCGCATAGCGAACGCTATCAGTAGTATTGAGAACATCGTATAGCACCTTCACCTTGCTAAAATCGCTGGAAGACATTTTTGCGGTTATAATATTAACCAAGAAGAAAATATTATAATAATGGCGACAACGAAGTTCCTAAATCGTTGCGTTTTATGATGAGATATTGTTGAATGCTTTTTTGCGGAACATAATTTTCATATTTGCCCCGCAACCATTCTGTAAATAGAAGTCGTGGTAATATCCGTAAATATCCTGCCATTGGACCCCTAGTTGGATTGATGACGCGGGGGTATTGGATTGGAGATCTAACAACCGATATTCGGCGGTTGGTTCGTAAATAACATTTGGTAAGTATTCATCACCACGCACTAAATTCACGATAAGGTCCGTGACTTCGTTCGCCATATTATTATTGTTCGTCTGTTGTTGTGCCGTATTATTGCTAAATAATCGGGGGAGACCAACATTTGAAGGAAGAACAGGAATGAGAGATGCGAGAAAAACAATTCGAGCGACAGGACACATAATAGCACCGGTGCCGTATTCTTGTTCCATCGTGAGAGCGTCCCACGATTGCTTCGGTGCTGGTTTTCCTGCGACCGTATCTGCGAGCGTCCAGTTATCGCCCATTTTAGAATACACCCTCATCATAAATGCTTCGCCGATGAGTGATGAATAAGAATTGAATACCCATTCAAAACTGCTAAATAAAATATGAAGGGGGGCGTTGAAGAATAGCGTCACGGGGGCGTTCGTAAGAAGGTTCGGTGGTGCTGAATTATAAAAACTGGTATTCTTCGCGTCGTAAGCATCTGGAAAATTATAGGGTTGCGATGAACTGCTAAATCCCACGCCTGGTGTTCCTCCTTGATTGAATAATGACGCAGGACAAACAAAAGACGCTTTTGCGGTTGCGTCGTCCCACCTAAAGAAGGGCGGATTGTTGATATCAAAATCGGCGGGGGTTGGTATTGTTGCGATCGTCATCGCCGACAGCAATTGATTATAGACTTGCGCGAGACATGAGTTCAGCATGCTTATCCACGCCCCCCACGATTGAACCCAATAATACTCGCTCGTCACTTGCGCTAAAGTAAGAGGAAAATCGCTCGAGGGTGCGCGAAGGCGTTGGTTCTGTAGTTCGCCGAGTACTGACCGATGCGGGATATAATAGACGGGTGCTGTTGCGACGAGAGGACCTGCGGCGACCGAGGCTGGAACTGAAGCATCGTAGTATTGAAGCGTGATGTTATAGATCGTTCTGTTCGGGTAGTTGAGACCGTTCTTGCTCTGTTGTGTATCTATTTGCGGAATGAAGATCGGTAATGCTCCAGCAGTATCAAGCGAGAAGCGAACAATAGACATGAAGTAGTCATTCGGGTTATCAAGCAGGTTGGACGACCTGACTTCGGTGAAGGATAATTTATTTGGCGGAACACCGATTTCGCTGATTTGCTCGTTCGCAATATCTAAATTGTAATAGACCTGTGTAGGACTTGACAGCGCCATATCGTTATAAAATGGGTGTATATATTAATATTCCTAAAATAATGTATTCGCTCGCTCCGCTCGCTGGCGCGACCCCTAAAAAACACATTTTTACGGTAATAATCTAATAAAATAGGTAATAATACAACCAAAATACATTATCACCGTGAATAATTTTAAAATTTTTACTGTAATAATGCGAAAATATCAGTTTTATTTACATTATTAAGGTAATAATCTAAATAATAGCGTAATAATGCGATATTTATCAGTATATAGACCTATTTGCGCGATATAGATCTGTATTATTATCGCATGGGGTATATATAGAATGCCGACGAAGATGAACCCTGACGATGTGTGGGCGAATGTTTTGAAATCAAGAAAAGAACTCCAATCTTATCGTGCCGAACACGCCGTCGCGATCGCTAACATCATGGACGCTCTGCGACCGTGTAATAGTTATAAAAAAGCTCTTATCAATTGCCCGTGCGGGACGAACGATGTTGTATATAATAAGTTGCCCCAACATATATCGTCTAAAAAGCATCGGGCGGTGATGGGTGAAATACCTACACTTGAAGGCTGGACGGTGGTAATAAAACCAACGGAAAAACAATATTCGGGAGTACTCTCGGTTGCTTCCTCTTCCGCCCCTCAAGACCATTTAGCAACCAGCACCAATCCGTCTGTGTAAATCCTAAATCACTTATCAGGACCGCAAGAATGAATTCGCCGTTCGTTATGTAATACCCCTTCTGTTCTTCTAACTTATGTTTTAGGTAATACGACGATAAGAAGTCTTTTGAAAACCGATATTGCGACATCTTGAAAACGGACGGTATATCGATCGCCGCTTGTTTAATCACGCGCTCATAATCCGCTTCCGTGATCTGCGATTGTGGCGGTATTGGCTGGAACTCCTTCGCAGGGACGAACCCGTCTTTCGCCAACTCAATATGAAAATAATCATGCTGAAATGCGGGGTGATGATGCGACTCTTCGTATATAACATCTAACCAACGCTCACAGTTCGTCCAAGAGTTTCGTTCGTTCATATTGTAATAATATATATTATCAGTATATATATGTATAGACTGATAAATTTGCTTTATATTCTTTTTTCGGTGGCGGTGGTGGTGGTGGCGACGGTTTTAAAACATATTTTTATATTGTTATCACCTAACATAACAAAGCAATTGAATAAAATGCTTGTTGTCGCGAAAAAGCATTTTATAATGGGTGGAGGTGTAAGGGCGCAACATTCCCTTACAGTATTCCTAAAGATAAAAAAATTGGAATGATTTGTTATGTTAGATGATTTTTTTTGAAAACGAAATGAAAACACCACCACCACTACCACCGTCACCACACAAAAGTATTTTAATAAGGATAAAACTCTTCAGCACGCTTCGTCGCCTTTTCAACGACCCTTGCTAAATAATCCTTCGGGTTGTTCGCACCTTCACGAGCATATATCATTTTAAGAACATTCTCCTTACCCGCATATTCCATCATATCATCAATCGCAATCTTCTTCTTCTGGGCGACCATCTTCTCTCTCTGCTTATCTACATCTTGAATATGTTGGCGTCGTCTTGCGTCTGCTTGTTGTTCGGGTGATAATACTGCTGGTTCTGGTATTTTACCAATACGACTTTCAATACCCTTTTTGAACCCTTCCTTTAGGTCGTCTAAAAAACCTTCACCTTTCAACCCCAACCGCTTCGGGTCAGTCCTATAAAACTGTGAATTCGCCATTATCCCCGCACCTTGAAGATGGTAAAACGGTGAGGCATGTCCCAACTTCTTCGCCATCTGGATTGCTTCCTTCTTTTGATCTTTTGCTTCTTTTTGAAGGGTCTTACCGGTCTTATTTAATAATGATACAATATTGCGATGTTCTTGATAATAATCCTTCGGCGCCATTTTTACGGGTTCTTGATCGCCACCCGTGAATACAGGATTGGCGAGGATATGTTGCTTGTATTTATCATAGCCCGGAACATAATCCATGACGCTCGACGGATAATACTTGTAAGACGGACGAACCTCTGTTGGATTATCATATCGCCCTTGGAGTAAATATAAAGGGTCGCCATCAGCATATATCCGCTTGTTCTTTTTTGATAATTCTACATCAGGTATATCACTCGTCTCAATTGCGGGATTATAAGTGCGTGCTTCTTTCACCATTCCGCGCTTGATGAGTTCGTCTATCAGCGT
>SXGR01279956.1_pt1 | contig 32919 bp, 9 predicted proteins | sample 3174711 | NCBI WGS metagenome assembly SXGR01 (sample SAMN11356860, study PRJNA531348) | freshwater metagenome | isolation source: freshwater sample F1-60 | place: China: Fuxian Lake, Yuxi | collected 2017-12-25 | reverse complement strand
TTTGACGCTTACCTCCGCCGGTGTGCTGTCGGGGACGGCAACCGCCGATGCCAGCCCGGTCTCGATCACGGTGAGGGCGACCGACTCGGGATCGCTGTTTGCCGAGCAGACGTTTACGCTCGGCGTGGTCTCAGCGCCGGTGCTGCAAAGCTTCACGGTGACTGACCCGGTCCCGTCGGCGACGGTCGGCAAGTCTGGCGATGACCTGACCTTTGTCCTGAAATTTACCGAGGCGGTGACTGTCACGGGCGTGCCCAAGGCCACCTTTAAGGTGATGAGCGGCGGGCTGGCCGCTACCACGTTCGATGCCACCTATGGTCAGGGGACAGGCACCGACAACCTTACGTTCACCGCCAAGGCGCCGAACGCGAGCGGTACGTTCGAAGTTGGCGGGTTTACTCTCACCAACGCCACCATCATCGGGAATGTCTCAAAGCAGCCTCTGGTCGCCACCAGTGTGGGTCAGACGCTTGCAGGTTATACGCTGGACAGTAAGCTGCCAACGATTCAGTCGCCTTCGAACACAACCATCTCGGTGGCTGAGAACGCTACAAAAATCGCAGATCTGGCTGCTGACGAGTCGGTGACGTGGTCAGTCACGGGTGCGAATGCGTCGGGCTTCACCATCGCGGGTACGGTACTCAGCTTCGCAGCGCTCAAGAACTTCGAGGTGGAAGCTGACCGCACCACGATCCTGACGCTGGCTGCGACTGACCCTGCTGGAAATCAGAAAACGGCCAGCCTCACAGTCAACCTCACCGACGTCAACGAGTTCCAGGTCTCCAAGCCGGCGGATTCCAACGCGGCGACCAATACCGTAACCGAGAACGCTACGGCCGGTACTGCTGTCGGCGTTACCGCAGCGGCAACAGACGCCGATGGATCCACCAACGCTCTCACCTACATGCTGGTGAACGCAAACGGCACGACTTACACGGGAACGGAGTTTGCGGTTAACGCCTCCACCGGTATCGTGACCGCGTCGGGAGCGATTGACTTTGAGGCGAGTTCCACGACATCTCGCACCATTTATGTGAAGGCGACCTCAGCCGACGGGTCGTCACAGGTCAGCGACGCGATTGTCATTGCGGTGACCGATGTGAATGAGAAGCCGACGGTCGTCGCGTCTTCACCCACCGAATACACCGCTGTGGTGGGTCTTGCGCTTACGAATGCTTCTATCGCGGGCTGGTTCAGCGACCCGGATGCGAGTACGGGTAACAACGGAAAGCTCACCTATTCGGCCAAGGCAACCGCTGATATGCCAACCGGCTTGCCTAGCGGTCTGACCCTTGCCTCTGCGACGGGTGCTCTCACAGGAACCGTGAGCCAGACCGGCTCCAAAACGGTCACGATCGTTGCAACCGACGGAGGAAATCTTTCGGTGGAAAAGACGGTGACGATGAACGCAGTGACCGCGCCGACGCTGGCCGCCAGCGCGTTGGATGGCGTCACCAACCTCGACCCAACGTCCAACATCGTGCTGAAATTCAGTGAAGCCGTAAACCCCTCCGCGCTGAAGTACATCCGTTTGGTCAATGACGCCAACAGCACTGCGGTGAACGGCTTCCGTACCGAATCAGCAACCAATAGCATCCAGATCGAGGCGACTTCATCTCAGGTCACGTTCTCCACTGACAAAAAAACGGTCATCATCAATCCCACCGCTGAACTTGATCTAGCGAACAATTTCCATGTGGAAATCGATGCGGGTGCGTTTATTGGGGTGGCCAGCCTCCAGGGCACGCCGGTTCTCAGCGATTCCACCGTGATTAATTTTTCTACGGTGGTACCAAAGTCACCGACCTCCCTCTCGCAACCGGTGGCAACCGACGGCGCTGCATCTCAGATCATGGCCACTGACGGTACGCTTGCGACGAGCCGGCTCTGGCTTGATATCGAGAATCTCGGCAACCCCGCTTCGTCGAACAAGGTGCCGCTGAATGTCGGATCCAACAGCGTTGCGATGGTAGCGAAGGACTACGACCCTACCGGTCCAACAGCGGGGGGATACGACGGCATTAAGACCGGTGATATTTTCCTTGCGGTCACTGGATTCTCAGCCGATGACCTGCTTTATATCGACAACCAGAGCGCAGTCGCCAATAGTCTGGACACCGCAAACATATCGAACGGAGGATCTGCACCGTCCACGATTCAGTTTGCAGGCACCGGGCTGGGAGGCTTCGTCGACATCACGATCGCTACCAGTGTTGCGGCGTTCGACACGGTGTCCGGCTTCAAGACGCTCTTGCAACTGGCCCAAACCGCTTCTTCCCCCGTGATCTCTGCCTGACGAGGGCGCCATGCCTATCAAACGCACCAAGTATTTCGTATTGCCGGCAGCCGAAGGGTCCACCGGCGCGAACTTCACAGACTTCGACCTCGCGCTCGGTTCAGTCGCACTCACTGGGCAGGAGGTGACGTTTGTCGGGTCGGCGCTGGTGGACGCTGTCTTCGTCCGCCCGGGAGTCTCGATCGACTTCGTCCTGAGCGGGTCCGGGTCTGACGCGGTCTATTTCTCTGGTCGCTATGCCGACTACAGCGTGACCCTCGCGGGCACCAACATGACCATCCAGCGGGGGGCGGATAGCACACTGGAAAAAGTAGTGCTCACCAAGGCCGGCACCGTCGCGATCAGTGATCGGCTGATCTTCGCAGACGGAACAGTCAATTCTCTGTCGCTATTCAACAGCCTCAAGGCTGTTGACCCGGTGACGATGTCCCCGCCCAGCGGAGAGACCTCGCAGGCGACTCAGATCGCGAGCCCGCTTGACTCAAGCATCAAGGCTTTCGCTTTAGGTGACAGCGGCGACACCTTCGCGCCGGGCAAACCAGGCGTGAAGATGACCCTGGTCGGCAGTTTGTACGCGGACACGGTCTACATCGCTGACGGTAGCACTGTCGATGCCACACTTCTCGGTTCGGGAAAGGACGTCATCCACTTCCGGGGTAACTGGGGCGATTACGCCAAATCAGTTGCCGGAAACTATGTCACATTCACGCGCTCCATTAACGGCGTCACTGAAAACGTCAAGGTCAACAGCGGCTCTGGTGGGCTCAATGATCAGCTGGTTTTCGCTGATGGCGCGGCGGGTAGTCAAGCAGCTAAAACAGCGCTAGTCGCAGCCGGAGCAAACGCTGCCGGCGTAGTGTTGTCTTCCCTCACCGATTTCGATGGTGCACTTCGTACTCCCGGCCTTGGCCTGGGCCCGACAGCCAGTGCACTCGACAACGTTTCTAACCTCGACGTTAGTTCGAATATTATTCTCGTTTTTCCCGAGGCTGTTACCGCAGCGCCGGGTAAAGTCATTCGGATCGTAAACGTTGGCGGTTCGGGGTTCCGGGGCGAAAATACGGTCAACACGCTGGACATCGCGGTTGATTCGACCGCCCAAGTCCAGATATCGGGCGCAACTGTCACCATCAACCCCTCAGTTGATCTGGATTTCGGAAATAACTATTACATCGCGATGGACGCCGGAGCTTTCACCGGCGCGAGCGGAAAATTGAGTCAGGCCTTTGAAGGCGTTTCGACGCTGAATTTCTCGACTGTCGCCCCCGGGACCACCAGCTCGAATTTGCCAAACGCGAGCAACGCTGCGCCCTCCGTTATTATGGGGAGTGATGGCAAGTTGACTGCGAGTTATTCTTACCTTGATATCGAAGGAATAGGCAATCCGGCGGCAGGCGTTGCGACGGCCATCGACCTTTCCTCCGCGAATGTCGCGCTAGTTTTCAAGGATCATGACCCGTCGGGGCCGAACGCCAACCTTGGGTACGACGGTGTTCGGGCAGGTAACTTCAACGTGGCGGTGAGCGGGTTCGGTGCAGGCGACCAAATCTACGTAGATAACCAGAGTTCGAAAGCCAACAACCTTGCGCTGACCGCCTACTCGAACTCCGGGGCGGCGCCGACGACTATCCAGTTTGCCGGGAACGACCTCGGGGGCTTCATCTACCTAACGGTCGCCGGTTCAAATGCTGGGTTCGCGGATGCGGCCGCCGTGAAGGCGGGAATGGGTAACGTGTCTTACGACCCCATTGTGAGCGATGGTCTGGCTGCAATCGCGGCCGACACCTCACCGCCCGTCATTGGCACCGCTGCGACGCTGGGGGTGGCAGAGAACACCACGCGGGTGGCGAATCTCACTGCCAACGAGCAGGTCACATGGTCAATTGTTGGCGCCACCGGATCGCTAAGTGCCGACGCCCGCTTATTCAAGATCGAGGGTAGCAGCACGCTGTCGTTCGCAAGTGCTCCGAACTACGAGCAGGCTGGACGATTGTCGTCGTACTCGTTACGAGTCGCTGCGACCGATTCTGCTGGTAATACGTCCACGAAAGATCTGACTGTCAATGTCACTGATGTGAATGAATCGCCGGTTGCCTCCGGTTCTATCGGCGCCCAAACAGCGGCAATCGGCAAGCCCTTTACGCTGTCGCTCGCCGGGCGTCTGACCGACCCCGACTCGGCGGCCACGAGCCCTGGCAGCCTCGCCTATACGTTCTCCCCGGCGCTTCCCCCTGGGCTCACTTTTAATGAGACCAACCTTACCCTGAGCGGTACGCCAACAACGGCCTCGGCTGCCGCCACCTATACGCTGAAAGCAACCGATGGGGGGACTCCAGCGCTCAGTGCCTCCCAAAGTTTCTCCCTCAGCGTTCTGGCAGACCTGGTGGTTACCGATTTCACCGTGGCCGACTCGTCGGGAATAGCGAGCACCGGCAAGGGGGGCGACTCGCTCACGTTCAGCCTCGCCACATCTGAGGCCGTCACGGTCAATACAGGCGGAGGCACGCCTACTGCAACCTTTTCCGTTGGTAGCGCGAGCGTCGTCGCTCAATACTCGGGCGGCAGCGGCACATCCACGCTCACTTTTGTCGCGCAGGCGCCTGCGGGGTCGAGTGGCACGTTCCAGCTCAGTGCACTGTCGCTGGGAGGTGCCACCGTCACTGCGACGGGTTCTGCATCGCGTAGTCTTGCCACCAACGTGGTCGGCCAGACCTTCAACGGCTACACCCTCGACAACACGGCTCCTGCGCTGACTGTGTCTTCTCCGATCAAAGTTAACGAGAACGCTCAGGCTGTGGGTACCCTCACCACGAGCGAGCCAGTGACTTTCTCAGCGTTGTCTGCTTCAGGGGATAGCTCCCTATTCAGCCTCAACAATGGGGTGCTCAGCCTCAAGAGCGCAATGGGCCAGAACTTCGAACAGACCGGTCGAGCTAACACCTACTCACTCCCCATCACAGTGACCGATGCGGCGGGTAACACCACAACACGGACCATCGCGGTGGAGCTTCAGGACGTTAACGAGTTTCAGGTTGCGGCGGTCACCGATCGCAACACTGCCGCCAATTCGGTCATGGAGAACTCACCAGTAGGAACCCCGGTTGGCTACACCGCATCCGCCACGGACGCGGATGGCTCGAACAACACCGTTTCGTACAAGTTGCTGGATCCCAACGGCGTCTCGGACTACACCGGTAAAGAGTTGCGAATTGATGCGACCACCGGCGCCGTTTCGGTGGCCGGGCCGATTGATTATGAAGCCCTTACGACCAAGGCGCTGACTGTCCACGTAAAGGCTACCTCGGCTGACGGTTCTTCAAGCGTCACCGCTAGCCCAGTATCGATCACCATCCTGGATGACGTGAATGAAACCGTACCGATCGTTCTCCAAACTCCATCGGTAATCTCGCCTTCCACCACGAGCATATCCGGCACAACAACGTCCGGAGCGGTCGTCAAAGTGTTTCTGGGAACAGCCGCAGCGGAATCGGCGACCGTGACAGCCAGCTCTACAGGTGCCTGGTCGGTTCCAGTCAGCTCCCTGAGTGGTCTCGTGAGCGGATCCAACGCGGTCAAATTCACGGCAACGCTTGGAAACACGGTGGGCACACTCAACCAGAATTTCCTCTTCTCGGGCGCCCCCAGCTGGACGCAAAGCGCGCTCAAGGTTGCCTCAATTCGTGGAACGGTCGACGAAGCCTTGGCCAGCGACGGCAAGATTACGCATGCGGAGGCAATCTCGGTTCTTGATGTCGCGATCGCGGCCGCCAAGACTGCAAGTGGCGCGAACGGTGCGATCGGTGACACGATTCTCGCCGACCTGCGGGCAATTTCGCTTCGTGGTGACAGCGTGTTCACCTCACAGGATCTCACGGGCAAGGAGTCGGGCTATCTGAGCTACGTTTTTGATAAGGTGGTGAACACGTCTCCGGCGAATGCGTTCTTTACCGGCGGCACCATCACGCGCGCGCCGCTCGGGAACCTGAACAGTAACTCGCCGGTCTCTAGTCTGGAAAAGCTGCGGGATAAATGGCTGCTGGGTCGCGATCTGCCCGATCCAAGAACTGAAGGAGATACTGCCAATCCTGCGGCGACTAGCGCCTCCGGTGAGTATCGTGCCTTCGACGGTAGCCTCGTGATAGACGGATTCGGATACACCGATGTCCGGCAGGGCTCGATGGGTGACTGCTACCTGCTCGCGGGAGCCGCAGGCATCGCTGAGGCTTCAACCTATGCAAAGACGACCTCTGATCCGAAACTTGCGGATTACGCCACAGCGTTCGAGAGAATGTTCTCGGCGAATTCTGGCGCGCCCACGTGGGGCGTGCGGCTTTTCGACGTCTTCAACAAGCCGCATTGGGTGACCGTAAACAACCAGTTTGTGGTCCCCACCGGAAGCGGCGACGGTGCGCCGCCGTCTTATGCGAAGGTCCCCGTTTCGCCTTCTACAGATAAACCCGAACTCTGGGTGGCGCTGCTCGAGAAAGCCTACGCTCAGGCCAATGAAACTGGGATCCTGCAACGTGATAACTCAAGCAACGCCTTTTTTGCGATTGAAGGCGGCACGGGTGACAACCTTCAGCAAATGTTGGGTGGGGGTACGGCCTTTCTCGCCAATGGCAGGACAATTAGCTGGACGCGCGCTTATTTCGGTATGCCTGCCAGCGAGGTCAACGGACAACTTGGCAACACGCAGATCAGTGCTACATCGCTCGAAGGCGTTATGAACCTCGGGCACCCGTTTTATATCGGTTCCGGGTATGAAACCAAGATAAACGGAACGACCGGGTGGACTGGTGGGCATGCTTTCGCGGGATTTGATCCGCTTCGTACCAACCCTACCAACACCGACATCACGATTTATAACCCTTGGGGACCGACCGCTCCAACCCATGTCTCGCCGTTTCCAGACAACCTCACGACCATGAAGGCCAATGCGAAGTTGTCTCTCGCGTTTCGAGTCCCTGAGGTGCCGGTTTGGGTTACCAATCATTTCAATTCGGCCAGCAGCAAAAAGGTGGACGCGGCCAAACCTGTTTCAAAGGCTTCTGCTCTTCAGAGCACGGAGGCCAGTGGCTTGCTTAACCAAAGTTTCCTGAAAATTGGGGCGGGGGTCTCCACCGCTTACGCTGATAACGGTCCCGCAGGTAACACCGCAGACGATCGCCAGGGGCTTTTCAAACTTACCGGGAACGAAACGGGTGTCAAGGTGTTTCTGACTCCCAAGGAGGGCGCCTCATCGGTTCCGTCTTCATACCTGCAGGCCATCTCGTCGGCTACGGTGGACACTTTCCTCGCTGCGGTGGACGCAGCCAGTTCTGTGGCGAACGTCAAGTTTGTTTACCAGCCCTCCGGTGCGGTGGATATCACCGGTGATCCTGTGGCGGAAGTTGGCGTTAGCGTGGCGCTGGGCCTGCCCGCTGCAGTAAGCTCGGGAAATATCGTGTTCGCTCCGGTGAAAGAAGCCGGTGAAGTGGGTGGCGCAAAAGTCGCGACTGGTTTGGCCGCTACGGTTGTGAATACAAAGGATGCCCCCGAGGCCCATTCCATCAACATTGATACCACCACCGGTGCGGTCATGTTCATCGATGTTGAGGGCTACTGGCGGGTTGGGAAATTCGGTGAACTCAAAAGCAGCTATGTGCCGCTGACCCACACTGTTGACGGTACGGTCACCAAGGTCAACCACGACACCTTCGAGGCCTCAGCGAAGGCGGCGCAGTTCATTTTCGATTCCGACGGAAAGACCGTCGTAGGATTTGAGGTCATTGCTGCCTCGAATGAAAACCCGGACGACCTCTTTGTGCTCTATTTCGACAGCACCGGGCAGCTGGTCGGCTCCGAGTATCTCAGCCCCCAGGAAGAGCTCGAAGCGGAGGCTGAATACCTCATCGATGCGAATGAGAGCGGTTCGCTGGGCAACGAGCCGTTCTTCCTTGCCGAGGGTATTGCGGGTGCGCCTGACCTCTATGCCGATCCCTTCGGAGACCTGGCGCTGCTGACCGGCCATAGCAACGGGGCGGCTGTCTACCTTCCGATCACCATCTCGCTGGTTGTTGAAGCGGGCAAGCCGGCCGAGATCCATCCTATCAATCTCTACGACTTCGAGGATGGCATCGAATTCACTGCGGTGGTGAAGGCGCCCAACGCGACGGTTGCTGATCCTAAATATTTGCTCTACCTCCAGTTTGGCAACGATAACGTAGCAACCGTCACCGTGCAAAAAACTGGTGCAATTTTGCTCGATAGCGAAGGCGAAGTTTTGGTGGGCGCGCCGCTCACGGCGGTGGAAGAGGCCGAACTGGAGAAGGCCTCCGGCATCGACTTGGGCCGGGATGGTGACACTGCTGCGGAGTCCCCGCTCATTACGGGTAACGCTGAAGACAATACCTTTGATTCGCGCGGCGATGGCACTAAAGACCGCTACAAGGACAGCACGGGTGATGACACCTACCTGGGTGGCGAAGGCGATGACCTGCTGATTGGCATTTTGTCGGGTGAACCGAACTTTGCCTCGCGCGGTGTCAATGTGTTCTTCGGCGATGACGGTAACGACCGTTTCGCTGGAATGGGTGAAGGAGATATTTTCCTTGCAGGACTAGGCGACAAGGATTCGGTATGGGTGAATGGCGCGCGGGCGGCATTCGAGATCCTGCTTGCCACGCCTGAGCAGATGGCGCTTGCGCGTGCTTTCGATGAATCCGTAACTGCAGGCTATGTGGTTCGCGAAATCGCAAGCGGATCGATCGCGGCGGTGTTTGACGCCGAGCTGATCGAGTTTGCAGTAGGTGGCTTTAGCGGGCAGTTGAGCAGCCTAGCAACGCCCTACACCTACGTGCAGTAAGGCGTCGAAACCGAACATTCCCGGGGTGGCGTTGTGCCTCCCCGGATGGGCAGGTTAGGCGTGGCGGCCAGCCGACATGACGGATGAAACCCAGCCGACCTGTGCTGGCAGGCAGTGACGCTTCAAATCGAACTGTTGCTCGACCCGGGCACGCGCATTCGAGCCCAGCCGCTCGCGCAAAGCGGTGTCGTCCAATAATTCGCATACTGATTTGACCAGCGCCCCCTGGTCGAAAAAATCCACCAGCATGCCGTGTTCGCGATCCGTGATCACCTCTTCCACCGGGGCGGTGCGGCAGGCCACAATCGCGCACTGAATGCTCATCGATTCGAGCAGGCTCCAGCTGAGCACGAATGGGTAGGTGAGATAGACATGCACGCGGCTGAGTTGCAGTAGCTGAACGAAATCAGCGTATGCGAGCCTACCTACGAAGTGCACGCGTGACATATCGAGCTGATCGCGCACTTCGTCAAGAAAGAGTCCGCGCCAGGTTTTGCCCCGAGGAGCTGCCGCGCCATAGCTGGTGCCGTCACCCCCCACGATCAGCACCCGGGCGTTCGGCCGTCGGCGTAGCAACTCCGGAAGCGCGCGCATGAACACGTGATAGCCCCGAGAGGGCTCGACGTTGCGAATGACGAAGGAGACGATTTCTTCGCGACGACTTAGCGTCATTTTGTCGCGCAGCTTCATGACGACCGAGGGATTCGGGCGCAGCGCATCGGTATCAATACCGTCGTGGATCACCTCGATCGTTGGCTGCACCCGTTGGGGGTAGAGACTTTTCTGCCATTGAGTTGGCGAGACGCCACGTACCGCGTCTTCGAGCGCCAACAACTGATTGACGTTTTTGACGCGCAGTCGACCGCCGTTTGAAAGGGGGTCGCCCGCCGATGGAAACTCGGGGTCGAAACCCACGTCGGCGCCCTGGCTGCTGTAGTAGAACTCGCAGTAAAGGCCGATCGGCGCGTTGGGCCATATTTCCTTCAGGAGCAGTGTTTCCCCCCAGCCGGGATGGCCGATGATGGCATCCGGCTCAAATCCCTGCTGTTTAAGTTCCGCAGCCTTCCGCGCAAGCGCCTCAGCCCGCACAAGTTTGGGCTGAAGGTCTGTCAGCCACGGATGCGAGGTGGTCTCGGCGGGCGGCTTGACCTGATAGCCGACGACATCGACCCCCTGCCAGCGAACGCTTTCGCCGATGCGGATGGCGACGACACGATTGGCCGGATCCCGCGCCAGTGCCGGCGCCAGATGCCGGTATTGACCAGGAAAATTCTGGTGAATGAAGAGATAATTGGGCATGCGTCATTTTCGCCGGAAATTCTTGCGCGAGGCGAGGGGGCTGGGCTACCGCGAGCAGGTATGCTTCAAGGTTGCGTTTGTGCCGTTGCGCTGAGTCAACCCCCTCGTTATGTCAGCACCTGCCGAATTTCTCATCAGCCGCCCATTACTGGTCCTTACCGATTACCAGAACACGACCGCGTTCAGTACGGCTGTGGCCATGAGCGCCCAATCAGGGGTGTTGGCCACCACGTTGGCGAGCGGCACGGCAAGCGCGGTTCGTGGCGCCTCGATGTCGCTGCCTAACCTGATTCAGTTGCTGGACACACTTCCTGGCACCACGCAGCCAAACCTGAACACGGGTCGCGCGCCGTTTTTTTCCCTCCCCCTCGAAGTCACGCCTTATTTCGGAAGCGCTGTGCGTGGCACGCTCGAGCTAGGGGCGACCATCGGAGTGCTGCTCGACAACGTGAGTGGCAAGATCCCAGTGGTCATTCAGACTGACTCGGAAAACATCACACGGGTCCGGGTTGATGGTGCTCAGGCGAAGATCAAAACCGGGGTCCGTATCGATCTCGTCGATGGTCTTGAACTTGGTGCCACCCGCATAGACGACGCAGGGCGTGCATGGCTTGACCTGCGCTTTCTGACGCTGTTCTCGTATGTTACCGAAGGTGCGAACCTCCTCACCATCGCCCTCCAGGGTTCTGAGAAGGCCGGGCGATTCTTCCTTCGCTTCAACGGGCTTCCCCTGGCGCTGGACGATGCTCCTGTGCTTGAGCTTCAAGCGAACGTGGTGCTTGATTTTGCCCCCAATTTCGCACCGCGTCTGGATCTCGCGGGCGGCGCTTCGGTGCGCTCGTACGTGGCTCAGGCAGGAAGACCTTTAAATTTTGGAGCTGATTTCTTTTTCAGCGCTGATTTCACGGCTGGCAGCCTGGGTGGCCTCGATCTGTTTGACCCGATCGAGAACCTGTCAAGCACTACGAGCGGATCCTTGTCGGCCACCCCGCTGCAGGACTGGCGGCAGTACGTACCGAAGCCGGTACTCATGTCCATGCCTGCGGTCGGCGACGTGAGGCTCGCCAGCGGTGAGGTAGTCAGTTTCCCGCCGCTCGAGTCGGTTTCGGTCAGCCTCGACAGCATCGCTGCGTCGACCGACCCAGCGAGCAGCACCGCATCGTTTGTTCGCCTGGGCGGACAGGTCTACCGGGCTCTGGGTTTTGATGAACTCGCCGGATTGCAGTTGGTGGTGGGCGGATCCGAAGCACTGGGACAACCCGCCGCAATGGTCTCGTTTGTCGTACGCGACCGCCTGGGTGCGCTATCCCCTGAATTTGTCGCGAAGTTTCAGATCCAGATTGCAAATGTATCGGGTACGGTTGTTCACGCGTTGTCGGGTTCACCGATTTCAGGGGTGGAGATATCGCTTGCGCGTTCGGGCGCCCAAGACGCAAGTGAACGCGGTGCGCTGTCAGGCGCGGCGGGCCAGTGGCGGATCGAGGGTCTGGACTTCGATCGTTTCACGGCATCTGCCCGGCATGTGGCTGTTCCGGCCGAGCTCGATCAGGCGCTCGGGGCGGGCGATGTATTAGCGGCGCTGAAACTTGCTGTGGGGAGGGGGGCTGCGCCTTCAGCCGGCTCAGCGAGCGCAGCGCCACCCGCCCCAGCCGCTGAGCAGATCGCTCGGCTGGCTGCCGACATTGATCGTGACGGTATGGTTGAGATAAGCGATGCCGAGGGCATTCTGTCCTGGGCGGCCGGGCTCGATCGCCCCGCCCAGGATGGTGTGTGGCGTTTCATGCTCCAGGGTGCCAATACGCCCCCCGCGAGCGGTCCGGGCGGTTTCGAGGTGGATATCGGCATCGGGCCACTGTTGAACTGGCTCGGGTACCTGCTGGGTGATGTGGACGGTAGCGTCGGCCGCTAGGGGATTTCAGTACCTTTCCCGTCCGAAGTTCAAAATTTATATTTATCCAGTGCCCATTCCTGGCTGAGGATGCGGCAAAATAGACGTTTTGCGACGCGGATCTAGTCTCATGTCAACCACAGTTCCTCGGCTCACAACCCCGTCTTCCATCTTCGTACTCGATTGGTCTCAAACTGCAGGCGGACAGTTCGCGCTGGAGGTTTGGGTCAAGCGCCTCGAGGGTGACACGCGTGGCGTCATTGAGGCAGCCCTTGAAATCACGCTTGAGTCAAATGACGCGTCGCTGTCTGCCGGTGCCGGAAGCTACACGCTTCCTACAGGTTGGACAGGACTGGTCGGCGGCAGTTCCACCATCATCGTCGCTCTCTTTAACAGCACAGAGTCTGCCCTGGGGTCTGGTCAGCAGGTTTTCGTAGAGCCGGTATTCGAGACTTCTGGAAAGCATCTGGGCCAACAAAAGCTTGTCAGCCTCCTGCTCGACGTGAAGCCGCTGGTGAGCCAGGTTTCTCCTATCAAGGTGGTGGTCGACACGTTCACTGATTCACTCGGCTACACGTATCCCTCCTTGGTGGGGGGCTCGCCCACCGTGTTGCCTGATTTCACGCTGACGGTCCCCGGGCTTTCCATCGTCAAGGGTGATGCGGCCGACAATCTTTCACTCGATGCGTCAGGGGCTGCGCAGGCCCTGGTGTTCGGCCTTGCAGGTAACGACACGGCGATCAATCTTTCCGCGGGCGACGCGTTTATTGGCGGCGACGGAACGGACACAGCTCGATTTCCAAATGCTCAGACCGCGTATTCGGTCAAACTGGCGTCGTCCCAAATGAAGTACGCGCTGGGCGAGGCGATTCGCGGAGCGCTCGCTGAGCCTGCTGATGCCAGCAACGCTGGGATAGCCATCCAACCAGGAGCACCGTTGTTCGCGGTGCTGCCGGCCGGGGGGGTAGGAGATCCGGTATTCGTTCAGGCTGAAGGTCTGCAGTTTGGCTCGTCCACAAGTCTGGTGAATCCGCTTCGTATGCTCAACACCGGCACGCCGGTGAAATTGGTTGACTCATCGGATCCCCTCGCCTTTGCGAGCATCCGACTGGCCCTCGCCTCGGCTGTGATGGGCGATACCATCATCGTCTCTCACCTTCACGACGAAGGCAGTCACCTGCCGCTCGATGTGGCGGTCAGTGATCTGCGAATTCTTCTGCTGAACCCCAACGCGGGATTGCTCGCGTTTCACCTCAAGGAAAGCGCCGCGGTCGAACGATTCATGCTGATGGGCAATGGTCCCGCCGACATTCGTGGCAACAGCTACGCCAATCTCCTTATCGGCAACAATGCTGACAACGTTATCGATGGTGGCGCGGGCAACGATTCGATCTTGGGCTTGGGCGGCGATGATCAACTGCAGGGTGGTACGGGCGCTGATTGGATCGATGGCGGTGACGGGTGGGATCGTGTGAACGGTGGGTCCGGAAACGACGTCTTGCTCGCGGAGGATGGCGGTAAGTATGCGGCGTCTAATGCGCCGCGGCCCAACGAGACTGACGTGCTGCTCGGAGGTTCGGGCGCCGATCTGCTTATGGCGGCTGGTTCATCTCAGGCAGCCAGCATTCGAATGATGGGGGGCTCAGGCGCAGACGTTTTCCGCCTCATGAGTCTGGAAGGGGCGGACGGTAGTGGGCAAGCGGACCTGCAGGGGTTCCGGGTCCACGTCGCTGATCTTTCATTGAGTGATGGAATCGATCTGTCTGCATTCGTTGGTGGATCCGCATACTCTCCTGACTTCAGCGCATTCACCCTTGAAGGGCGGGTAGCCGCCGTTAAAGTTTCACCGAGCTCCACTGCTTTGACTGGCGATACGAAGGTGTCGCTCGATGAGTTGTTCGTACAGGGTCTTGAGGGTCCGGGGGAGAGCGAGATGGGTCGCACGCCTGCGCCGTTCGCGCCCGTCGCGGCGGGTAGCGCGCTTTTTGTATCGCTGGTGGCTGGCGAGGCAGAACTCACCGACTCGCTCCAGCGCGCCGACGCCCTGCAAGCGCAGGGTGGGGCCCCTTACTCAAGCAGCATGCAGGAAACGGTTGATCTCGTGTCGGGGATTTACTTCGAGCACGATCGACTCCGCAGCCAATTGGAGCTTGATTTGTCGCCGGTGGGCTGACTCTTTCCGGTCTTCCGTTGAGAGGTGGCTCCACGGGGCGGTGCCATTGTGGCTTGGTGCGGTACCGGATAAGCAGCGCCGTGCTTTCCTATCGGTCTGCAGTTGGCGCAAACGGCATCTCACGGTGGAGTTTCCCCTTAATTTTGGCTCCACCGCTTGACCTGCGTCACCGTTAGTAGTCAACTCCTGTTGAGCATTCGGGAAGCTTTTCCAGAGTCCTGTTCGTCGCCTATCGGGGTACCCTTCCTGAGATGTATCTTCATTGCCTGGAGCGCATGTCATGACCTTCTCCTTTGTTTCGCCCGAGTTCTCTAATGGCGGAACGGTATTGACCCGAGGCGATGACAAGATTTCATTTGTCGTCAATGTAGACAGCGCTGCGGCCACTCAGGCGAACGCGCCGGCCTTCAAGATCGCGCCTCTCATTAAAAGCAGTGGAACCGCTTTCAACCTGGTCGGGTCGGGCAATACCTACACCCTGGACCACGCTGCGATGAGCGGAAGCGCAACGGTCTATAGACTGTTGGTGGGCTCCGGTTCCGGCGGCTCCCAGATTCGTGAAATCGAGATCACGCTGCCGGTCGGCCAGCAACTGAGCGCAGCCTCGATTGCATCGGCGTTCGCGCAAGTCCAGGGATCCAAGTCTCCCATTGCGTCGGTGACGGCTTCTGGTCAGAACCTGGTTGTCACGATGGGAGCCGACGCGCCAGAAGGTGCCACCGTCAGCCTGACCCCGGTGACGATAGAGCGGCCATTACCGTTCCTGGACGACACGGTGAGCGAGATGCTGAGCCAGCCCGTCGCGGGCGTCGAGATCGTGCCTGGATCCTATGCGGGGTCGGGCGGTCTTGCCTCAGGCGCCGCTGAAGTTCAGCACCTTGCCCTGCCAGCCGAGGTGACAGCAGGCGCGCGCTACGGGCTGACGATGGGGTACTCGAAGATTGTCTTTACGCCGGATGCCAGTACGCACACGGCGCTGGTCGCCGCTGCGAACCAGGCGCTGACGGCCCTGCCGGATGCCCCGGTTCAGCTGGCGTTGGGCACGGGGAATGCAGCTGGCAAATTGATCGTCAGCTTCAAGGACAACGGACCGCAGGATGCTGTGCAACTGGGTAAGGTGGTTGCGCTATCACCGGTCTACAACGTATCGACCCAGCGCTTTGAGCTCTCGCGGCCGATGGTTGAAGCCTCGATGAAATTCATGGGCGTTTCAAACGTCGATGCGTTGGAAGTCAAGGCCAGTGCGCCGGGGACGACGTCGCCAGGCAGCAGTGCAGTGGTGGTGATACCGGTTCCGCGAACGGATGCGGTAAGCAGTGTTGCGCTCACGGGCACCAACACGAACCCCATGTTCACGGAAAGCGCACCGGACCCGGTGTACAACGTCACGCTCACCCAGCCATTGGGCAACGGCGAACAGTTGTTATTTCGGGTTATGCCTCCTGGTTACACGTCGATCTCGATGGGGCCAGCGTCGGCTGATGACTTTGATCTGTCCGTCGTGAATGGAGCGCCGCAGGGGACGGTGAGCTTCGCCAACGCGTCGTCGTTGGTCGGCTCGTTCACGGTACCGATCAAGACTGATGCACAGACTGAATCCATGGAGGTTTTCGATATTCATATCGGGCACCTCGAGGGAGGGCAGTTCGTGTTGGACCGATCGGTGCCGTCGCAGATGATCGCCAGCGAAACGGGCGGTGGAAACACGGGTGGCGGTGGAAACACGGGTGGCGGTGGAAACACGGGCGGCGGCTCTGAGACAACGGATGTACCGAGTGTGACAATCGGCATGCCCGCCTGGGTCGGACTCGGGACGGCGGACAACTTTACGGATGACAACCTATCCGTTCTGGTGCAGGGAAGCGACATTGCGGGCCGCTCCTCATACGAAGTGGGCGTCTCAGCCCGGGTTACAAGCCGGGCATCGACTGGGTCGGCTGTCATTACCCAGCAGGGCGACGCCACGCATGCGGAATCGGTCAAGCTGACTTTGCCCGCGACAGGACTGGGCGGGCGCGATTACGGACTGCAGATTGGGAACCAGGAATTGATTGCGACGCTGCAATCATCCCAAACAGCCGCTGACCTTGCGACCAGTCTGAATTCCGCTGCCACGGGCGCGGGGCTGCCCGTGACGGTCACTGTGGTACCGCCCGCAGTGGGTTCAACCGCCTATTCGCTTCAGGTTACATGGACAGCAAACGGTCCCCAGGACGCTCCGGTTTCTCTCTCTCAACTGTCTGTTGTTGACGGCCCGCAGTTGTTTCTTCGCGCCGGTACAGCGGTGCCAGCTGCTGTGGTGACTGAGGGAACGAACGCCATTGCAGAGGTCCAGCGATTCCCTTTAACCGGGGCAGTCAGCCTTGATCCGAACATGTTTTACGGCGTGGCGATTCCGCACGGACCCCTGCTGGTTGCGCGCACCGACGCTACACCTACCCTGAATGAGCTCATTACTGAATTCCTCGCGAAAGCGCCGGCCAACATGCCGGTGGCGATCGTTCAGTCGACGGATGCGCTGACCCTGACCTGGTCGCAGCCCGGCGAGATTCAGGGCGTTGCGAGTTTCAGCGCCCTGGCGACGCTCACGGCAAAGAGTAACGGCGCGATCTTGAGGACCGAGCTGATCGAGGCATTCAAGGTCAGCCAGGTCTCGTCACCGGTTGAACTGAAGATTGGCGTGAAAGAGTTGTCGGACTCCGATGGAACCGTGGAGTCCGCTGCCATTGTCGCGCCGTTGCCGCAGACGGTTTCGTATCTCCAGGGCCCGGCTCAGGCCGCCGAGGGCAGCAACGTCAGTCTCAGTGTCCATTTCTCGGCGCCGGTACCCATCGGCAGCCAGTTCTACTGGCAGGCCGAGCCAGCCCCTGGCTTGGGCCCTGGATTTACCAAGACCGATTTGGTCGGTTCCTTCTCGGGCGATTGGCCGCGTGGTCCGGTGCAGTTGACCGCGCTCGCCGGTGATTCAACCAAAGCTGAGATGGGGACGATCAGTCTGGTGATTGCGCAGGACTCCATCAACGAAAGCACGGAAGGATTCGTAGTTCAGGTCGGGGTGGTGAGCGGGGCGGATTTCATTCCGGACGGTTATGGTCATCCGATCCAGATCGATACGCTCGCCATTGCGCCCTCCGAACTGCAGCCCGCCTTGCTCGACCGGTCGTTCCTCAAGGTGCCAGGGACCACTGCCCAGTCTGTGCAGACCGATGCCCGGTCTGACAACGGGACGCCCAGTAATCCCGCGGACGACTCGAGCGGAAAGGTAGGGCTGAACGGCTCCGAGAAGGTGACGGTTGCAGTGGGTCCGAGAACCGATGGAGATGGAATCGTCAGCATCCCTGTCAGCTCAGGTAACGATGAAGGGCGAGCGCTCGCGCTCCTTCCGGATGGTCGAATGTTGGTCGCGGGCCGAGCGGCCTCGACCTTTGGCTATTCGGGAAGCGTCGTCATGCTGAACGCAGACGGCAGCATCGCGACTCATTTCGCAACCGGGGGGCAATTCACGCTTCCCCCGATCGGTACGCAGGGGGGGAGCGAAATCGCAGCCGTGGCGGTGGCAGGCCAGAAAATTCTGATCGCGGGACGGGCCTCATCGAACGATTACGGGACCGATACGATCATCGCCAGGCTTGATTTTTCCGGGAATCTGGACTTGGGTTTTGGTACCAACGGTGTGGCACGAATCTCAGTGGCGACCGGGTCTGCGGCAGGAGCTGACGGCGCCAATGCGCTCGCGGTCCAGCCAGACGGCAAGATTGTGCTGGTTGGCAGTGCGCAGCCAGTGTCAGCAGGTAACACGGAGTTCATGCTGACCCGTTTGACGGCGAGTGGCGCGCTGGACACATCGTTCGGCACCAGCGGGAAGGTCATCACCGCAGTGAGTCCCAGTCACGATGAAGCCAGTGGGGTGGTCATTCAACCCGATGGCTCGATTCTGGTGGGGGGCTCAGCGCTCGATTCCAGCTGGCGCTTTGCAGTGGCTAAATACAGCGCTCAGGGAGCTCTCGTCAACGCGTTCGGCACAAACGGCGTGATACAGACCAACCTGGATGGTCGGTGCAGTGCGATCGCTCTTCAGGGCGAAAAAATCCTGCTGGCTGGCAGCACCGTTTCGGGCTCCGGCAACAGCTTCACGATCATGCGTCTTAACCCCGACGGGAGTCATGACATCAGCTTCGGCACCCAGGGCAAGACGAACGTTACGTTGCACAGCAGCAGTTCGGTGCGTGCGATGGCCGTACAACCCGATGGGAAGATCGTTCTGGTGGGTTATGACTCCACCGGCTCGACCTCGAACGTGGCGGTGGCCCGATTTACCGAGAGCGGGCAACTCGACACCACCTTCAGCGGCGACGGCAAACTTCTACTCACGCCCGGAGCATTCGAAAATTCGGCAGAGGCAGTCACGGTCGATTCCGGTGGTCGTATCGTGATGGCGGGTCGCACGGGAACCAGTGCGGGCGCGCTTGATTTTCTGGCGATCAGGCTGTTGCCTGATGGTTCGCCTGACCCGGATTTTGACCGCACGCCTGCGACATCGGTGTCGCTTCCCGAGAACGCGCAGGCCTTGTTTGATGCCATCAAGAACGCGACGACGGTGGCTGATTTTTCGGCTGCGGTGACGGCTGCGAAAGCGGCACTCGACGTGCGCTTTTGGGTCGATAAAGGCAGCGCCAATATCGATACCGACGCTGACGCCGAACCGAATGTGCAAGCGTTGCTTCGCTATAACCTCCCCGCAGCGGGCGCGAACAGCATCGATTTCGCCACGGTCGGGAACGCCCCTGTCGAGACCTATTCACCGCCAGCCAACCTCAAAGTGAGCTTTGAGCCAAACGATGCCAGCGGTTATGCGCTCGTTGATTTTGGTGGGGCAGTTGCCGCTGTTGTGTCAGACGCGCCAGCGGGTGCAAGCGGTAAAGCTGTCAAAGTGGTCAAGCACGCTGGCGCCGAACCCTGGGCTGGCACCACGTTCCTGACGCTCACAGGCAAGGAGGTGATCGCTTCCGGGGCCGAAACGGTTTCGATGAGGGCGTATGCACCGGATGCTGGCACAACGGTGATGCTGAAACTGGAGAGTGCTGCCAATAAGGACCTCAATGTTGAGCGGCAGGCCACGACGACCAAGGCTAGCGGCTGGGAAACCTTGACCTTCAATTTTGCCGGCGCTTCACACGTTATCGATTTCACCAAGGCCTCAGTCTTTTTCGAATTCAGTCAGGCGGGCACCGGGAAAACCTTCTACTTTGATGATGTCGGCTTTGCCGGCGCGAATTTGCCAGTCGTACCTGCTACCCAACTGGTTGCGGTCACGTCGTTTGAAGCGGGTGATCAGAGTGGTTACGCGCTTGGGGAAGGCGCCGACTTCGGGGGCACAGTCTCCTCGCTGTCTGCCGAGGGGCCGCTAGGCTCTAACGGGAAGGTTGCGAAAGTCGTTAAAACTGCCGGCGCGCAGACCTGGGCCGGAACAACTTTTCTTACGCTTTCAGGTAAAGAGGTCATCAGCGCGGGTCACGAGACGGTGACGATGCGGGTGCATTCGCCTGCTGCCGGAACGGTTGTGATGCTGAAGGTCGAAAGCGCCACCAACAATACCGTCTTCATCGAAAAGCAGGCGGTCACGACCAAAGCCGGCGAGTGGGAAACGCTGACCTTCGATTTTTCGGGGGCCAGTCACACGCCGGACTACGCCAAGGCGTCGGTATTTTTTGATTTCGGCGCTGCCGGGACCGGCAAGACCTACTATTTCGACGATGCGGCGTTCGGTCACGCGCGGCCAACCATCGTTCCGATCGAGGGCCCGCCCCTCAACACCGGGCTGTCGTTTTCCGAGACCGCATCGGGTCCGGTCAAAAGCACCCTTACATTGGGGTTCAATGAGCCGGTTGCGATCAACGGGCAGACCAATCCGGTCCCCGGTCTGATCGATTCCTGGCGCAGTAGCTTGCGCGTTGATTTGAATCCGCCGCAGCAGGGTCCTTTACCGTTGATGGGCGGGGTGACCAGCGCCTCCGGTACGCCCGTTCAGATCGTTGCTGTATCGGGTTTTAGTGCAGACGGATCGCCGACTCTCAACCTGACGACCGACCGTAATCTCGCGGCCGACAGTATCATCCGATTGGTCATTCCTCACCCAGCGCAGGCCTCTGCAGCGACGCTCACCGATGCGGTGGGCATAGTAGTGAGCGGCGTCGAATACTGGGCGGGCGGCAATGGCCTCACCACCATCGACCTTGCCGACTATTTTTCGGACCGCACGGTGTGGCTGCGCGGGAATGCCGGGAATGACCATCTGACCGGCACTTCGCGACCCGATTGGGTGATTGATGGGGTCGGTGCTGATGTGCTGTCAGGTGGTGCGGGTGCGGACGCCCTGGTGCTTGTAGAGGGCGGGCTGAGCGCCACGGGCGCCAGCACTGGAACGTACAGCGTCGACAAGGTCAAGGTTGGCTGGGGTGAAAGCGTCGTGGCGCCTTCCGGCGGCCTTCGCGATGTGATCGGACCCGGAGCGGTAAAGGGTTCGGGCTTCGATATCGTGTCGGGCGCCTCGACTCAGGACGTCCTCAGTCTTCCCTCGCGACTGATCGCTGCCGATGACAATGCCTACGTGACCGGAACCGCCAACTCGAACACAGGCCGGGCGATCACGATTGCTTCGCACAAGGTCACTGGAGGCATCGTGACCTTCAAGACAGCTGGTGATCAGGTTGTGATTCCTGACACCCCGCAGGAGGTGACCGATGCGGTGTGGTATCTGTCTAGGAATCTGAGCGCTGCGGGCGCGACGGTTGCGTTCGCATTTGATCGCGAGGGCAACGGCTCAGCAGAGTCGCTCATGCTGTTCCAGCAGGGTGCGATGGTGAGCGCGGGGCTCGGCGCAAACAGCGCCTATCGGCTGCCGGCTACGCTGCTCACCTTCCGCGATCTGGTGGGTATAGACGGGGTCACGCTCGGTCATACCGCGGGCACGCGAGTGATCCAGATCGTCGATGAACTCGCGCCTGAGGTTGCAGCGATCGCACTGACCGCCAGCGCGGTCGACATCGACTTCACCGAGGGTATTACCGTCACGGGTAACGCTGGTGTCACGCTGAAGAAAAACGGTATTGATCCGGTTTCCTTCACTGCGACCAAGAACGGTGATTCGTCGGTACGGCTCGCATTCAACCCGGCGCTCGGCACGGCTGACTGGGTATTGCTCGATGTGGATGGCAGTGTCGCAACGAACGCGATCAGCGATGCGAAGGGCAATCGCTCGATCGACAACGGTGGCGAGCGGGTTGGGGTTGCGCTCGGCGGCGCAGGCCCGAACGTGATCGATCTCAGTGGAAGCCAGTTTCCCCCCACCCTGTTTTACCACCTGGTTGCGGGTGCGGGCAACGACACCATCGTGGGCTCGTCGGGCGATGGATACATCAGAGGCGGACCCGGCGCAGACAACGTCTCCGGTGGCACCGGGCGCGATGGGTTCGAGTTCATTCCTGGTGACTCGCCCGCCGTACAGGTTCAATCGGTCTCGGGGAAGGTCAGTTCATTTAGCTTCGCGGCAGGCGCCGACGTCATCACCGACTTCGGGCCGGATGAATTTGTCTCGCTGGCTCCTGGCAACCATCAATTGCACGATGTTGAAGGTCTGCGCCCGATGGGCACCGGCTTTCAGGCGATGAGCGGCGTCATGCCTGCCGACGGCAAAGTGACCGATCAGGGGTATTTCATCGTTCGCGGACAGATGTCCCAGACCGCTGGTGCGACGCAGTTTTCGGTGACGGAAAGCGGTCCCGATATGTTGGTGGTCTATGACGGCGCTGCGGATGTATCGGTCGTCGACACCGGCCTGATTCTGCTCGGTGTCACGCCCGAAGAGGTGTATACGTCCGTGGGCGGCATCAGCCACCGTCCCGATCAGGCGGGTTACCAGGGTGATGAAATTCGTCGTGGCACCGACGGCAATGACACGATGGAGGGAGGTGGTAGCGATAATCTGGTGCTGATTGGCGCGGGCGGTAATGATCTCGGTAGAGGGCTCGCGGAAGGGGATGTGTTTGTTGGCGGTGGGGGTCTTGACACCGCACAGTTGCCGGGCGCAGTTGGCGATTACGTGGTGAAGCTTGCCTCTGCAGGGCAGCGGGCGGTGGTTCGAGGACTGTCGACCGATACCTACAGCGATTCACAGTCGGTCTTTGCCATTCAGCCGAAGTCGGGTGCAACCGGTCTGGTCCTGGTTCAGGCGGAACTTCTCAAGTTCGGAGACGCCGTGGCGGCGGTCGACCCGATGTCGCTTGTTGCGGGTGGCGCGCTGGTTGTCAACAGTGCGGTGTCGGGTGCGTTCAGCACTATTGCTGCCGCGATCGCAGCCGCCGCGGATGGCGCAACTATCATCGTGAGCGCGGTGCATCAGGACCCAGCAGCCTTTGCGCCGGTCATCGTCAACAAGGACAACCTTCATATTGTTCTCGAAAATGACACTGCGCCTCCCCTTACTTTCCAACTCGCCGAGGCGGCGTCCATCAAGTCGCTATCGCTGTTCGGGCTGGGCGCGGCGAACCTGATCGGCAACAATTTTGACAACGTGCTCATCGGCAACGGGAGCGCCAACCTGCTGGATGGTCGAGGGGGCAATGACTGGCTGCTTGGCGAGAAGGGCGATGACGAACTGTTCGGCGGCGCCGGTCAGGACTGGCTGGACGGCGGGGAGGGGGCGGACCGGCTGTTTGGCGGGTCGGGTCACGACGTCCTGCTCTCGATGGATGCTTCGCCCGCTGGTGATATTCTGATTGCGGGTTCCGGTAACGACTTGCTGATCGCCGGTCCGTCTGCGAACCAGGGGCCGGTCCGCATGATGGGCGGCTCGGGGGCCGATGTGTTCAGGATCGCCAGCGGACAGGGCGCCGCGCCCGACGACGCGACTGGGCAGGCCGGCGGTCCGCATGGCGTCAACGCCTTCATTGCTGACCTGACCACCGCGGACGGGTTGGATCTGTCGGCCCTGCGCACCAGCGCGGAAGGCATTGCGGCGGTTGATCCATTGCCGGCTGGCATCAGCGTATCGGGGGACTATCGCGTTTCTCTGGATGGACTCTACATCGCCGGGCTTCAAGCAGTTACCGCGGACAACAACCATGCCGGCACTGCTGCGCCGATCGATGCGCTGAGGGCAGGAAGCGGCCTCAGTACGGCGCTGGTCGGTCCCGCGGAAATCTCGGCGGCGGCGGCAAGGGTGATTGAAATGCCGTCCATGCAGGAACTCGCAGACAAAATGCTTCCTGGTCTCTATATGCCGCTGTCCGAGTTCGCCGGTCAGCTTTACGCCTGAAATAAGGAGTTGTGGGGAATTTGCCGGGTGCTGATCGGGCGCAGAGGGAGGGCTGGGTTAAACTGTGGGGTTTCCCGGCTTATTTGATGAGCGCTCCAGGCCAACACCGTGACTGGTTCCGATTCGGGCGTTGCCCCGATCCCCGCGATCTACGACCCGCTCGAGGCATGCCTTTTGCATCTGTTTGCGTTGCACGAGGCACCTCTCTCGAGGGCGTCTCTCTATGCTCAGGTGCTGCGGCCAGAAGGGGCGTGGACGCTCGAACAGTTCATCGAAGCACTTTCAAGCAGGGGCTTCGTCGCTGAGCAGCGAACCGGTGGATTCTCTGCCGTCGACCGTTCGGGTTTGCCAGCACTGGTTTTCCTCACGCCAGATCATCGACCCGCCATTCTGTCTCGCGGACATGACGGCGGCTTGTCGCTTTTCGATCCTGCATCCAGAGGGAGCGAATTCAGGGCTGACCCCGATCCTGACCTGATCGATCAGATGCTGTCGGGCACGTTTGTGGCAGTGAGCCCCCCGCTTCGCGTACCGTCCGACCAGGTGAATGCGCCGCGCGGGCGATTCGGGCATTGGTTCTGGGGGCCGCTGTCAACCGCTCGGCCGCTCTATATTCAGGTGGTACTTGCTGCGCTACTCACCAACGTGTTCGCGCTCGCCACCTCGATCTTCACGATGATCGTCTATGACCGGGTGTTGCCCAATAACGCGATCGATTCCCTCATCGCTTTGATGGCTGGTATTGGAATCGTGTTTGTCAGTGACTTCATCATTCGCAGCCTGCGCGGCTATTTCCTTGACGTCGCGGGCTCGCGAGCGGATATGGCGATCGCTGATGCGCTGTTCGACCATGTGCTCGACCTCGAGATGCGCGCGCGGCGAGGCTCAACCGGGTCGCTGGCGAATGTCATGAAGGAGTTTGAATCCGTCCGAGAGTTCCTCACCTCGGCCACGCTCACCACAGTAATTGATATACCGTTTGCGCTTCTGTTCGTTGCAGTGATTTGGGCAATCGGTGGACCCATGGTGTATGTGCCGCTGATTCTCATCCCAGCCATGCTGCTGGTCGGGGTTGCGCTGCAGCCCGCCATGAGACGGCTGGTGCAGACCGGCTATGAAGATGGGCAGACCAAGCATTCGGTATTGGTGGAATCGATTGCGGGGCTCGAAACCATCAAGGCGCTCGGTGCCGGCCCTGTGATGCGCGGCCGCTGGCAGCGGGCAATCGCCCATCAGGCGCGGGTGGGGCTCAAAACCCGCTTTCTGGCGCAGTTCGCGGGCAACTTCGCGAACTTTGTATCACAGGTCTCCCAGGTGGCCATTGTCTCGATGGGCGTGTTTCTGGTGGCCAAGGGGCAAATCGGAATGGGTGCAATCATCGCCTGTTCCATCCTTGCGGGGCGCGCAATTGCGCCTCTTGCGCAGCTGGCCCAGTTGCTGACGCGTGCCAATCAGTCCTACGCCAGTTACAAGGCGCTGGCCAAGCTGATGAACGAGCCTCGTGAGCACCAACCCTCGCGCCAGCTGATGCCGCGTGAATCCCTCGATGGCATGGTTGAACTGCGCGGTGTGTCCTTCAGCTATCCCCAGCAACAGGCCGGCGGTCTTAACGGCGTCAGTCTGAAAATCAACGCAGGCGAGCGGGTGGCTATTGTTGGTCGCGTAGGGTCCGGCAAAACTACGCTCTCGAAGCTGCTGCTCGGACTCTATGCGCCCAGTGCGGGGGCCGTGCTGGTGGGCGGTGCGGATGTTCGTCAGCTCGATCCGTCCGATCTGCGTCGCAATATCGGTGCGGTCATGCAGGAAGTCTGGCTGATGACAGGCACGGTGCGACAGAACATCGCGCTCGGTGCGCATTACCCTGCCGACGAACGGATCGTCGAGGTGTCTCACATCGCGGGCGTTCACGATTTCATCAGCACTCATCCCGAGGGCTATAACCTCCGGTTGGGAGAGCGAGGAGAAGGACTGTCTGGAGGTCAGCGCCAAGCCATTACCATTGCGCGCGCGCTGGTTGGTCGGCCGCCTATCCTGCTGCTGGACGAGCCCACCAGTGCGATGGACATCAATGCGGAGCGGCAACTCATCGAGCGGCTGAAACCGGTCATCGGCGCCTCAACGCTCGTCGTCATCACGCACAAGGCCACCCTGCTTGAACTGGTCGATCGTGTGATCGTGCTCGATCAGGGCAAGGTTGTGGCCGATGGTCCTCGCGACAAGGTGCTGGGTGCGGGCAGTGGGCCAGCATCCGGGGGCGCTGCGGCGCCTGCTGCGGGTCAAAGAGGCCCCTCAGGCCCCTCAGGCCCCTCAGGCGCTTCTGGTCCGGATACACCGCCGGGGCGCGGGGGCGGTGATGCCCTTTCGACGGCAGCTACTTCGCGGAAGGCTATGGTCTCGCCCTCGGCAAGTGCAGCCCTCCGTGGTGCACTGTCGGCTCGGCCGTTCGGTGCCCAGCCCCCTGGAGACGGTGCGCTCCAGGTGGTGGTGCCGTCCACGCCGGCGGCTGGTCAATCAGCCGGGCGTTCTGTGGCGACTGAGCCTTCCGAGCCTGGGCTTGCAGGTCCAGGCTCCAGTGGCTTATCCACCAAGGCGGGTTGAATCGTGACCGCTAAATCCCCGCGACCACGCGGTGAAACGATCGCTGCTACCTTGCGCGAGCACGACCTCAAGCGCAGTGCAAGCTGGCTGCTTTACGCAATCGTGCTGACCGTGGTTGCTTTTTTCGTTTGGGCGGCCATGTTTCACGTTGATACCGTCACCCGCGCGCAAGGCCGGGTGATTCCATCCGGGCGAATCCAGGTGATCCAGAGCCTGGAGGGCGGTGTTGTGCAGGCGATTCATGTCAAGCAGGGGCAGAAGGTGGCCGATGGGGTGGCGCTGGTATCCCTCAGTTCGATTCAGGCCGACGGCGATTACCAGTCGCGTAGGCAGCAGCGCTTCGCGCTGCTTGCGCGGGCGGCCAGGCTGCGGGCCGAGTTGACGGAAACCGCGCCCTCGTTCGGTGTCGAACTCGAGCGTGATGCCCGCGAGTTCGTAAGCATCGAGCGCGCGGCTTGGAGAGCCCGTGCCGAGGAACGTGATGCGCAGGTCCGGGTGCTGGACTCCCAGCGCGAGCAGCGCAGCCGCGAAATCGACGAAACCCGTATCGTCATTCAGACTGCAGAACGCACTCTGACACTCGCCCGGGAGGAGCGACGCATTCTTGCGCAGCTGGTGGCGAGAGGGCTTGAGCCGCAGATCGAACTGGTGCGGTTAGACCGGATGATGGCCGATGCCGAAGGCCGGCTCGAGTCCGCGCGCTCGGCCATCGTCCGGCTGGAGGCTGCGCTTGCCGAAGTGGTTGCACGCAAGGATGCAACGCTCCGACAGATCCGCAGCCAGGCGCAGGCGGACCTGAACCAGGTCACCGCTGAGCTGCGCTCGCTCGAGGAGGTGATGCCTGCGCTCGCCGATCGGGTGGGAAGAACGGAGCTCAGGTCGCCCGTGAACGGAATTCTCAACCGGCTGCTGATTTCCACGATAGGGGGCGTCGTACGGTCGGGTGAGCCGGTTGCCGAAGTGGTCCCGATTGATGATCAGCTGGTTTTTGAGGCAATGATCCTGCCCCAGGACATCGGTTTCGTGAAGCTCGGGCAGACCGCACGTCTCAAGATCTCGGCTTATGATTTTTCGATTTTTGGCGCCATGGTCGGCACGGTGACGCAGGTCAGCCCAGACGTGGTGACCAACGACCGCGGCGAAAGTTTCTATCTTGCCCGTATCGAAACGCTATCGCCTGTGCTCCAGGTGGGCGACAAGGAACTGCCGGTCCTCCCCGGTATGCAGGCGCAGATCGACATCATCACGGGGTCCAAGACCGTGCTGCAGTATCTATCCAAGCCGGTGGTCGCCGTCCGCGAGAATGCGTTCCGTGAGCGCTAGGCAGGGTCAGTTGCCTGGGCAGGTACATGTCTCGGATCCTAAGAGCCGCAAAGCGGGTTCCATCATCGCCGGGCGGGTGCTCATCGCATTGCTGCTTGCGTCGTCCGCTGCGTTTTCGCAGACCGTGCCCGTGACCGGTGGGGGCGTTTCCCCAATGTCGACCGCTGTCGCACCGCCTCCCGAGCAGGTTCCTGCGTTGGGCGAGTCCCAGATCGGGTTTCTCGATGCGTTGCGGTCGGATCGCCGGATCGCTTTATCGCCCCTTGTGGATCGTCAGTTTCGTGATCGTGTGCGCGAGGCGGTCAGCCGTCATCCCGAATTTCAGACCGCCATGGCGGCCAGGGAAGGGGCTCGTGGCGCGACCGAAGAATCCCGTGCAGCCCTTCGCCCCCAGGTCATAGGTCAGACCGATGGCGGGTGGCGCTCATTCGACCAGAACCGGTTGTTCGGTGTTCCTGAGCGGCGGTACACGAGCGCGGGGTGGGGCCTGGTGTTGAGGCAGTTGGTGTTCGACTTCGGGGCAGCCGAGGCCGTCGTGGTGTCGGCCGAGGCACGCGAGCGTATTGCGGCTGCGCGCGCCGAGGCGCGCCGCGCTGAGCTGGCGCTGAGGGCCATACAGGTTGCGATCGAGTTCGAGTCGGCTCACCTTCAGGAGGGGCTGGCGCTTGAAAACCAGGCTGCGCGAGTTGCGATTGCTCAGTACCTGAGGGAGCGCTATGAACTGGGTGGCGGGTCGCGCAGCGACGTGCTGCGGGCGCAGGCCCGGGTCGCCGACGCGCTGGCCGGGGCGGTGGCAGCCAGGACGCGTGTTGCGGCGGCTCGAGCGGGTTACCGCGAGATATTCGGAGCTGAGCCGGCAGGCACAACGGACCTGCTCGCAGCGGTGGAGGTGCGCGATTTCGGGGGGGCATCCGTTCTTGCGCCGGTGTTCGCCACGGTTCGTGCGGCCCAGGCGGGAAGGGAAGCGGCCCAATCTGAGTTGAAAGCGGCGGCGGCTCGAGCGCTTCCACAGCTGAATTTCGAGAGCACATTTACGCGGCGAGATCAGATTGGCGACGGGTTCCCGGGAAATGACCGTACCGCACTGTTCAATTTTCGATATGAGTTCTACACCGGCGGCGCAGCGCAGGCCCGTGAGACGCAGGCCTTGTCGCGATTGCAGCAGGCCGATCATGATTACCAGACGGCAGTGCTCGCCTTCGAGCGCTTCGCTGCGCAGGTGCTTGCTGAAACGAGCGCGTCTGACCAACTGCTGCTTGCCCGGATCGAGTCGGCGGAGTTAGCTGCTGCATCGCTTCGGGCGGTTCGCGAGCAGTTCGCTTTTCGCCGAGGAACGCTCCTCGACCTGCTCAACGCGCAGGAGGTGCTGCAGGCGGCCGGACGCGACCTGATCGATGCCTACGCCCAGCAGGTATTTGGCAGCTATCGGATGCTTTACATCACGTCGAGGGTCGACTCGCATTTTGGGTTTCCGCAGTGATCAGCGCGCGGTGCGCCTTTCTGGTGCGTCGATTGACTTTGGTGGAAAGAATGTGCGCTATTTCTCAGTTGGCGAGACAGAGATTCGTTGTACGCTAAGATTACGTTTGAAACATGTTCTGGAAGCCCGTCTTGCACACAGTTCCGTTAGTTAAGCCTAAATTTTCCTACCCGATTTTTTGAATTGGCTCCCACGTTGGCCTTCATGTTAGCGATCTCGCTCTCTTTCTTTGTCACAATTGCCAGCGTCGGAATCCTCATACGCATCGCGCCGTGGCTCGGCCTTCTCGATCAACCGGGGGGCCGTAAACAACATCAAGCGCCCACTCCGGTCGTGGGTGGCTTGGCGATGGCAGTCGGACTTATCGTTGCCTGGTTCCTTGTTCCGGGGGTTCGTCCTCCGGCCGCGTGGATCGGTGGAGTTATTCTCTTTTTCGTGCTCGGAGCGATCGACGATAGGGCGCATTTGAGGGCTGGGGCGAAATTCCTTTTTCAGGCGTTCATTTCCTCGGCTGTCGTCGTCGGCAGCGAGGTCAGTCTGCAGGCATTGGGGGAAATCATTCCTGGTTGGGCGGGTGATCTTGGGTGGCTGGCGGTTCCCTTTTCGGTGTTTGCAATTGTCAGTGTGATGAATGCCATAAATATGAGTGATGGGGTTGACGGGTTGGCCGGGTCACTTTGCCTGGTCGCATTGCTGGTTCTAGGCGGGGCGGCCTGGCTGTCGGGTAACGCCCATGTCATAGAACTCGCAGGCGTGCTGGGTGCCTGTCTCGTGGCGTTTCTGATTTTCAATCTTCGCGGCTGGTCGGGGCGGCCTGCTCGGATTTTCATGGGCGATGCCGGGAGCCTTGGCGTCGGCTTCCTTATCGCTATTATCGCTCTGAAGTTTTGTTCGCTGCCTCTGGCGCAGGGTGGTGCCCCTCCGGCGGTGGTGGTGTGGGCCTGTTTCGTGCCGTTGGCTGATGGGCTTAGCGTCATCGCGGCGAGGCTGTTGAGCGGGCAGGGGGCGACGGCGCCAGGTCGGGACCATCTCCACCATCTGCTTCTTGCGCGTGGCATAAGCCCTGTCAAGGTGGTGGCGGTGGAGGCTGGGGGCGGGTTGATTGTTGCGGTGCTGGCAATCGCAGCCTGGCAGCTTGGGGCGCCGGATTGGCTTTTGGTGCTTGGGTTTGTCGCGCTGCTTTCCCTTTTTTATGCTGGCGTGTCGTCGCAATGGTCGAGGCTGCGAGACGCTCGAGGTAAGGCGGTAGACAAGGTTACGTCACCGGACCGAGTGGACGTTGCGCCGGACCGGGTTGTTGGCTAGTGGAGGTCGGCGGGCGCCAGCGTGCTCGCTCCTAGCGGGTGATCCTGCAGGGAATTTTTCTGATCTTCAAATAATTGCGATTTTGGCGTTAAACTTGCAAATATGAGTTTTTCGATTTCAACGAACTGCACAGGGTCGTTCATGTCACAAACAGGCGCTCAAAAATCCAGTCGCGTCAAGTCGGGTCGCCCGCATGCCCAGGGCACCTCGCCCTCCACGGGCGAACAGGTAGCGCTTGCGCTTGAAACAACCGCTTCCGCCACTGCATTGTTGGCGAAACCGGCCGATTCATCCGATGTCATGATGGCTGGCTCGATTCGCCGGCGCCGTGCGGATGATCGTGGCGTGGATCTGCAGGTGTATGACGAGTCGACGCCAGCGGACGTGCGGGTGCTTGAGGCTGACTGGTCGAGCCCCACCGATTCGACGCGGGAGATGCTGTTCGCCCAGGCCCCGGGAGCGGCGCCGGGCCAAACGAGTGATGCCGTAGCGGGAGGTGGTTCGGGGTCGGGCTCGAATGCCGGCGGGGCGCCTGCGTCAGGTTCCAGTTCGTCGGATTTGCTTGACCTCCCCGGGCCTGTGCCAGCGCTTGTAGCCTTCGGGGTTGGTGCGCTGCTCGTGCAGGAGAGTTCGTCGAGTTCGAGCGCAGGCCCGATTGCGAATCAGGCGCCAACCTCCAAGCCAATTGCTGCCGCGACTGCAAGTGAGAGGGTGCCCTTCTCGGTTGACATCAGCGGCTTCTCGGATCCGGAGCAGGGGAAACTCACCTACAGTTTTTCCGTCAAGAAAAACGGTGTGGCCTACGATGCGTCGGCATGGCTCTCGATCGACCCCATTACGCGCAAGCTCGTCGGCACCCCGCCCGAGGGCGAACAGGGTGTTTTCGAGGTAACGGTCACTGCAACAGACAATGCCAGCGCCAGCACGTCCGAAAAATTTACGCTCACCGTGCAAAACGGCGATGCGCCAGTCAACATTGACGGTTACCTGAAAGGGGCGCTCGTCTTTCGCGACCTCAATGGTAACGGGGTCTGGGATCACGACCCGATCAACACGGTTCAGGTCACCCAGTCGGCGGCGGGCGCCTTCAACCTCGTCATCAACAACGGGGCGGCATTCGCTGCGGAACCCTGGGGAATCACCGACGCGTTTGGTCGATCGCCCGGAATCGGTGGCGGCAACGGCAATCTGCGAACTGAAGCCTGGACTTACGGCGGTACGATTGCGGGCGGAACTGACACACTGAGAACGATTGACATTTCCACTCAGCGGGAGTGGAACGGCTCGTACACGTCTCTGGCCGGGTCGGACGTCATCAACCCGATCACCACGCTCGTCACAGCAGCCCGGCAACTGCCTGGCGTCAACGTTGACGGCGCGCTCGCTCGAGTCAAAACTGTTCTCAAGCTGCCTGAAACCACTACCAGCCTGCTCAATTACGACCCTCTGGCTGAGGCGGCTAAGGCCAGCGACTTTGCTGCCGCCGAACAGGCGATGAAAGTTCAGGCGAAGGCACTGCAGGTCGCCAACATCCTTCGCGTCGCCGCCGAGGTTGCGGCTGCCGCAGGGGTGACGGATGATTCGCTGGTGTCTTCTGCGATTGCGGGCGAGCTGGTCAAGAACGCGGTTGAAGTCAACCTTGGCTCCGAAGCGACGCTACGGGCAGTGTTCACCAGCATCAAGGCGTCGGTGAGCGCCGAAGCGGCCAAGGGAATTGAGGCGGCCGCGTCTGTGGTGGCGAAATCGATTACGGTTCTCAACAACAGCATTCAGTCTGCGATCGACAATTCGATCGCTGCGGCCGGCGGTCATTTCGGTAATCTCGATATCGGTGGCGCGCTGACCAAAGCGGTGCAATACCAGATTGTCGCTCAGGAACTCGTCGCACAGTCCGCAGCGAAGGCGGTAGCCACTGCAATCGCATCCGGCGGGAGCACCTCTGGGCTTGCTGACATCCTGTCCGGCCTGGAGGGGGTTGCAAGCGGAACTCCGGAGGCTTTGTCTCGAGCCATCAGTCTTACGCGGGCCTCTGTGGGTACGTTGTTTGTGTCGTCGAACGACACGAAGGGCGCCAGCGCCATTGATGACAATCTTTTTGTGCTCACTTCGGGCACCGCCGCACTCTTCAGCGGAGAGGTCAGTGGGAATGCGCTGGCGAACGACGTGGTCCCCCGCAATTTCACGGCCGGGCTCTGGGGGGCGCGGACGGGTGACGAAGTGCTGTTGGTCAATCAATATCAAACCAACTTTACCGGAAACCCCAGCAAGCTGGTTCTGACTGGAACCTACGGTACGCTCGACATCCAGCCCACGGGCGCTTACACCTACAAGGTCACGCAATGGCCTGGAACCGATGCGATCGTTCAGGATACGTTCAGTTATCGCTTGGCAGCCAATGGA
>SXGR01226196.1_pt1 | contig 32931 bp, 32 predicted proteins | sample 3174711 | NCBI WGS metagenome assembly SXGR01 (sample SAMN11356860, study PRJNA531348) | freshwater metagenome | isolation source: freshwater sample F1-60 | place: China: Fuxian Lake, Yuxi | collected 2017-12-25 | reverse complement strand
GTCGCAGATCCGCGCGGATCTGCGACCCGCGGCTCAACGAAATGAATGTCAACGTCATGGACGCACTCCCCTTCCTAACCAGCACCAAGCCTGTCGGCCCGCTCTACGTCGTCCACGGCGACGAGGCGTTTCTCAAGCGCCACGTCACCCGCGCCATCCGCAAACGCGCACTCGGCGATGAAGCGGATGAGCAATCCGTCTCCACCCATCCAGGCGACAAGGCGACCTTCGCGGAAGTCTTCGATGATCTCGACACCGTCCCGTTCTTCGATCCCCGGCGCGTCATCTTCGTCGAGAACGCCGACCCGTTCATCACGAAATACCGCGGCGAACTGGAGCAGAAGCTCGCCCATTTGCCCTCGACCGGTGTCCTCGTTCTCGATGTAAAAACATGGGCGGCCAACACCCGGCTCGCGAAGATGATCGACAACGCCGCGACCATCGTCTGCAAAGCGCCGCCAGGCTATCAACTGGCCAAGTGGTGCTCGGACTGGTGCGCGAGCCAGTACCAAAAACAACTCCCGGCCGACGCGGCACGCTTGCTGACGGAACTGGTCGATCCGGAGATGGGCATTCTCGATCAGGAATTGTCGAAATTGGCGATCTCGATCGGCGCGAAAACAAATATCGAATTCGTCGACGTCGATCGGCTCGTCGGCAACAGCCATACGCAGGACGTGTGGAAGATCTTCAATGCCGTGGGCGAAGGCAACGTGAAGGATTCGCTGGCGATGCTCGATCGACTATTCGATCAGGGCGAAGAGCCGATGCGTCTGCTCGGCGCGTTCGGGGCCCAGATGCGCAAGCTGGCCCAGGCGACGCGGCGCAACGCCCAGGGGCAGACGCTTGGCACCGCGCTCGCGCAAGCAGGCATCCCGCCATTCGCCGTCAAGAGCGCCGAGGCGCAGATGCGCCGTCTGGGCCGACGCCGCCTGGATCGATTGTACGATTGGCTGCTGCAAATCAATATGGACCTGCGCGGCGGCAGCCCATTGCCGGCGCGAACTCTGTTCGAACGCTTCCTCTTAAAGCTGGCGCGGGAGAATTCACCCACGCTCACATGACCTATGCGACTCGTCGGCGCCCAAGCAGCAGCGGCCGCGCGCCTGGCGCGACCATCCACACCAACATCAACGCCGTCGAGTGGCAGCGGGTAGCAACACATGCGGCCTGTATCGTCCGTGCGATTGTCATTCGGGATGGTATTCCGGTCGCCTATGGAAACAGGCACGGCAAACGGCCATATCATAGTCCCCAGCCATGACCGACCTTCTCGATCGCTGGTTTCATTTTCGCGCCCGCGGTAGCTCTTTGCGCCTTGAAGTTCTCGGCGGCGTGACGACTTTCGCGACGATGGCGTACATCATCATCGTCAATCCCGCGATCCTCCAGCACGCGGGCATCGCCGTCGAGCCGAGTACCATCGCGACCATCCTTGCCAGCGTGTTCGGCTGTCTGCTGATGGGCATCTACGCCAATCGCCCGCTCGGCGTCGCGCCGTACATGGGTGAAAATGCCTTCATCGCCTACACGCTCTCGGCCATGGCGATGCCGATCACCTGGCAGCAGCGGCTCGGGAGCGTCTTCGTCGCCGGCGTCATCTTCCTGCTCCTGACACTGTGCGGATCTCGCCTGTGGCTCGCCTCGGCCATTCCGCATAATCTCAAGCACAGTTTCGCGATCGGCATCGGACTATTTCTACTTTTCATCGGTATGAATGAGGCCGGCCTGGTCGTGCACGGCCCGCCGCCTCCCGGCCCGCCGGTCAGGATCGGCGACGTGCATGACGTCAAGGTCCAGCTCGCCCTTGGCGGTTTCGTCTTGATCGCCGTCCTGATGTACTGGAACATCCGCGGCGCCATCTTGATCGGCATCGCCGTCATCGGTGTCGCGGGCTACCTGCTCAACGTCGGCCAGGCGCCCGTGGGGATCGCTGCGTGGCCATGGCAGTACCAGCTCGAGAATGTCGCCTTCCAGCTCGATATCCTTGGTGTTCTTCAGTTCGACTTTCTGACGATTCTCTTGACGCTCTTTCTCTTTAGTTTCCTCGACACGCTCGGGTCTCTTTACGCGGTTGGTTCCGTGGCGGGGATGCTTGACGATAAGGGAAATCTCGTCGACGTGCAGAAGCCGATGATCGTCGATTCGCTATCGTGCATTTTCAGCGCCCTCATCGGCACCTCGACGAGCGGCGCCTTTATCGAATCGGCGACGGGCATTCGCGAGGGAGCGCGTACGGGGTTGGCCGCCGTCGTCACGGGGTTGTGCTTCGCGTTCGCCCTCTTCTTTGTGCCGCTCTTACAGCCGTTGCAGAAATTCGCCTTCGCATACGCTCCAGCGTTGATGGTCGTCGGCGTCTTGATGTTCGCGAACGTCCGCCGACTCGACACCGACGACTGGACCGAACTGGTTCCCGCAGTCGTCACCATCGCGATGATGGTATTCACCTACAACATCGCCAACGGCCTGACCGCAGGGTTAATCGCCCATCCCTCCCTGAAATTGCTGTGCGGCCAGTGGCGTGCAATTCATCCGGGTTCTGCGTTGCTTGCGGTAATGTGTTTGCTGTATTTTCTCTACGGGAATGTGCATTAACGCAACTCCCCACTCCCCCGGCAATATCGCATTTCGCGAGCTTAGGCAGCGGTGAGCATCACCGAGACGGACTCTCCCGCCGAGAATGCCGCCAACGCATTTGTGTCGAACCTTGCTCGCATATCACGCAGTCTAGCGTGTTGGTTCCTCGAAGGATCCATCGTCGGCATCGCGCCGGCGGCGCCGGCGTTCCCGGCTAGCCTCATCGTCAAGATCGTCGTCGTCATTCAGGCGGTCGCGGAAATCTTCCTGCGGCCATTGCGGCTGATCGACCGGGGGCACGGAGGCAGCGACCGCATAGCCAATAGCGGCGCCGATGCCCGCGCCGATCAGCGCGAAGATGTACGCGGTGCAGTTGAACCCGCCGTCAATCGCGTTGGGATCCATGGCAATCGCCGCGATGGTGCCGACGACGGCGCCCATGATTTCGCCGCCGAACCACAGGGCGATAAACAGGATGACATAGCCGACGGGATTGCGGCCCTTTTCCTTCATCATCGCCACGATCTTCTTTGAGATTCCCACGACCAGGAGAATTTCGAGCATGTCATCCCCTCTCGGCTAATGGATTGCACGCCATATCGTCCAACGCTTACGGTATCCAATTCACGTCTTTTGTCACGCTCGCGCAAAATTCCGCCAGGAGCTTCGCGGCGTTGTCGAGGTCCTGCAGGCTCACAACCTCCACCGGGCTGTGCATGTAGCGATTGGGGATGCTGACCAGCCCCGCGGCGACGCCTTCGCGCGCGAGCTGCATGGCGTTCGCGTCAGTTCCCGTCGCCTTGGGCACGCCGCGCGTCTTGATCGTAATCTCCTTCGCCTTCGCGGCGGCGACCAGACGATCATGCACGTGCGGGTTGATGTTCGGACCGCGGAAGACGACGGGGCCGGCGTTGAGCTTGGTCTCGCCGAGTTGCTTTTTTTCGTTGCCGGGCGTGTCGGTCGCATGGCACACGTCCACCGCGATGCCGACCGTTGGATGGATGCCATAGGCGCTGGTGGTCGCACCGCGCAGGCCGATCTCCTCCTGCACGGTCGAGACACAGAAGACCGCTGCCTGCAACGGTTTGCCCTTGAGCAGCCGCAGCGTCTCCATCACGGTCCAGACGCCCACTTTGTCATCCAGCCCCGGCGATGTGAAGAGGTCGTTGCGCAGCGCCTCGCACGACAGCGCCGCCGTGATCGTGTCGCCGAGTGCCACCAACGTCTCGGCCTCGGCGCGATCTTTGGCGCCGATATCGACCCAGATGTCGATGAACTCCGGAACTTTCTTCTTCTCGTCGGCAGACAAGACGTGCGGCGCCTTGCGCGAGACGACAGCCGCGATCGGCCCCGTTTTCGTCCAAACGGTGAGCCGTTGCCCCAGGAGGATCTGCATGTCCCAGCCACCCATCGGCTGCACGTACAGAAAGCCGTCAGCGTCGATGTGCTGCACCATGAGGGCGAGTTGATCGCAGTGCCCCGCGAGCATGATGCGCGGCGAGCCCTTCGGATTAAGCGCCGCGATGACGTTGCCGTGCAGATCGGTGCGCACTTCGTCGGCGACCGGCTTGGCCCAGGCGCGCACGACCTCCTGGATGCGCTGCTCGTAGCCGGACGGGCTGGGAGTGGTCAGGAGTTTCTTGAGGAACTCGAAGGAGGGTTCGTGCATGGCCATTCCTTATTACTGTCCTCGGATAACTCGTTGAACGGCCGCGCTCCGTTCATCAACCAAAACGATGAGATCACCGCCGCGCCGGTTAATGTAGTTGCGCGGGCCATAGTGAATTCGCCAAACGCGCCCCGTTGATGCCGTCTCTTCGGTGATCGTCACCAGGGAATCCGCTGGATCGGTTCCCTTGCTGTGGGCAGCTTCATTGGCCAGCGCAAGCGCGCGAGCCACGGACATTACCAGATCATCCTGTTGCAATTTCTCGATGGTCATTGTCGCCATGATAGCCTCCGCCGCTAGTGGTTTGCTCCCTCGATTGACAATAGCGATTTCGTCTTACCGATCAATAATACCTCACCATCCCGCTGGATACGATAGATCCATTCACCAGCAATCACATACTCGCCCTCGTAGCCCGCGTGACCAAGGTCGGGGTCGTTACGAACGGCTTGAATATCCATAAGGCTTGGCTCCTGCTGGAAATTCGAGCCAAGATTCGGATGCGTGTGAAACGTCGCGATGATTGACAACTCGCCGCGCTTGCCCCCGGAATGTGGCGGCACATCGATCTCATCTTGTCGCCCACGAGGCCAACGCTCGACCCTGAGCGATCCGTCAGCATTTCGCAATACGAATCCGCCTTCCTCATGTGGATTATCAGAGCCCGGTTGCGATTCTTGCCACGCCTTGGCGAGTAACTGACGAACAAGTTCGTCATCAAGAATGCTCACAAGTTCACCCAATCGATGGCAGGATGAAGGGCCCCATGCTGCATGCGCTGATTATACCAAACCAGATCGAAAACACTGCACCGTCACATTCGTTCGAGATGATCTTGTTTGCACGCGACGAGTACAACCTCGGAGAGAAATGAAACACATGGCGTTCGTGAACGCATCCAGCCCGTCGCGGAGGAGAACCAAAGACTTGTCAGTTTATGAGAGGCAATAAATTGGCGATACGGGAGGATGTTAGCGAGGCAGAGTCCTATCCATGAGAACGACACTGGCGACTCCCGGCAGCCGCGCGATTGCGCGCGACGCTTCGTGAAGCGCGTCGGCGTTTTCCTCAGGTGCGCTCAAGTAAACGCATCCCTTGTCGATCGTGAATTGCACTTTTTCGTAGATGCTCTTACTGCCGAGCAATGCGCGAAGCACACTGGCGAGATCGCTCTCCGCTTCCGGATGCCCCAGGCTGGCCTTCGGCTGCGAGGTCTTTTGAGCCACGGGTTGTTTGTTGGCCTTGGGCGCCTGCCTCGTCGGCTCTTCTGGTTTTTTGAAGTTCATCGGCGCCTTGTGTGGTAACAGCGGCGGCGTCACGTCTGGCGGGTTGATCGACGGCGAATGCAGCTTCACGGGTGGACGAATCGGCTCGACCTGGTCGCTGACGAACATCTCGTTGCGAATCTCCACCAGTCCGATCATCGAGCGCAGACACAGCTCGGCGCGAAAAATCGCATCCACCGACGGAACCGGGCCGAACAGCGTCGCCACGCGATTCTGTACGCTCACGCCAATGTTCAAGGTCGCGAGGTCCGGTTCGTTGTGCAAAAGCTTCCGCGCTTGCATCGTGTGCTCAACGTCGCGCCCGGCCGCATCGGTGGGGCGAATGGGCCCCGATTGCCCGTACGTCAACGACGCGAGCATCAGAACCGAAACGGCAAACAACCAAGGGCCAACACGCATGGGGTTGCTCTACCAACATTGTTGCACGTCCGTGAGTCTGACGCCTTGGTCTCCACCAACGCACGTGAGCGATCTCCGCCTCGTCTGTGTAATTCTTGCAACTTTAGGCATGAAATGAAACGGATGTGCCGCGCTTTCCCACCGAATTGACTGGTTCTTTCGTCAAGCTGTGCGTGTGGTGAGGTTTCTCCCGGCTTGCACTCACACGCTTTCTTGCAATCCTCGTAATTGCACTGAAGTAGTCGTGGCTCACCAATCGCTGGCCGTGGTTTGTGTACTAATTTACACTATACTGATGGAGCTGTGAAACACTGCAGGAGACGCCTCATGTTTGACGAATTACCGCGCGAAGACGTGACACGAACGATTGACGCCATGGTCGAGGAGTTGCTCGATGCCGCGAGACTCTCGCGCCCGCCCGTCGACGCGATCGCCCTTGCGCAGGGGCAACTCGGCATGGTCGTCGTGCTCGATCAAAGGCAACCGCAACGTGGCCGGGCGCAGCGAGCGCTGGGCAAGAAGCAAATCTATCTCAGGCCAGAGCCGCGCGAGGAACGCCATCAGTGGACGGTCGCGCATGAGATCGGTGAGCATCTCAAGAGCGAATTGCTGGCCCGGCTCGGCATCGTCCCCAGCGAGGCACGAGCGATGGCAGGCGAATCGCTGGCCAATCTGTTTGCGTATCGACTGCTCGTTCCGACGTGCTGGTTCTGCGCGGACGTGAGGACGTTCGAGTTTGACCTGCTGGCGTTGAAGGAACGCTATATGACGTCGAGCCATGAGGTGCTCGCCTGGCGGTTTCTCGATCTCGCTCAGCCGTGCGTGGTGACGATCCTCGACAACGAGCACATCAGCCGCCGCCGCTCGAACGCCTGGCCGATCAAACGCGCGTTGCTGCCGGTGGAAAAGCTCTGTTGGGAACAGGTCACGCACCACGCCAGGCCGGCGACGATGCGCGACGACGAATGGACTGTGCAAGGCTGGGCGGTGCACGAACTGGAATGGAAACGCGAGATCTTGCGCAGCGTTCGTAGCGAACTCTGATCGCTCATCGCTTCGGTTGCAGCAGCTTGTTGAGCTGATTCTCCAATACCGAACGGCCCAGGATCGCTGTCAACGATTCGAGGGCGCGCGGATCGAGACGCGGGCGTTCGATCGTGCCGCCGACGGGGATGCGCACCAGTTGCTGCTTCTGTGCAGGCGTGAACCGGGCGGCGTCGGCGAGCCGATTAGGGATCGACGTTTCCACGATCAACGCCAGCGAGCCGTCCAGTCCGACAGAGCCCGACGACTTCAACGTGAAGTCAGGGAACACGAGCTCCAGATCGCGATGGTGGACTTTCCCTTGCACCATGTGGAACGGAACCCGACATTCCTTCATCAGACTTGTCGGCGGCGGGATCCTGAACAGGCCGCTCAACTCGCGCACGATCGCGCTGGGCCCGATTTTCGCCGTGTGCAGGACGAACGTCCCCTTCACCTCGCTCGTCGTCGGCGCCGCCAAAGGGATGCGTCCGCTCTCGAGTGTTAGCGAGATGGCCCCCTCCGCCTCCGCAACGTTCGCCAGCGCCGGCATCGCGTAGCCCAGCGCGCCTGCACACATGGCAGGGGTGATTTGCGCTTTCTCGATGACCGGCCCCGCCAACAGCACAACTTCGGTCGGATCGGGATCGATCCGTATGTTCGGCTGTAAGCGCATTTTCCCGCCGTTGAGGGTCGTCTCGATCGGATAGAATTGAAGCCAACCTTGCTGCGCAATCGCCTTCAGTTCAGCCGCGCCGATGTCACACCCATATGTCTTCAAAGACTTCCAGTGCAGGCCCACGTTCCCTTTCAGCGCGGTGAAGCGCAACCCTGAGTTATCCGTTGGATGAAGTGGCCCCGTGAGCACGAACGGCCGAGTGTCCTTGCCGCTGATCTTGACATCCTTGCCCAGGATTGCCCGAAGCCGCGGTTCGAGATTGGCGAGGTCGTAGGTCAGCATGCCGGCGATTTCCAGGTCGCGTGTCGAAAGCACGTTCGCGACCTTCCCTTTGGCGTCCGCGCCGAGCATGGCGGCGCTGACTGTCAATTTTTCGACCTGTATAACATCCTCCGGCAGATCGTAAACGCCGCGGCCGACAAACTTGAGCTCCGGTTCGCGCCAGGTTGCGTTCGCTTGCGGTCCGTAAACGAGATCGCGGATTGCCAGATCGAAGTCGGCACCGATGCGCCCGTCGGCGGTGTCGAGATCGAACTTGCCAGCGAAGGCACCGGTCATCGATTCGCCTGGCTTCGCTTTCGGATCCTGCGTCCACTGCCGCACCCGGGCCACGTCGCCGCTGACACGTGCGCTGCCGCGTAACGCCACCGCCTTCGTTTGCAGTGCCAGCCTTTCACTGTCAACGCGAACGGTCGGACAATTCAGCTTCGCCCTGAGGAATTCGAGGTCGGCGGTCTTCAAATTGTGACGTATGGCGGTTTGCAGGTTGACGGTCGGCTCGTAGATCCACAGCCCAGAACCAATGCAGACGAAGTTGCTCGCCTCGATGACTACGTCCGCGCACTCGATGGCTGCCGACGACGCGCGAACCTGCGTTTGCAGGTTCGCGGCCCCGGCGACCTGCCAATCGTCGAAGAGCGTGGTAAAGCCCCGGGCACGCTGTTGCCAGCGCGCCAGATCACCGTTAACACGCACGACTGCGGCGCCCCACGGCCCCGCGGCGAGATCGACGATGGGCTCCGTCAGCTTGACGACGACGAGGTCGGCGCCAAGATTGATCGCGAGCCCGCCCGTTTCGATGCGCTGTCGCCCAGACTTATCGATCTGCCCGCGCGCGTCGAAAACAGCGGACAGCGACGCCTCTTGCCAGGGCCGATTCGGCAGCCAGGCCAGGTTGATCTGCCTGAGTTGAGCGACGCCTTGCATCTCGAAGCGATCGTTTTCGACATGGCGTACGTTGATGGCCGCGTTTGCCCGGCCCGCCAATTTGACTTTGGTCAAGTCAATGAACTGCCCAAGCGGCTCCGCCAATTGTCCAAGGTCGGCCTCCGCCGTCAATGTGAATCGCTCCGGCACTGATGACGCTTGCATGTTCAGAAAACGCGAGGTGCATTTCAGATGGTCGATCAACGGCACGCCCTTGTGCAGGTCACGCACCTGAAACTCCAGTGTGATCGGGTCTGACCAGGCGATCATCTGCTGCCTCTTCATGCCGCGCACGTCGGTCGTGTGCAGCTTCCCCTGCCAGACAAGGGCGCCGTCCTTGGCCACGCTATTGCAGTTGACGCGAAGGTTGCCGGCCGTCATGCGCAGATCGGAGTGCAAGTGCAGCGTCTTGGGAAGCCGGTCGGCGATGGTCGCGAGGTTGACATCGAGAGCAAGCTCGAAGCCCGGGTGCTCGAAAGCGGCCAGCAGATCCCGGTTCAGATCGATCGTGCCATGCAACGTCGCCTTGCCGAAGTCGCTCCGCACCTCGAATCGTTCGGCACTGAGCTTCCCATCCTCGTAGCGAATCGTGCCTGGCGCAATGATGTGATCGATGCGCAGATGGTCGGCCAAGAGCGGCGAACGCACGCCGACCTTGTTGCCAACAAGCTCGCCCGCCGCTTCGATGTGCGGCTTGCCATCCTTCATCTCCACGATGAGCGTGAATTTGCCTTGCAGCGATCCAGCCAGTTCCAGACCCGGCTGATAGCGCCGAGCGATGAGGTTCGCCAATGGCAACGGCAGCGACGCAAACTTCCCCTTCGCGTTGACCTTGATGTTGGCCTCGGTGACGTTGTGCAGGTTTACGTCAACTTTGAGCGAACCCGGTTCTTGTCCGTCGTGCAGCGTTCCTTGCACGTTGAGCTGGATTGTCCTGGCATCATCACGGAACAGCCGGGCGATTACGGACAACGTGCGGATCTGCCAGTGTTGCTTCGTGTCCGCATCGTCGATGCGCAGCGTTGCATCGACGATGTCGAAATCAACTCTTGGCAACGTCGTCGCGCGCGCATTTTGCTTAGCGCTCACAGATTCATTCGGGAACTTGGCCCACAGCGTTTCGAGATTCGATTGTTTGCCGCGAAACACCCAGTCGATCTTGGCCTTTTCAAGGCGAAACGAGCCGAGGTCGCTGCGATTGACAAGCAGCATGAGGAGGCTGCGATCCCCCTCGACGCGCGGAATCTGCGCGACGATCCGACTATCCCTATCGCGCACGGTAACGTCACACAGAACGATGGGCGAGAACCACCCGAGCGACGCCCCGCCGACCTGGATGCTGCCGTCGATGTAGCGCTCCGCGTGGCGGCAGGCCCAGCCCACCAGCGGCGTATAGCCGGCAATGATTGGCGCCGCCCACGCGAGGACTAGCAGCAACCCGACCAGAACAAGCAGGCGTCGCGGCCAGGTGCGCGGCAACGGTAATTGCGTGGCCATCGTTTCCTCGACAGGAGGGACAATCGGGTATCCTTAGAAGCTGTCGGCAAACTCGACCCAAACGGTGCATTCGCTGATCGACCGAGCGACGTGGAAACAACGAGATCAGCTCGGTTGTGACGACCGGGTAACACGATGCAAATTTTCACATGGTGCGTGCGAACCGTACGCTATGATTATTTTCCCTAATCTGCCATTTATTGTTTTGCGAAACCGCGCGCGCCACGATAACATGCAAACCTTCCAAGCACATCGCAGGTGTCATGGGGTCGCGGTTTCTGGGGGGTAACAGTTCCGGCGGCTTGTGTCGCTGGGAGCTGGCCGCGGCCCCTATTTGAGAAAAACCACAACAAGATCCATCCCGGATTCTCACGCCGCTTTTCGCAGCGATTCATTCGCCCAGCATTCGTGAATGAACTGCGCCAAGCCGGGGCCGAAACGGACCTCAATGATATCGTCGTCGAGCGCGGCGCCAAAATCACGCAGCAGCGCGTCGCGGACGCTGAGATCGTCGTCGAGTTCCTCGCGATAGACGATGTAGGCCCCCTGCCCTTGAATCGATCTTGTGAGGATCTCGGCCAGTTCTGGCCAGTCTTCGCGATTGAAGCGCGTGCCCGGAAACAACGAGATCAAGAGATCGCCAAAGCGTTGGCCGACGAGATGACGCGGCGGCAGGACATAGAAGGTGGCCATGAGGCGGAGTCCTTTCCCGGTTATGTCGGTTCATCGTCAGTTATCGACGAATAGGACGCCGCGCTTTGCGCGCGCAGGAATGGAATGGTTGGGCCATTTCGATGTGGCGGTTCAAATCCCGCACAGCCCGCACAGATTATCGAAGGTTATCTTGTTTGTGTGCGCCTCGACGCCGTCCGCACCGCAGCGATCAGCGCGTCGATCTGCTCCGGGAAGATGGTGCGCACATCGAGCACGAGTTTGCCGTCGCGCACGCGGACCATCACCGCGGGGTTGCCGAGACGGAGCGCTTGTGCGAAGGCGTCGTCGCCGAGCTCGTCGGATTTGATCTCGACGACCCACGTCTTCATCTTCTGATCGGGCAATGAGCCGCCGCCTACGAATGCGACATCCTCCAGGATCTCGACCGGCGCCAGCGTCTCGATCGTGCGCAAGCCGTGGGCCAACGCTTCCGCGCGGCGGCGCAATTCCTCAATTGGCAGGCTCAAGAGGTGTAGCACCGGGATCTCACGCAACGCGCGGTCCTCATTGAGATAGATCCGCAAGGTCGCTTCGAGGGCGGCGAGCGTCATCTTGTCGCAGCGGAAGGCACGCATCAGCGGGTCCTTTTCGATGCGCTCGATGAACGCCTTCTTGCCAGCCAAGATGCCGGCCTGTGGTCCGCCGAGTAGCTTGTCGCCGGAGAAGAGCACGAGGTCCGCCCCGGAAGTGATGCTGGCCCGCGCGATCGGCTCGCCGTCAAAACCGAAACGGTTGAAGTCGAGCATCGCGCCGGAGCCGATGTCGTCGATGACCGGCAAATTGTGCGACTTGCCGAGCGTGGCAAGCTCCGCGGTTGTGACCGATTCGGTAAAGCCGGTGACGCGATAGTTGCTCGTGTGAATCTGCAAGAGGGCAGCGGTCTGCGGCGTGATGGCGCGTTCGTAATCGCGCAGGCGCGTGATGTTCGTCGTGCCGACTTCGCGCAGCGTAGCGCCGCTGACGCCCATGATGTCGGGTATGCGAAAGCTGCCGCCAATCTCGATGAGCTGCCCACGCGAGACGATGACCTCGCGCCCTTGAGCGAGCGCACGCAGCGCGATGACGGTGGCCGCCGCGTTGTTGTTGACGACGGTCGCGGACTCGGCGCCGGTGAGCCGCGTAATCCACTCGCGAATCGGCGTCTGCCGTGACGAGCGTTTACCGCTGTCGAGATCGAGTTCGAGATTGAGATACCCGCGTGCCGCGTCATAGGCGGCCTTGGCGGCTTCCTCGGCGATCGGAGCGCGGCCGAGGTTGGTGTGCAAGACGATGCCGGTGGCGTTGATGACGCTGCGCAGGCGGGGCCGCATCTCAAGGTTGAGTCGCTGCTCAACACGCAGTGCGACGGAATCGGCATCGCCTTGGCCGTTGAGCACGTCGCCGCGTGCCAGTTGCGCTCGCAGCTGGATCAACTCAACGCGAATCGCTTCCGCGATCAAGTCATGCCCATGGAGCGCGAGCGCCGCCCGGCACGCGGTCGCACCGAGTACGTCGTTGACGGAAGGAAGCGAACGGAACGGATTCGTTTCGGATGATTTCATGATTGACAATCGGAATGGCTTCAAACGGCGGCCACCACGTCCCCTTCCTTCTCAAACGCCTTGGCGTCATGCGGCAAGCCGACGCGCATGAAATAGCGAGCGAACGCCTGGGCGAGATGCTCGCGATACGGCGAACGCAGCCGCAGACGCGGGCCGACCGATTGCGCGTATTGTTCCAGAAACGCCTTCGGCAACGTGTAGAGCCGATGGAAATCGGCGACCGACCACGCGAGCTTCGGATCGGCCTCGTGCTTGTGCAAAAGAGAAAGGCCGGGGATGCTGCCGTCGATCAGTTTCTTGCGAAATTCGCGCGATTTAACCGCCGTATTGCCGCTGCGAAATTCCGTCGCCACCGCAGTCTGCCAATTGTTGACGTGCGCGACAAGGACAAGGTCTAATTTCGCGTTCTCAAGATCGCAACTCTGCGTCATGATTACGACGTTGAGGTTCATGATCTCGTACCCGCGCTCGGCCGTCTGCAGGGGGAATGTCCATGGCCCAGGAACGCTGACGACAGGGCAGCCGAACAAAATGTCTCCTTGCAGGAGTGCGGAGCTCGTGATGACTTCGTACCAGAAGGATTCACTCATGGCTCCTCCTCATCCGGCGTCAACAACTCCCATTCGCGCTGGGAGAGTCCGAGGTCGTTGGGTGCTTTGGCGAACCCGACGAATCGTGCAACTCCACGCCCAACGACTTCCGGTTCGTAGGACGGCACGAAATCGTACTCCGCACCAGGGATCAGCGTGATCTCCTCGTCGCGATCCCTCTTGAGGGCTTCCACTTCCGTGGACAATTCTTCGACCTTTTTCGTCAAATAGTCCAGGCGTTCCTCGATTTGATCTTCCAGCATGGCGGATTCTCGCTTGCGGAGGTTGGGATCACGTTGGCATTTTATCGCAATCTCGCCCGTTTCACAACGACGATTGTGCCCTGCCCAGAATATGCGACTACGTACCCTGTACTCGGTACGTGGTAGTTCGTACTCAGTACAGAGTACGCCAATTCATGCAAGAAGCAGCCACGCTCCAGGAGGATGCAACCATGCGTTTCTTCACCACGGCAGTCCTGATGGGATTCATTACGTCAATCACCGCGGCCCAAGAAAAAAAACCGGCTTACCCGCCGACGAAAACCGACAACGTCGTAGACATCCTGCACGGCGTCAAGATCGTCGATCCCTATCGCTGGCTTGAAGACGGCAATTCGGACGCCACCAAGGCCTGGGTCGAAGAGCAGAACAAGCTCACGCAAACGATCCTCGGCAAAGTTCCCGGGCGCGAAAAAATCCGCGAACGCCTGGGCAGTCTTCTCGAAATCGGCAGCCTCGGCACGCCGACGCCGCGCAAGGGACGCTATTTCTACACCAAGCGCGAAGGGACGCAGAATCAGCCGGTGCTGTTCATGCGCGAAGGGCTCCATGGCAAGGATCGCGTGCTGCTCGACATCAACGAGCTTTCCAAGGAGGGCACGGTCGCCCTCGACTGGTACTTCCCGAGCCGCGACGGCAAACTGCTGGCGTATGGTCTGTCGAAAGACGGCAGCGAAGTTTCGACGCTCCACATCCGCAACGTCGATACGGGCAAAGACCTGCCCGACAAGATCGAACGCACCCGTGCCTGCTCGCTTGCCTGGCAGCCAGACAATGAGGGATTTTACTATACCCGCTATCCGGCGGCCGGCAGCGTACCCAAGGGCAAGGAGAACTATTACCGCCACGTCTACTATCATTTTCTCGGGGGCGATCCGCAGAAGGACTACAAGGTCTTCGGCGACGGCCGCGATCCCGAAGATTGGCCATCGATCGCCATGTCGCCCGACGGCCGATGGCTGGCGGTCAACGTGCATCAGGGCTGGGCAAAATCGGAGGTTTACGTGACCGGCCTGCGCGATAACCCGCCGAAATTTTACACGATCGCGGAGAAAACCAACGCGCTCTTCGATGTCATCGCACGCAATGATCGCTTCTACATCCACACGAACGACGGCGCGCCGCGCTATCGCGTCTATGAACTCGACAACAAGGTGCCGGGAAAAGATTGGTCGGATCGAACGAAATGGAAGGAGATCATCCCGCAAGGCAATGACAAGCTGGAAGGCATCGTCCCGATAGGCGAATACCTCGTCGCAGAATACATGCACGATGCGGCCAACGAGCTGCGCCTGCTCGACCGCGCCGGCAAGCTGGTCGAGAACGTCAAGCTGCCGACGCTCGGCACCATCGCGGGCATGGGAGGCGAATGGGACGGCAACGAACTCCTCTTCGGCTTCCAGTCCTTCAACGTCGCGCCGAGTATCTATCGCATCGATCTCAAGACGCGCAAGCAAGAGCTCTGGGGCCGTGTCGAGACGCCGATCAAGCCGGATGATTACGTCGTTGAACAGATCAAATACAAGTCGAAGGACGGCACGCTGGTGCCGATGTTCTTGACCTACAAAAAGGGCATCAAGAAGGACGGCACGAATCCGACACTGCTCTACGGCTACGGCGGCTTCAACATTAGCTTGACGCCGACGTTTGCGACGACGCGTTTTCTCTTCCTCGACAAAGGCGGCGTGCTAGCGATCGCCAACCGGCGCGGCGGCGGCGAGTACGGCGAGGATTGGCATCGCGCCGGTATGCTCGATAAGAAGCAGAACACGTTCGACGATTTCATCTACGCCGCCGAATGGTTGATCGACAACAAGGTCACGAACAAGAAGAAGCTCGCCATCCAGGGCGGCTCCAACGGCGGGTTGCTCATGGGCGCTGTCACCACGCAGCGGCCTGAGCTCTTCCAGTGTGTCGTCTGCCAGGTTCCCCTGCTCGACATGACGCGTTTCCACAAGTTCCTCATCGCGCGATTGTGGATGCCGGAGTACGGCAATCCCGACAAGGAAGCGGACTTCAAGTGGATACACGCCTACTCGCCGTATCAGAAAGTGAAAGAAGGCACGGCTTATCCCGCGACGTTGATTACCACCGCCGCGTCCGATAGCCGGGTTGATCCGCTGCACGCGCGCAAGATGGCCGCACGCATGCAGGCGGCGTCGAGCGGCACGAGGCCGATTCTTTTGCGTCAAGAAACGCGCGCCGGGCACGGCGCGGGCAAGCCGCGCGGGCTGATCCTGGACGAGCAGACCGACATTTGGAGCTTTGTCTTTTCGCAACTGGGCGTGCAATGAACGGATGTGCGTCATACGATCGCATGGCGCGACGCGAGCGCTAAACGAAAACAGGAAGTACCGTGACCGATTCTTTCCCCTTCGATCTATCGCTCAGCGATCCCCGGCATCCGTTTCATGTCGAGCACATGGAAATGGCACTCGACGAAGCGCGTGCTGCCGAGGATGAGGATGAGGTGCCGATCGGCTGCGTGATCGTGTCGCTTGAAAAAGGCGTGATCGCGCGGGCCCACAACCAGCGTGAGATGCTCAAGGACCCGACCGCTCACGCCGAGATGATCGCCATCACGCAGGCGGCCGCGGCGCTGCAATCGTGGCGGCTGGAGAATTGCGTCCTCTATGTCACCCTGGAGCCGTGCCCGATGTGCGCCGGCGCCAGTGTGCTGGCGCGGCTGCCGATGGTTGTCTACGGCGCGACCGATCCCAAGGCGGGGGCCTGCGATACGCTGTATCACATCACGAATGATCCACGGCTCAATCATCGGTCGCAGGTCGTCGGCGGCGTCCTGGTTCAACGCTGCGCCACGATCCTGTCCGAATTCTTCGCGGCGAAGCGTAAGCTCGGCAAGGGCTGAACGCGCGGGTGGCAACGATTGTGCGAGAAGCGGGAGCTTCAACGCCCGTAGGGACAAAAGAACAGTCAATTCTTCGCTTCAACTGGAGTCGGCAGCCATGTTAGAATAACGTGAGGTAGTTCAGGCTTGCGGGCCTGACCCGCGGAGCACTAACCATGAAGATACGCTTACTCGTAATGACGGTGCTGCTGACGAGTTTCGCTGCGGCATTTTCACAATCCCCTTACCGGATCTACACCACGCCGAAGCTGCCGGCCCGCGACGCGCTTGACCGGATGAATCTGACACTGGCCTGGCGCACGCGCGTCAACGTCGAAGGACAGCGCGACGGCATCGCCAGCATCCAGGTGATCCCGGGCAAGCCGAACCAGCTTGTCGTGCAGTCCCACCGAGGCTGGGTGTTTCTTTATGACGCGGACAACGGCGATCTCATCTGGAAAACAGGAAGTGTGGGCGTTCCGTACTGGGATCTGCAACCGGCGGGCTGGAATTCGCAGTGCATCTTCGTGTCGCGGCGGAACATCCTGCACGTGCTCAATCGCAAGACGGGTAATCAACGCGTCTACACCTATGAACCGCCGCTGCGTGATCCGATCTTCGGGTTCACACTGCAATTGACGCCCAGCGCGACGCTGGTGGCGGATGAGGAGTTCCTCTACGTCTGCATGGCCAGCCGGCTGCACGCGATTTACATCCCGGATTTCGATGGGCTAGAGCGGGTCAAGAAGGCCGCCGACGAGACCGAGCGAAAGAAACCCAAGGACAAGAAAGACGATCCCACCGAAGAAAAGAAAGAACCCGAGCCTGGACAGCCGATCAAGAAGGACCTCGATTCGCCGCAGCCGTTTGTCTATTGGGGCTACAAGATCGGGGGGCACGTGACGGACGCCCCCGCGCTATTTTCCGACGAACAGATCTGCATGATAACGAGCACGGGTTTGCTGGTGTCGTTGAATCGCTATGAGGAAGGGGCGCGCAAGGAACGTTTCGAGTTTCAGGTAAAAGGCAGCACGCACAACGGCGCAACGCAACATGGCGGAACGGCGTACTTCGGCTCGGACGACTTCAACGCCTATGCCGTCAATATGGCGAACGGCGATCTCCTCTGGCGTCACGTCGCTGGGGCTCCGGTCCTGCGCCGGCCCGACGTCAACGATCGCGACATCTTCATCGCGCCGGAACGTCTCGGCCTGCGCAAGCTCGATCGCCTGTCGGGGCGCGAGCAATGGACCAATCGCGACGTGCAGAAGTTCCTGGCAGCCAACCATCAGTTCGTTTACGCCCTTGATCACCTGGGCAAATTCCACGTTCTCGATGCCAAGCGCGGCACGAAACTCGCCAGCCTTGACATGGCGGAGTGGGCCGTCCCGGTCTCCAATGAGCTGACCGATCGCATCTACCTGGCGGCCAACGATGGACAGATTATCTGCCTGCGCCATCGCGATTTGACGAAGCCGCTCGTCATGAAGACCGTGGAAGAATATAAGACGAGGGAACAGAAAAAGCCGATGGAAGACAAAAAGAAGGACGACGAGAAGAAAGAGGACAAAGACAAGGACAAAGACAAGGGGGCACTCGGGACTTGGCGGCCCGACGTGGCGTTGATCTCGCCTCGGTTGGAGGCTTCGCGACGAGCCGGGATCGCCGTCGACCTCCCAGTAATTTTGCGATAGACTAAAACAATACTTGGAGTTCGACTATGAACAACACCGTTACGCCAACTCTGCCCATAGCCGTCGATGTCGCTGTTACTCTGACAGCGATTATTCGCCCCGAACCGGAAGCCGGCGGCTACTCGGCTTCCATCCCGGCATTTCCCGGTTGTCATACCCAAGGCGAATCCCTTGACGATATCCGCGCGAATCTCCGTGAGGCCGCCGAGGGATGGCTTGCGGTCGCCCACGAGGACGGGCTGGCACGCGAAGCCGCCGGGGAAGCTGAGTGAAGATAATCTCCGGCAAGCGGATGTGCCGCGTCCTCGAGCAACGCGGCTGGACGCTGGCCCGCATCAACGGCAGCCATCACATCTATCGCCAGGCTGCGACAGGGCGGCGCACAGTCGTGCCCGTCCACGCAAACGAAGACTTGAAGCCTAAAACCCAGCGCGGCATCATGCGCGATGCCGGGTTGACAGACGATGACCTTTGATGAGGCCGATCACGCTGCGACAGCCGGCGCGAATGAGGTTCTCCCTACGACAATGGCAGCGGCACACGCTCGCCCGTCTTGGCGCTACGGGCAACGGCTTCGGTAAACTCCATGTAGGCGACCCCGGCTTCAAATGTCGTGAACTCGATCGGCCGACTATCGCGAATCGCAGCGATGAAGTCCGCTTCCACCGTCCAGGTGCGCGCCTGGTCCGTCGGGATGGCGATCTCGGGCAGGTCGGTTGCGCGGCCGGGACTTTGTCCGGCGCGTTTGCTGGCGCCGTGGATGCGGTCGGTCAGCAGATCGTAGGAGAGGGCGCCGTCGCTGCCGAACAGATGGATGACGGCCGTCTGCCCGAAGGGAGTTGCGGCGCTGAAGTGGTAGGTGGCGCGTGCGCCGTTGGCGAGGACAGCGAGGATCTGCACGGTATCGGGGGTGCCAACCTGTCGCAGCACGCCCGTGTGCGGATCAACACGCGTCGCAACGTGGGCGTGAATCTGCGCCTGCACCTGAACCGGCGGCGGCGCCCAACGGGTGAGCGTCTCGTGGACGATGCCGAGCGTCAGCATGTTGACGCCCGACAAGTCCGCGTCCTGCCGCCAGGAGAGCGGCGCCGTCGAATCGGCGAGCGCGGCGCCGAAACTTTGCACGTGTACCTCGCGCCAGGCGCCGAGATAGTCGGACGCAATCAACGATTTCATCACGTCGTGTCCTTTGAGGCCGAACGGGCTGGGCACAACCTGCGCCACCAGATGCGCGTGTTGCCGGGCCGCCGCGAGCATGCGGTGCCCCTCGGCCGCGTTCATGCTGAGCCGCGCTTCAGTCAACACATGCTTGCCCGCTTCCAGCGCGGCGATGGTGATCGGGCAATGCAAATACGGCCACGTGCCGATGACGACGGCATCGATGTCGCGATCGGCAAGCAACTGCTGCCACTGGGCATAGGCGCGCGGCACTTTGAAATCGCGCGCAACGGCTTCGGTTGACTCCGGCCGACGATTGCAAACGGCGCTGATCTCGACGCCCTCGATCGCCAGCAATCCCGGAATGTGCCGCAAGCGCGTGTTCGCTCCAGCGCCGATCAAGCCAACTCGAATGCGTTTCGACATGATTGAACCTCGTGGATGGAATCATCGTACATCCTATTGCCTTGACGAGCCGCGACCGTAAGGGAGCGAGATTTGCTCCGCTCCCATACGGTCGCGGCTCCTCGAAAACCGTACAATAGTAAGGAAGCAGCGTCCATCCCATCCCGTCCCACGGAGCGCAGCATGTCCTCTCCGCTCGGCTCTTTGGCAGCGAATGGCGCCCTCACGGCGCAGAGAACACGACGCCCCATGACGGTTCCTGACTTCATGGCTGCCAAGCGTCAGGGAGTGCGTTTGACGGTTTTGACCGCGTATGACTACACGATGGCGAAGCTCCTGGACGATGCGGGTGTGGACGCGATTCTGGTAGGCGATTCACTCGGCATGGTCGTACAGGGGGAGCCACATTCGCTGCGCGTGACACTTGACGAGATGATCTATCACACGCGCCTGGCCGCGCGCGGCACACGCAACAGCCTCTTGATAGCGGACATGCCGTTCATGAGCTATCAGGTCAGCCCGGAGCAGGCACTTGCCAGTGCGGGACGCCTGGTCAAGGAAGGGGGCGCGCAAGCCGTCAAGCTTGAAGGAGGCCGGCGCAGCGTTGCCGCCATTGAAGCGATCCTTCGCGCCGACATTCCCGTGATGGGGCACGTGGGACTGACGCCGCAGTCAGTGCATCGCCTTGGCGGTTTCCGAGTGCAGCGCGACGCGGCCAATCTTCTTGAAGACGCGCTCGCTATCGAAAAGGCCGGCGCGTTCGCCCTCGTCGTCGAGTGCGTGCCGGCTGACCTGGCCGAGAAGATCCGCACGGCCGTCAAGATCCCGACCATCGGCATCGGCGCCGGCACGGGCTGCGACGGGCAGGTTCTCGTTACCCACGACATGCTCGGCCTGTTCACGGACCTGAAGCCACGCTTCGTCAAGCAATTCGCCTCGGTTGGCCCGGCCATCACGCAGGCGGTCGAGCAGTATTGCCTTGAAGTGCGCGAAGGACGTTTTCCGGCGGCGGAGCATTCGTTTCGATGACGCCAACCGCCGCTTGCGTCTTGGCGATTAGCGGCGAACACGCGAGCACCAAGCCGCAAGCGGCCATGTCGAGAAGTGTTTCTAGATCGCTTGACATCGCATCGACAGCTAGAACAATAGCAAGATCGAAAGCCCACGAAGGGCCCGGGGCGAGGGACATCATGAGTCGCAAGGCATTGATCGTTGAAGACGAGCAGGATCTCGGCTTGATTTTGGCCGAGTACTTGCGCCAGTGGGGCTTCGAGCCGACCATTCTCCTTCAAGGCAAACCGGTTGTCGAATGGGTGTCGCGCCATCGTCCCGCCGTCATCCTCCTTGATCTGATGCTTCCCGATATCGACGGGTACACGATTTGCGAAACTCTCAAGCTGGATCGTGACACGAACTTGATTCCCATCATCATGACGACGGCCCTGTCCGAGCAAGAGGATCGCGTTCACGGCCTGCAAGTCGGCGCCAATGCGTATCTCTCGAAGCCGTTCACCGCCGACGCATTGAATCACGCGATTCGGCGGGCCTTCGATTGGCTGGAAGATCTCAAGCGACACGGCACGGAGGGAGCGATCAGTTTCCAGCTTCAGAGCCACTCGAACTATCTTGAGGAACTCAATCACCTGCTGGGTTCATTGTTCCTCTTCAGCGGCCTTAACGAGCAGCAAGTCTACCAGTTGATCACGGCCGTCCGCGAACTGGGAACCAACGCCATCGAATGGGGACATCAGCGGCAAGTCGAACGCGTCGTCAAGGTCGATTATCGCATTGACCCGCAGAAGATCACCATCGACATCAAGGACACCGGCCCCGGCTTCAATCCCACCAACGTGCCGCACGCCGCCCATTCCGAAGACCCCATGAGCCACATGATGGTCCGCGAAACGCTCGGCATCCGCGAAGGAGGCTTCGGCATCCTGATGTCGCGCGGCCTCGTCGATGAGATGCACTACAACGACAAGGGCAACGAAGTTCATCTCGTCAAGTATTTCGGCGTTCGCGATCATCTGCACACGGACGACGCCCAGGCCGTTGGCGCATCGAATGGGAAATAGCGGATGTGGCGCGGCTGCTTCCCGCAAATTCCTCATTGAATTGCCGGTTGTGGCCGATTCTTTCTCCTCCTTCAATTCTAAGCCTCACAATGAGTACAGCGAGCTGTGACGGGGCGAAGCGGGTTTGACCTTCGCGGATCGCCGCGCGCATGGCGAGGCTTGCGTCGTATAATGATTGGGAGTGTTGTGCGGAGTAGGAATTTTCCCACAAACTTTATTGCCGGTTTGCATTGACCGGAAGCAAACGCAACCATTATAGTGGATGCGAATAATTACGATTCCCAGTCGCCAAACGGAGCAGGTCGTGCCGCGCAAATCCAAAGAAAAAACCGCAGAGCTCGTCGGCCTGGTCGGCATCGGCCTGGACAACGAGGACGGCCACAAGCGGATCACGAAAGGGGAAGAGTTCTTCCTCGTCGGCGGCTCTGAAGAAACCCACGAACGGATGCAGGATGTCGTGATCCACGTCGCCGAATCGCTGAAAAACAAAGGCAAGCGAATTCAGGACGCGTGCGTCGAAGAAGTCATCGATCTCATGCACAAGGCCATGGATCGGTAAGGAATCAGCAATTGACAATTCCATGGTTTGCCGAAACTCTTTGCCCACCTTGAAGGTACAACTCCTGGAGCCCCCGAGGCGTGAACGTGCTGGCTGAGGATGCCATTCTGGTGCGTCGTTGCCTCAAAGGGGACGATTACGCTGTCCGCGCTTTGATCGAGCGATTTCAGTCGGATGTCTTCGGGCTGTGCGTGCGTCTATTGCAGCATCGCCAGGACGCCGAGGACGTGACCCAGGAAGTGTTCCTGCGGATCTTCCGCAGCTTGAATCGCTGGGACTCCAATCGGCCGCTCAAGCCGTGGATCATGGGCATCACGGTCAATCGCTGCCGAACCTTGATGGTACAGCGCGCCAAACGGCCCGAGTTGGCGGACTATCTACACGAAACCGCGGCCAACCAGCCCGAAAACGACGCCTCGGAAATGGTGCGCGAAATCAAGGCAGCGATCCAAGACCTGCGCTGGGAATATCGCGCCGTCTTTGTGATGTATCACGAGCAAGGGCTGCCTTACGACGAGATCGCCGAGACAATGGAAAAGCCGGTTGGGACCGTAAAGACCTGGCTGCATCGCGCCCGGCTAGAAGTGCTGGAACGCCTGCGCCGCCGGGGCATGATTTCCGAGGTCGAGCATGAAGTGCCATGAATGTGAAGAGCTGCTGCAAAAGCGCATGGATGGCGACGGGAAAGCTTCGTCCGCGGCGATCGAGCAGCATCTGAGCGAATGTGCCGCATGCCGGGAACAGCATACGGCCGCCTTGCGATTGCTCGATGGGCTCAAGCAACTCTCCGCTCCGAAGCTGGCGCCAGACTTTGCCAAGGCCTTGACGGCGAAGGTGATGCAAGATCGCCGGCATCGGCAGGAGAAGATGCGCCGCCGGGTGGTGCTTACGATGGCGTTGGCCGCCTCCGTGATGTTGATGCTTGCGTTCGCTTACTTCTGGGTCCCACGGATGCCGCCGCTCGAGCCGCGACCAAACGAGAATCTGGCCCATAAGAAGGATGAACTGAAAAATGTGCCCGTGCCGAAGCAGCATGAAGATGAGAAACCTACGCTGAAAGAGGAACCGCGCCATCCGTTGGCCGCCCTGCCCGAACGTATGGAGAGCACGACGCGCGATTACGCCAAGGTGGTGCTGGCGGCGGCGGATCTCGATGGCATGGGCAAGCTCCCCGTGCAGAATCTGCCGCCGCTCAATCCGGGCATGCGTGAAGTCGGCCAGGAATTCAGCGACGGCGTCCGCGTGGTTTCGCGCAACGCCAGCCGGGCGTTTGGTTTCTTCGTCCGCGAAATGCCGCTGCCCGAATTTGCCGCCAAGGGAGACTGAGTTTGTCGCCAACCCACAGTGTAAGCCCTTGCTTGCGCTGCGGGCTAGCGCTATCCTTCCACAACGAAATCACTGCACCATGAGCACGTTCACCCGCCGCTGCGTAGTTTTGTTCGCCTGGCTCGGTCTCGCCTCCGTCGCGTCCGCGCAGACCGCTTTTCGTCATGACCTGCTCGCCCTTGTTCCCGATGATTTTGCCGTTTGCATCGTCGTACACGATTGGCGCGGGCACGCTGCGCGCTGGGAGCAATCCGATTGGATAAAGGTGTTTCGCCAATCCCCTTTGCACAAGACCATCCTCGACGCGCCCGAGATGAAGCAACTCGGCCGTTGGCATGATGACTTGAAGAAGCACTTCGATCTCGATTGGCCGACTCTGCGCGACGACGTTCTCGGCGATACCGTGATTCTCGCCTACAAGCCCCCTTCCCAGAAGAACCCCGCCGACGAGCAAGGACTGTTCCTCTTGCACGCGCGCAAGCCCGAACGGCTCGTGCATCTGGTGGACAGGCTCAATGACCGGCAAACAAAATCGGGCGAATTGAAATCGCTCGCCGTCCTCGAACACAAGGGCACGAAGTATCATCGCCGCGAGGAGGCCAAGAAGACACAGTATTACTTCCTCGACGGCCCGCTCTTTGCGTTCACCGACAAGCACGATGTCCTACGTGCCTTCCTTGAACGCCGGGCGGCGGCGCGGAAAGAGCATCCGTGGGCGAAACGCTTTCAACGGGCCGGCGCCGAGCAAGCGCTGGTGACCATGTGCGTCGATCCGAGCCGGCTTGCACTGGACTTCGGCCAGAACGCCAAGGCGAAAGACGCGTTGCCGACCTACTGGAAAGCGCTTGAGGCGATCTTCGTCACGTTGACGATTGAGAACGAGGCCGAGTTGCGCGTCGTTATCCAGGCGGATGCCAAGAAGCTTCCCGAATTGGTGCGCGACGCCTTCTCCAGAACCGTGCCGGCGTCCACGCTTTGGCAGCGATTCCCGGAGCAGAGCATTCTCACCATTGCGGCACGAACGAATTTCGCTGGCACTGCTGAAGGCCTCAAGGTCCTGCTTCCCAAGAAAGATCACAAGGATCTTGCCGACGAATGGCAACGCCAGCTAGCCGTTTTGCTCGGCGTCGATCTCAAGGAGGTGCTGCTCAGCGTCGGGCCTGACTGGGGAATCTGTGTATTGCCGGCGCGGAAGGCGAGTGAATTGCCGCAAGCGCTGATTGCCGTTGCCGTGAAGCCAGACGAACAGCAACCGGACTTCGGTGGAGCGCTCTTTACCAAGGTGCAGAAACTGACGGAAATTGCCGTGGAGGCATATAATCAACGACATCCAAAATCCAAGATCCGCTTGCAAACCCTGACGCAAGGCAAGGTGACGGTAGTCTACCTCGCTCACGACGCGTTGTTCCCCGCCGGCATGCAGCCGGCGTGCGCGTTGAAGGATGGCTTCCTGCTCTTCGCCACTTCTCCCGAGGTGATCGAGCAATTTCGCCTGCACGAGGGCAAGACTCCGCTGCGCAAGGACACGCCGCTGGTGCGCATGTCCGCGCCGGAACTCGCGACGCTGCTGCACAATCGTCGGGAGCAAATCCTCGGCAATCTGACCGCGGGGCAGACGATGTCGGAGCGCGACGCCAAGAAAAATCTCGAGAGCGTGATCGCGCTGCTCCGCCTGTTCGACCAGATGACGCTGAGTCAGCACGGCGAAGCGGGCCAAGCGACCTGGACGCTGCGCCTCAGCCCAGCGCCGCCCAAGCGCACTTCGAAGTGATGCGTTGACCTGCGCGATTCCTCTCGGTCCTATGTCTAGGGCATGGGAGCACGGAAAAAAGGTAAATTGACCCAGCATTTGCTGGCATTGCAGTCCGCATACATGATACACTAAGCATGTTGGGAGCCATCTCTGCGCACGAAGCAGCCGTCCCAGGGAATCGATCCTTTGAGTCCACGGGAACATCACCATGCAATCCACGGAACTCTCCTGTCCGCATTGTGGTTCGACACTGAATTTCGGGCTCGAAATCCTGGCGGGCACTCCAGTTGAGTGCATGATCTGCATGCAGTCGTTCACGGCGGCGCCCAAGCCAGTGGCTGCGACGGCGCCGGTCCCCGCGGCGACGAGAACCCCTGCGGCACCTCCGAAAGCCCAAGCGGCGGCGCCCGTTGCAACGTCGCCGATCGCCGCCGCGAAGCCGGCGCCCCGAGCGCCGGCCTTGGTTGCGGCCCCACACATCGCGCCGCCGACCGCCGCCATCGCCGCGGGTGAAGCCCCGCAATCGCTACCGACCCTACCGAAATCGGAGCAGGCCAACGCGAACGCCTCACGTTCCGTCGCCAAGCCGAGCGATTCATTCGATCCGAGCAAGCTCATCCTCGTCGCCATCGCTGCCGGTTTGTTTTTCATCCTCACGGGCGGTATCGCCTTCGCGATTTGGAAGATTGCCTCGGCCGTGCGCACGCCTACCGGCGATCAACTGCTGGCAAACGACGAGAAATCCGGCAAAGCCAAGAAGACGGGCGCCAACGGCGAAGATCCCGAGGGCAACCCCGGTGGACCCGGCGCGGAAGATCCGGAATGGCGCAAGGAAAAGGAGACGATCCTTCTGGCTCGCAAGAAAAACCTTTTCAACGGAGGCACCGACCTCAATTTCGACCCTGTGAGCACCATCAAAATTCCCAAAATGGCCATCCCCGGTCTCGATCAAGCGAAGATCAACGCCGCGATCGAGAAGGGGGTTATCTACCTCAAGAAATCCCAATTGCCGAACGGTACCTGGGCCGGTGGCCACGCGGTGGGTCATGCCGCCATTGGCGGGTTGACTATGCTGGAATGCGGCGTGCCTGCCAATGATTTCTTCGTACAACGTGCTGCGGTTCACGTGCGCGGCGGCATCGCCAATCTCAACGGCACTTACGAACTCTCCCTGGCGGTCTTGTTTCTTGACCGTCTCGGCGATCCACGCGATCGTCTTGCGATTCAAGGGATGGCGCTCAGGCTCTTGGCGGGCCAGAACGACGGCGGCGGCTGGGGCTACAACTGCCCGGTGCTGCCGCCCGATCAGATGTACCAGCTTTTCGCCTTCCTGCACTCGCACAAGCAGCCCAACATGCAGAATCCGCTCGGCGCCAATCCCAACCTGCAAAACCCGATCCAGCGTGAAGGTTTGAATCCCGACGATCCGTTCCTGAGACTTCACGAGATGATGCTCGGACACGACGGCAACGCCAATCCGCCCAAAGGGGGCGTGATCCAACCGGTCAATCCGAAGATCCCGCCCGTCAAGCTCAATCCCAAGGGACAGCCCATCGCGCCGAATTGGCTCAGGGCCGAGTTGCAGAACCTTCCGGTCGTGCAAAACCAGGGCAAAGGCAAAAAAGGCAAGGGAAGACCCGGTGGCGGCGGCGATAATTCCAACACTCAGTTCGCCATGCTGGCCCTGTGGGCGGCGCGCCGGCATGGCGTGCCCACCGATCAGGCGCTCATCGCCTCCTATCAGCGTTTTGAATCGACCCAGAGCGCCGACGGCGGCTGGGGTTACCATGGCGCCGGCACCACGCCTGCCATGACGGGCGTCGGCGTGCTCGGCGAAGCGATGGGGCACGGCGCGGCGCCGGAGGTCCTGGCCGTCAATCCGAAAAACCCCAAGCAAGTTCTCTTCAAGCCGGTTCTCGAGGACCCCACCATTCAGAAGGGCCTGTCCTGCTTCGCCAAGTTCGTCGGCCAACCGTCCATGGACCCAGCCAAGACCGCGTTCCCGATGGAGAATCTCTATTTTCTTTGGACGGTTGAACGGGTGGCCATGCTTTACGACCTCAAGTCCTTCGACGGCAAGGACTGGTACGGCTGGGGCGCGCAGATTCTCGTGCACAATCAGAATGCCGAGGGCGCGTGGCCGAGCTCGAACTACCCGGGCGCCCATCCGCAAGTAAACACCTGCTTCGCGCTGCTCTTCCTGAAACGTTCGAATCTGGTGCAAGACCTCACCAACAACCTACGCCTGCACAGCGCAATCCCGGATGCGCCGAAGTAATTCACTTGTGGTTTCGCGCTCTCCTCGCGAAACCACAGGCGAGTTTCAATACTGTTCTTGACCGCCTATGAAGCCATGCATTAGCCAGGCGACGACGATGTCAAGCTCGTTCGCCGACGATGTCGCCAACTATGCCGACGCCGGCTGTGATGCTCTCGAAGTCTGGCTGACCAAACTCGAAAATCACCTCGAAAAAAACTCGCTCGCGGACACGCGCCACCTACTCAACGATCGCAACATGAAGCTCGCGGCAGCTGCCTATCAGGGCGGATTGCTGCTGTCCCAGGGCGAAGCACGCACGCTTCATGTCGAGCAATTCCGCCGGCGTCTCGACCTTTGCCAACACCTCGGCATCCCCACGCTGTTGATCGCTGCCGACTTCATCGACAAGCCGGATGCGGCAGCGTTGTGCCAGGCGACGGCGGCGCTGGCGGAAGCGGCGCGCTGGGCGGCCGGCTTTGAGGTCACCCTGGCTCTGGAGTTTCGCGCCCGCCAGGGGGTATGTTCCAGCCTGGACACGGCGCTGGCGCTCGTGAACGGATGCGCCGAGCCGAACGTCGGGGTAAACCTTGACCTGTTTCATTACTACACCGGCCCCAGCAAGTTTGAGGATTTCGCAGGCCTGACGCTCGCACGCCTCGCGCACGTGCAGATTGCCGACCTGGCGGGCGTCCCTCGCGAACTGGCGACCGACAGCGATCGCGTCCTGCCCGGCGACGGCGATTTCCAGCTCGACGCCATCCTCGGCACGCTGCGCCGTCTCGGTTATGCCGGCTGGATCTCGCTGGAGCTGATGAATCCGACGCTTTGGCGCGCGGACGCCAAGCAAGTGGTCGAGATTGCCTTCACGTCTCTGCGCAAGATCCTCGGAGTCGCGAATGCCCCGGCCGCACCGAACGCCGGCCGGGGCCCAAAAATTCATGCGGACGCCGACGCTTGACTCGCCTAAGCATGCGGATCAGGGCGACGATAGAGATCTTGCCGTGGCGAAGCATGTCGAGTTTGTGGCTTGCAGCGCGCCGATCTCGCGAAAAATACCCACATCTGCTCAAGGCCGACCCAAGTCCAAGCGTGAAGCAAATTACAATCTCTTTAGAGGACAATTGTGTCGGGGCGTCGCGCCCGCAAACCGTACCATTTCGGAAGGGGAGAACAATGAGGCACCTGGGCTATCTGTTAATCGGATGGGCCGTATTTGGATTATTGAGTTTGAGTGTTACCGCACAAGACAGGATCGACACCGCCAGGGACGAAGGCAAAACCGCTGAAATCGTCGGAGGCTCCGGGCTGGCTTGCACCAAGCACTTCGACGGCAAGAGGGTCGTGTTCGTCATCAACGGCGGCAATGGCTCAACGCAGGCAAGCGACAACATGCTCGAAGTCAACGCCGAATTTGGGTTGGGCCTGAAAATCGAGGTGGTCAACTGGTCCCGGCACGACAGCCGCTACAGGGACATGGTGGACATGGAAGCCCAGCTCGTGGCCGCGTATCGCGTGTCCTGCGCGACGACGGCAATCCGCAAACAGTGCCCGCGGGCCCAGATTTTCTACGTCGGGTATAGCGCGGGGGCGCGCGTGGCTTTGGCAGCCGCGGAGATGGCCGGGCCCAATAGCGTCGATCGCATCTTCCTCATGCACGCCGCCGTTTCCGCCTGCTATGATTTGAATAATGCCCTCAGAGCTTCGCGTCACGGCATTGATTCGTATTACAGCATCGATGACTTGGTTCTGGAGGTTGCCGGCGACCAATATGCCCTTGCCGACGGCGCCAAAGGTGCGGCGGCCGGGCACACCGGATTCCGGCCTCCCGCAGACAAGAGAGGGGTTGAGCCTTACTGCAATCTGCGGCAGATTGCCTGGAATCAGGATTACGCAGGCCTCGGTGGCCACTGCGCCTGGCCGATCTCGCACAATCTGAAACGCACCGTCATGCCTCTGATCTTGAACACACCCAGCGGTGAACCGGCATTCTCGCCCGCGCCTGGCAGGATCGATCCGCGCTCCCCGCCCTGATCGCCGTGACGAACCCACATTAACCCAAACGAGCCGCGAGCGACCCTCGCGGCTTGTTCATGCGCTGCGCCTACGGTTACTTCGGGAAAACCACCACGATAAGCACCAACACCACGATCATGAAGAGCGCACCAAACACCAACCCGCTTACGGAAAGAAACCACCCCGCCGCCGGATTGTCCTCCGGCGCCGATGCCTCCAGCGCTTTGTCCAGGTCCATTTCGATTTGCCGACGCAGTTCCTGCGGAGTGTTATCCCAATGCAGCGTCACGTGGCACATGGCAGGAAAAAGCTCGATACGTAGTTCGCCGCGGCGCGCGCGGTCAACGGCAAACTGGACGATGTGCAAGGGTTGGGCCGTGAATCCCGTGTCGTCGACCTGGGGCGGTGGCGGTCCGATTGTCAGACGGCCCTGTTCGTGTACTCCAACGAGACCTGCGTCTGAAAGCGTCTTCGCGAAAATGTCGCTGAATTGGTCCGTGGCGACGTTGTAGATCATGGTCTTGTGCCAGCGCCAGATCAGCATCCAGATGGCACCGCTGGCGAGACAAAGAAAGTAGGCAAGCCACAGCAGCCAATGGCGCATTGGCGCATTGAGAAATTCGCCGAACGTGCCGATGTCGCCGGATAGGCGGAAGTGCAGGTCGGTCAACAGCATCGGCGTCGTGACGAGAAAAAAACCGGCGCCAGCGCACAGCAAGCCAATGGTGTCAATTGGGCCGCGAATGACAAACGGCTTCTCCCGACGGTTGATGATCGCGAGGATGAAGCAATAACCGCCGACGGGAACGAGGAAAGCGAGCAAAGCACAGACCGCCAGGGCAAGGTCGCGCATGAAGGTGCTTTCGGTAAGCGTGGAAATAGGGACATTCTAGCGAGGCGCCCGCGCCGGTCAATCAAGGAAGATGTGACCCCCATTAACCCCGAGCACAAGCGAGGGAATCGCTGGACGCTTGCAACGGCGTACGGCACCTTCAAGCGTGCTGCCATCCCCTCGCTGGCGCTCGGGGTTAGTGAGTGAACTACGGATTGACCTCATCCGAACGATCGACTATACGCAAGTTCGATAGATCTCGAATCTCAAGGATGAGGAGCATCATCATGTTTGTTCGCACGCATCGATGGATCGGTATTTCCCTGGCGGTCGCGGTTAGTCTCGTGTTCGCCTTCGTCGGCTGCAAGGACAAAAACGATGCCAAGGCCGTCAAGGCGCCGAGCGTGCAAGTCGAACCGAAGAAGGACAACAACGGCAAAGCGATTCCGGCCAAGCCGGTGTCGTTCGGCAAGGAGCCGAAATTGTTCTCCTTCCGCGATGCCGTCATCCTTGACCCTGCTCCCGAGGGAGAAGTACGGCCGCCCGACACCGCCTGCAATGGCAAGAATATCGCCAAGATCTTCGAGGCGATCGCCAACGACCTCTGGGACAATGCCAACTTCAAGGACGCCACCGGCAAGCCGGCCCGATATCAAGCGATCATGACCACGGATTTGGGCGAAATTCACATCGACCTCTATCACGACATCGCGCCCAATCACGTCCGCAACTTCGTCGCCGTCGCCCGCAGCGGCTACTACGACGGCATGCCTTTTTACTACTCGTTTCATGACATCGTCGAGGGCACCAAAGTCGCCTGGATCGAATCCGGCTGTCCCAAGGGAACCGGCGAGGACGGCTACGGCAGCGTTGGCTATTGGCTGAAGTCGGAATTCAGCGAAAAAATCACTCACGAGCCCGGCACCATCGGCGCCTGCTTGCGCGTGACCGACGACACGGCCGCATGCCGTTTCTATATCACCGCCGTCGCCTTGCCCAAGATGGACGGCAAATTCACCGCCTTCGGCAAAGTCACCAAGGGGCTGGACGTAGTTCATACAATAAATACCAGACCATTGGGCGAGATGGGTCGCCCCAAGGATCCAGTATTAATCAAGAGCGTGACGATTCGCGCCGTATCGGAGTAGCTTCTCCCCCAGTTGGGGCTCGGCGCTCCAGTAATGCCATCCGTACTTGAATGGAGCGTGTCCCCTGAACAAGACCAACTGCAAGGCCGAGGTCGATAAAGCGCAACAAGAACTCGACCTCGCCAAGAAATCCTACACCGTCGAGTTGACGACGAATAAAGGGCCGATCCGCCTCGGCTTTCTGCCCGATGTCGCCCCAGGCCACGTGAAGAACTTTATCGCCTTGAGCAAGATCGGCTTCTACGACGGCCTGACCTTCCATCGCGTCATCGAAGGCTTCATGATCCAAGGCGGCTGTCCGCAAGGCACCGGCACAGGCAGCGGCGGCTACAACGTCAAGGCCGAGTTCAATCCGACCAAACACGTCGCCGGCGTCTTGTCCATGGCGCGCAGCAGCGACCCCAATTCCGCCGGCACGCAGTTCTTCATCTGCCTCGAACCGCAGGCGAGCCTCGACGGCAAATACACCGTGTTCGGCAAAACGCTCGACAAGGAATCGCAGGAAACCGTCAACATAATCGGGCTGGTCAAGACCGATCGCGGCGACAAGCCCATCGACAAAGTGGTCATCGAAAAGGCGGTCGTCACGGAGGCCGCAAAGAAATAAGCCGCACGCGGCAGAGCGAATTCGCGCCGCCGCCTCAAGAGGCTGGGAGGGGCGCCACGCAAAGGGAAGCTGTGAACCTGGTCAGGCCGGAAGGTGCAGCCATAAGCAGTGGATCTTGTGCAGTGGAATTACCTCTCTCAGCCATCTCGGGGCGGCAGGCGCTCCCAAGCCCACGGGTTATTCCGTGGGCTTTTCATTTGTAATCGCCGCTTCCCTATGACATGATCGCGGATGCTCGCTTGCGGTTTCGCGCGGGGTCGTGTGCGCGAAACCGCAAGCGAACATCGTGGCAATTGTTCGTGGAATCTTGCTTGAGCATCGCTATGGCGAAGAAAAAACCGACGACTGAATCCAAAGCTGAAGACGCACCGCCGCAAGCGAGTGCCGAGTATACCGTCCTCGCGCGCCGCTATCGGCCGCAGCAGTTCGCGGACCTCATCGGCCAGGAAGCAGTCGCGCAAGCACTCATGAACGCGCTCGAGAGCGGCCGCGTCGCGCATGCGTATCTCTTCACGGGCGCACGCGGCGTGGGCAAGACCAGCGCGGCGCGGATCTTAGCAAAGGCGCTCAACTGTGAAAAAGGCCCCACCACGAAGCCGTGCGACAAATGCGAGATCTGTCAGGCCATCGCGTCCGGCGAGGACACCGACGTGCTCGAAATCGACGGTGCCTCCAACAACAGCGTGGACAACATCCGGGAGAACGAGGGCAAGAGCGTGGACGCCCTGTTCCGGGACATGTTCCGGGCCGAGCCCATGGAAGGAGGGGAGTGGTAATGCTGCTGAAGCTGT
>SXGR01062924.1_pt1 | contig 32978 bp, 24 predicted proteins | sample 3174711 | NCBI WGS metagenome assembly SXGR01 (sample SAMN11356860, study PRJNA531348) | freshwater metagenome | isolation source: freshwater sample F1-60 | place: China: Fuxian Lake, Yuxi | collected 2017-12-25 | reverse complement strand
TGCTGGGCACCGCCACCGCGTTCGCTGCGTGGGCGCTGCTGGGCGCCTATCGCTCCATGTGCAACGAACTCGAAATTCGTACCACCCCGTGGGCGCTACCGGCATTCATCGTGTTTGCCGCCGTGTACTTTGCCGGCTTCGCCATGCGCGGCACTCACAATGATCCCAAGGCGCTATTCGGCATTCTTGCCTGCGGTGTGGTGGTCGCAGGCGGGTTCACCTATCTCATGCTGTTCACCGAAAAAAGTGGTGCTACCGCGTGGCAGCGCCTGCGCGTACGCATCACTGGCGGACAATGGCGCCGTGCGCTGCAGGAATTGCCGTTGTGGCTGGTGGCGCTGGCCAGCGGACTGGTCTTCGCGGCAGGCGCGACGTTTACCTCGACGGGGAGCGGCAAGGAGTCGTTTTTGCACGATGTTGGGCTGGCGCCCATTGCGGTAATGCTGTTCATCCTGCGCGACGCGGCAATTTTCCAGTTCTTTGCACTGGCTCGCCAACCGCGCCGCGTGGAGGCCGCCACGGTGTTTTATCTGGTGCTGTTGTATGGCATTTTGCCCGGGCTGTTGCGGGTCGTGGGGGCGGATTTCCTGGCTGATCTGGTGCTGCCGCCGCTGTTTACGAATCCGGCGCAGGCTACGGGTATCGTGCTGCTGCACGCGGGCGTCGCGATCGCGCTGGCGTATGCGCGCTGGCGCACCACGCACGCACAGGACGGCCAGACGAGCACATAAAAATAATCAATTAAATCAATTAGTTATATCACATCCTTGTGCGTTGCGTCTGACGCTTTTTCCGCAAATCCATAGCCTTGACAACACCGCCCATCATGAACGCCGCCAACACCCATCTTATTGAATTCCACATCGCCGCCGTCGAACCCTTCGCCGATGGCGCCGCTTTCGGCGACACCGGCGCCTACGAACGCGTGCGCGGCACTTTCAAGGGCTCACTTGATCCCGCCGATGCGCGCAACAAAATCATTGTCAATCTCGACAAGGCTCCGCGCAATGCCGCTGGCCGAGTCGAATATGAAGTGGATTTTTTCATGCTGCGGCCTGTCGATGACGCACGCGGTAACGGCAAACTGGTTTACGACGTAACCAACCGCGGACGCAAAAATATCCACTGGCGGTTGATGGACGCACGGCCCGCCACGCCCGCGCACGCCAACGATCCACGCACGCTCGAAGACGCGGGCAACGGTCTGTTGTTCCGGCTGGGTTACACAATTTTGTGGAGCGGTTGGGACCCGGACGCCCCGCGCGCCAACAACGGCATGGGCATGAAGCCCATCATCGCCACCGACAACGGCAAACCCATCGTGCGCGTGATTCGCGACGAACTGGTCAGCGGCACACGCAACCCGCCGCGCGAAACGTTTCGTCTGTCGCACAACGCGTTCACCACCGATCAAGCGCAGGCAAAACTCACCCTGCGCCGCCGCGAGGCCGATGTGCGGCAAGCCATTCCGGCAAGCGGCTGGGCTTATGTGAATGATCGCGAAATCCGCTTATTGCCGGATGGCACAAAACCGGTTACCGGATCCCTATACGAGTTTCACTATTCCGCGAAAGACCCGCGCGTGCTGGGCGTCGGCATGGCGGCCGTGCGCGATCTGATTGCTTTCGTGAAGTATGAAAGCACGGACGCAAAAGGCGCGCCGAATCCCGCGCGCGGCATCAAGGCCGCGCTGGGCTTCGGCATTTCGCAAAGCGGGCGCTTTTTGCGTGATTTTATCCATCAGGGTTTCAATCAGGACACGCGCGCGCGCAAGGTGTTCGACGGCACGTACGCTCACACTGCAGGCGTGGGCGGCGTGTTTCTCAACGCCGCGTTCGGCCAGCCCGGACGCACCAGCACGCAGTTCGAGGATCACATGATGCCGGAGAACGCCTTTCCGTTCTCCGCCGCACGCATGACCGATCCGGTCACCGGCAAAACCGGCAGCATTCTGCGCAACGACGGCTTTGATCCGCTATGGATGGAGAGCAATACTTCCACCGAGTATTGGCAAAAAGGCGCGTCGATGCTGACGACGGATCCGCTGGGGCAAAAGGACATCGTGCTGCCCGGCGATGCGCGTGTCTATCTCATCGCCGGCACGCAGCACGCGGGGCAGGCGTGGATGACTTCCACACTGGGCAATAACATGAATTCGCGCAACCCGCACAGCCCGACGCCTGCGATGCGCGCGCTCCTGCTGGCGCTGGCGGACTGGGTCGACGGCAAGTCTCCTCCACCCTCGCAAACACCGCGTATCGCCGATAACACGCTGGTGCCGGTGGAGAAACTGTCGTTTCCTGCAATCCCCGGCATGGCCATCGCTCGCAAGGTGCATGTGTTCGGCGTGCTTAAAGACTGGACCCATCCGGAAATGGACATGAGCAAGCCGTACCAACCGCTGATCACGAATGTTGACGCCGACGGCAACGAGGTCGCCGGCATCCGGCTGCCGGATATCACTGTGCCACTCGGCACCTACACCGGCTGGAATCTCTACAAAGCTCCCTACGTCGAGGGCGAGCTGGGCGACCGTGACGGCTCGTTCAGCCCGTTTGCCGCCACGCGCGCCGAACGCGAGACGCGGGGCGATCCACGTCCATCGCTGGAAGAACGCTACGGTACGCACGCAGCCTATGTGAAACAGCTGACTGATGCGGCGAACGCGCTGGTGGCTTCACGGCTCCTGCTGCAGGAGGACGTTCAACGCTATGAGGCGTGGGCAAACAGCGAGGCCGTCCGTAAGCCCTTCCCGCGTTAGCTGTCAATCAAACGGCGTGGGGCTTGGCATCGCCGCCAGTCTGCGGCGGCTTGCGCTGGTACATGTCGTAGTCCGCGCGCTTGATGAGCGTCTCCAGATCATGGCCGTCGTCGGGGCACACCGCGACGCCGATCGCGGCGCCGGCGCCTGGCGGCAGTTTTTCAACCGCCAGACCTTCCAGTGACTTCAACGGCTCAGCCAGCACACGCTCGAGTTTGTCGCGTGCGCTCATCGCATCGACCCGGTTGGCCACGTTTTCCAGTAACACCACGAATTCATCGCCGCCAAAGCGCGCAGCAAGGTCATCGTCCCGCACGTTGGCGGCGAGACGCGCCGCAATTTCGGCCAGCACGGCGTCTCCTACGTCGTGTCCAAAGTAATCGTTGATATGCTTGAACTTGTTCAAATCCACGAATAGCACGGCAAAGGGATGGCTGTCGCCGCGGCGGCGCTGCCGAACGATGCGATCTTCAATACGCCGCGCCACGGATTCGCGATTGGCGATGCCGGTAAGCCGGTCGGTCAGCAACTGCTTTTGCATGCTGGCAAACGACTTGGCGAGTTCGCCGATTTCATCGGTGCGGTCGACGGGAATTTTCTCGTCCAATACGCCGTCGCCGAACCGGCGCGCAGCGCGCGCCAAACGGCGCAGGTTGTCGGCGATGACACTGAGCACCATGAAACCGGTGACGCCAATCAACAAACACATGAGCAGCGACAGCGCGGCGGTCTGGCGCACGTTGTCGGTGACTTTCTGCATGAAATCGCTGCGCGGCACCGCCACGGCGACGGTCCAATCCAGCCCCGCCTTGTCACGTAACCGCGCGTAGCCCGCTTGAATGACACGGCCATCCGGCCCCTTAAAGGCGCTGGTGCTGAAACCTTTCTTCGCGTCGGCACGCGTGGTCAGCGCGTTGACCGCGTGGTATGTCGCCACAATCATCGGATCATCGCTCGCAGCCGCGCTTAGCCGCTCGTTGTTATCGCCTACGCCTTTGCGTATGTGCGGCCCACGTGATGTCGCGATCAAATTGCCGTCGGGTTCGACGATAAAAGCAAAACCGTTGGGACTGAGTTTCAATGATCTGAGAAACCGGTTCAAATGCTCCAGCGACAAATCAGTCGCCACCACGCCCTCGAATTCGCCTGCCGCGTTACTGACGCGCCGTGCGCGCGTGGCCACCAGCTCCAACGTCTTGAAGTCGATGTAGACCGACGTCCAGGTCTGCATGGCCGCGCTTTGCCCCGCCTTGTACCAGGGACGCTCGCGCGGATCGAAAATGCGTGACTCGACCACCGGATCCTTGAGCGCGCCGGTCATGCGGGCATAGCGGTAGATCGTCCGTGGCGTGGCGGAATCGGTGCGCAAACGCAGTTCCGCCTCGGCCTCGGAATAGCGCCATAGACCGATGAACTGACCATTGCGATTGCCATAGTAAGCATAATTGTTGGAGTCCAGATGCACAGTGGTCGCCAGCCACAGACGTGCACGCAAAGCGTCAACTTCGCCTTTGATCGACGGCGGCGCGGGCACGTCGGCGGGAAACGCAATTTCCAGCACGGCTTCGGAACCGGATACATGTTTGTCCACGGCCTGCGAAATGCGGCCCACGGTTTCGGTGAGCACGTGATCGGACAGCGTATCCACCGCGTCGCTGCCCGCGCGATACGACAGCACGCCGATCACCGCTGCAGCCAGTACGACCAACACCACATACGGAATGGTCAGCATTTGCCGCAACGTCAGTTTGGATAACACAGTGGTTCTCCCCTTGCTATATCAGCGGACTGACGGTGTATCTACCCGCCTTTTTCTGCGTGTACTGCCTGTTACAAGGCACGCTGCCCCCCACCTTTAGTCTGGCAGCCCCTGGTCGGCCCCTCGCGTGACCGGTCACGCGTACTCTGTTGAGATGTCCATAAGCCATTCTTTTACAGAGGTACTTGCTCGCCTTGGCTCAGGCAACCCCAATGCAAAAGGGCTGCCGGGCGTGTGGCACGCCAGACAGCCCTTCGCTGCCAAGAATAAACGGTACGCAGCCGGCTTACTTGGGCGCCGGTGCAGCAGTGTCTGACTTGGCTTTCTTGCCACCTTTTTTACCGCCCTTTTTGCCACCTTTCTTGCCACCCTTTTTGCCCTTGGCTTTTTCCGCCTTGGGGCTGCCGGCTTTGTCGGCTTTATCTGCTTTAGCCGGCGCTGCCGGAACCGCTGGTGCAATGGGTGCAGAGGGTGCGGCGGGCGCTGGCACCTGCGCACTGGCGCCAACTGTAGTCAAGGCAAAGATACCTGCGATCAGCGTGGAAAACAGTTTTTTCATTTAACTTCCTTTGAATGAATTGCCGAGTATCAACCAGCCGCGCGGGTGAGCATGCCAAAAACATATGCGACCGCCGCCGCGCCGGTTGACCCTGCAGCGACCGGGCGCCGCGAGTACAGTGTCAATAGTAGCATCAGGACGCACCACGTACCAGAGACCTCATCACAATGACCCGTATTTTGGCCACCGTAACAATTCTGGCACGAAGCGTTGCGGCGGGCGGTGTAGCCTGCCGTGCTACGCTGCCCGCTTATAGCGTTGCAGCACTACGCGAAACGGGTTGGTCAGGAACGGACGCACCTTAAGCGTCCACGGCGTAATCGCGGCTTCCTTCCACACGTCTGAGGCACAAATTTCCGGACGCTCCAGTTCATAAATGCCGATGCTGTTGTGCGTGCCGTCGTACGAGAAAAAATGCCGTGCCGACACGCAACCGGGAACAGCGCCCAGACGTACTACGTGCTCCTCGCGGTACCAGCGTTTGACTTCCTCAATCGCATCAGGGGGAATCTGGCTGGCGTTGACCATGATGTAGTTGGTAGTGCCCTGCATGACCTGATCGCCGGGCGCGAGTTGCTCCCCTTCGATGCGCAGCAAGCGCTTGGCCTTCGCCGTCATGCGCTTGCTCCACGGCGACAGATTCTCGCGGCCAATGGCCTGATACGGCGGGCTGTGCAGCACCGCGTGCGATTCCAGATCATAAGTGGCAATTGCCACCTTCGGGTTATCGACGGCGTGCCAGCGCACGCAATTGATAAAGCCTGCACAGCGCTGCCGCTCGGGCAGATGCTCGGTGTCATACCAATCGTTGAATTCGCCAGCATCCACCATGCTGTAGTCAAAGCCTGCTACGAGTAGTCCCTTCGCCATTGCGGCCTCCCTGTTTTTTGTGAATCGTGAAACGTAAGTGCGCTACCCTGGTTCGCTACTTTTGCACCCATTGGGTCCAACCGAGTCTTCGCGGCCTTCACCACCGCGCCCACTGGGCCCTTCCGCACGGATACTTTCGCCGAAACGCACCGGGGGCCCGCCCATCGGCTCATCGCCGTTGCCGTTGCCGTTGCCGTTGCCGATCATGCGCTTCTGCATTTCCGGCGTGCTGAGGATGCGCTTGAACTCGGCGCCAGAACGATTCTCGCTGGCGCTGCACGATGATGTTATCGTAAGTAATTGTTTTAATTGACTAATTTTTCATTAATGTTGACGTAGCGTAGTGATGCAGGCACATAGCACGCAACATCCTGCGGAAGCTCGGGTATCTCACTCTGCGCTACGACGGCTAAACCGCGATACGGCGTCGAGCAATCGATGCCTGCAACCTTGAGCCACGTGAACACGCCCCCGGCCAGCGTGACGTCCGGTTCATCGCGATTAGCCACCAGCAACACCTGCTTTTCGTTGACCACCGGCGCAACCGCCAGCCCATCAAACAAATTGCGACGGTACCAACGCCGGTCGATCAGCGGCAACCACTCACCCATGCCGCGCACGGAGAGGTAATACTCGCCCTTGAACACGTCAGCGTTCGCCACCCCGTACATGGCCAGCGAACGCGGGTGCCGTGGATGTGTAGTCAAAAAGCGCTGCGCCGAAAATACGCCAGGCACCGTCGCCATGATACGCAGGTGCTCAAAGTACCACTCGGCCCAAGCGGCTTCGCGCGCGGGATCCGTGATGGCACTTTGACTGTTGAAGATCAACTACGCCGAACGCAACTTTCTCGTGGATTTCTTCGGCGCCCCCAGCTCTGACAACTTGCGCAGCAGGCTGCCGCAATTCATGATTTGGGGATCGACGTTCATCGCCTCGAAAGCCTGCCATGCCGACGCCTGCACCGCGGAATAAACCGGCTTGCCCAGATCACGCTCCAGTTGATCGAGCACTTCCAGCGCGCGCAGTTGGGTGCAGGCCACGAATACCGCCTCGGATTTGGGCGTGGTGATTTCCTTCACCTTGCGGTAAATCTCATCCGGTTGAATCTTGGCGTGATCAAACATGTCTAGCATGTCGAAGGTGCCGAGTTTCACCACGTTAATGCCGTGTGCCTTGAGAAAGTGCTTCAGGCGTTCGTTGGTCAACTCCACATAGGGCGTGACGATATCCACTTTTTTGAAACCGCCCGCCATCAGGCATGCCGCCATGCCGCCGGCTGTGGTGACCGTCGGCGCCTTGGTGATGGCGCTCAACTGCTCGGAAATTTTCTTGTTCCACGTCGGGCCTTCAAAAAAGCTGCCGCTGGTGCAGCCATACACCACGACATCCGGCTCCACCATCGCCACATCACCCGCGGCAACCTTGCTGGAGTCTTCCATGTGACGCAGCGTCTCTGGCGTGCCCTCGCGCCCGCCCGAAATGCGCGCCACGTGCACGGACACGCCCGGTGGCGCGATGCGCCAAAACTCGGTTTCCATGGTGGTGTTGATCGAAGGAACCAGCAAACCTATGCGTCCGCGCCATCCATACATGTGCTATCTCCCGAATTAATGGTCAAAATAGTTTAGCTGCTGAGGACACAGCGGTCACAGAGATTTTCCAGTGGAATACTCTGCAACCCCTGTGACAAAAACCCGTTGAATTGAATTTATAGACCCCGCCACAGAACCTGTCAAACCCGCATCATAATCACGACTTTGCCCAAGACCTTCCGATCCTTCACCGTATTCAGCGCGGCTACGTAATCCGCCATCGGGTAAGCCGCCATCACATGCGGCTTGAGTTTGCCCTGCTCATACAACGCGAACAACTGGTCATAGGCGTTGCGCACCACCGCCGGCCAACGCTCGCGATAATCGCTGCTTTGCAGGCCGATCAACGAGATGTTTTTCACCAGCAGGTAGCCCGCCTTCACCTCCGGGATGCGCCCGCCCGCGAAACCGATGATCACCAGCCGCCCGCACCAGGCCATGGTGCGCAGGCTGGCGTCGAACACATCACCGCCGACGTTTTCCAGCACGAGGTCGATGCCGTGCTTGCCAACTGCGTTGAACACCTGTTTGCGGAACGACTCCCGCAAATCGGCCACATCGGTGCGCACCACATGATCTGCGCCATTGGCTTTCACCAGTGCGGCTTTCTCATCCGAACTCACGGTCGCCACCACCACCGCGCCCAACGCCTTGGCCAGCTGCACACAGGCAAAGCCCACGCCACCCGCTGCGCCCGTGACCAGCACGGTTTCGCCGGGCTGCATGCGCGCACGCTCGACAATGGCGTTATGCGCGGTGAGGTAGGTAAGGCCCATCGCCGCGCCTTCGGCGTGACTCATCTTCTCCGGCATTTTGAAGCACAGTGCTTCGCGCACGGCCACCCGTTCCGCGAAAGCGCCGTGTTCGATCTGCGCGACGATGCGCTCACCCGTCTTCACCTGCGTGACGCCCTCGCCGGTTGCCGCAACCACGCCGGATAAATCCTTGCCCGGCACAAACGGCCGCTGCGGCAGATTTTGATACGTGCCGCCCACTACCAGCAGGTCGGGAAAATTCACACTGGCTGCATGCACGTCGATCAACACTTCGCCCTTGCCCGGCTTGGGATCAGGAAACTCCCCGAGTGATAATTTTTCGACAGGGCCGTGTTCGGTGACGATGAGCGCTTTCATTGCCGTTCTTGTTTATTCATAAGTATTTGTTTTTATTGATTATTTTAAAATGTTGTTATGACCACCCAAAGCCGGGTAGCCCTCCTCGATTTTCGCCGAGCGGAATGCGTCCGCCACCGGCACCGGCAGCGCGATGAGGGTTTTGCCGTCCGCCGCGACCTTACGATTGAACAGGCCACGCGCCTTGAAATGCGGGTCTTCAAGAGCTTCTTGCATCGTCGCAACAACACAGCAGCACAAATCCTTGCCGGCGAAAATGGCCTGCCATTCGGCCGCTGTTTTCGCGCGCAATCGCGCGGCCACGGCCTGCTTCGTGGCCGTCACGTCTTTTGCATCGTCGCGGTATTGCTTGTCGAGTTGTATCGCATCGCAAAAATTTTCCCAGAACTTCTGCTCCAGAGGAGCCGCGGCAATAAATTTATCATCGCGGGTGCGATAAACAAAAAACCGCGGACTGCCGCCGGTGACCAGATCGCCACCGGGCTTGGGCCATTTGCCCGCCGCAAGACCATTGCCCATGGCCCAATACAAAAACGTGAACAGGTTGTCGCCCATCGCGATGTCGAGCTTGCAGCCCTTGCCCGTCGCATCGCGCGAGCGCAGTGCGAGCAGAATGTTAATCACCGCCGGATAGGTGCCGCCGCCAATGTCTGCGATCAGCGCGGGCGGCACGATGGGCGCGCCGTCTTCGCCTGCCGCCAGCGACAACATGCCGGACTCAGCCACGTAGTTAATGTCGTGTGCCGCCACTTCGGCACGCGGGCCGGTCTGGCCGTAACCGGTGATCGCGCAGTAAATAACACGTGGGTTAATCGCGCTCAGTGCGTCATAGCCCAAACCCAGCCGATCCATCACGCCGGGGCGGAATTGCTCAACCACCACGTCAGCCTCGCGCAGCAAGGGCAGCAACGCTTCGCGCGCGGCAACATCCTTCAGGTCAATTGCAAGGCTTTTCTTGCCACGATTCAGCATCGCGAAATTCACGCTGTCCGTACCGAACTTTGGCTCATACGAACGCATTTCATCGCCGCGTCCCGGCCGCTCAATCTTGATGACCTCTGCGCCGGCCTCGGCGAGGATCAACGTCGCCAGCGGCCCCGGCAACAGCGTGCTGAAATCGAGCACACGCACGCCCACCAAAGGCTGACTTTTCACTTCACCTTTCACGCTTCACCTTCACTTTTTAAGAAAACTGCGCCCAATCAACTGCCGGTGTATCTGATTGGTACCTTCCCAGATTTGCGTGATCTTGGCATCACGCATCAACCGCTCGGCGCGAAAATCCCTGATATAGCCATAACCGCCATACAGCTGCACCGCGTCGGTGGTGATGCGCATGGCCACATCGGAGGCGCGCATTTTAAGCATTGACGACTCCACGCCGAAATCCGTGGCACCGTCGTCGACCATGCGTGCCACGTGCCACAGCCACGCCTCGCATTGCGCCAGATCCGTCGCCATGTCCGCCAGCATGAACTGGATGCCCTGATACTCGACAATCCTGCGGCCTGATTGCTTGCGTTCGTTGATGTAATTAACCGCGTCCTCAAACGCACCGCGTGCAATGCCCAGCGCGTGCGCGGCAACGCTCGGGCGGGACTTGTTGAGTGACGCCAGCAGAATTTTCAGCCCGTCGCCGGGGTTGCCCAGAAGATTCGCACGCGGTACACGGCAATTGTCGAAGGCGAGCGTTGCGGTACTGGAAGCACGCAAGCCCATCTTGTCTTCCTCGCGGATGACCTTTAGACCCGGCGTGCCATTCTCCATGATCAGCACCGAGATCGCACCTTTGCTGTCGGCAATCTCTGACCACTTGCCGAACACCAGCAGCAAATCCGCGTGCGCACCGTTGGTAATGAAAGTCTTGGAGCCATTGACGATGATCGAATCGCGATCATTACCATCGGGCGTGAAAGAAGTCTTCATGCCCGTTGCGTCCGACCCCGCCGTGGGTTCGGTAATCACCAGCGACGCCAGCGCACCCTCGGCCACCCTCGGCAGCAGGCGCTTTTTCTGCTCCTCGTTGCCCCAATCCACCAACGGCTTCATGGCGTGAAAGTTGGTCGCCCAGATCACGCCGGTTGATGCACATGCCTTGCTGATCTCGCGCACGCATTCAAGGTACGCCGCATACGACATGTGCGCGCCGCCGTACGCATCGGGCACAAACATCGCGTTCAAACCCAATGCGTTAATCGCGCGGACGTTGTCCCACGGAAATTCGCCGGACTTGTCGTTGGCCGCCGCGCGCGGTGCGATCTGGTCGCGCGCCAGTGCGCGCACGGCGTCGATCAGCATGCGTTCTTCGTTGCTGAACGTCACGCTGTTGTCCATGCGCTCAAATACCTTCATCGCGAGCCTTAAAATTATTCAATTAAACACATATTTACAAACATCAATGCGTCATCCCTTGCCCGCCGTCGATATAAATTGTCTCCCCGGTAAGGAACGGGATGTCTTCGGAAAATAGCGCCGCCACCAGTTTGGCAATGTCCTCCGGCGCGCCGTGTTTGCCGCCGGGAATGCGCTTGGCGAGAAATTCGCGCAACGGCCCCTGAAACGCCGCGCGGTTCAAATCGGTTTCGATATAGCCGGGTGCGACATCGATCACGCGAATGTTCTTCGGCGCCCACTCCACCGCAAGGCAGCGCGTGATCGCGCCCACCGCCGCCTTCGACGCACAGTAAGCGACGTTGCGCTTCACGCCCACTTTGTCGAAGAACGAACCGATGTTGACAATGATGCCGCCGCCGGCCTTGACTAGATGCGGATAAGCCTCGCGGCACGCCGTAAACACTGCCGTGGCGTTGGTGGCCATCACGTCGTTGTAAACCTTCAGCGCGAGCTTGTCGCTCGGGCCGTCGAGATGAAGGCCGGCCTTGTTGACAATGCCGTGGATCGCGCCAGCTATGGCCGCCACACCCGCCAGCGCCTGTTTGATAGAGACTTCGTCGGTGACATCGCAGGCGGCGTTGATGAAACGCGGCACAAGTTCGGCAGGCACATCCATCTCCGGCCCGGCGCCCTTGCGCGACAGGCAACCCACCGTGTAACCGCGCTGCGCCAGGGTCAGGGCAATCACTGCGCCGATACCCCGGCTGGCGCCGGTAACCACAATCACCCGCAGATTCTGTTCACCCTTCACGTTGCATCCTCACTTGTCTTTAAACACGGCCTTGCGTTTCTCCGCGAACGCGGCCATGCCCTCGACCGCATCCTGCGTCTGAAACGCCAGCGTCGCCAGATCGGCCTCGATTTTCAGACCGGCGTGCAGCGGCGTTTCGCCGGCGCGCGTGACCGCATCCCGCGCGAATTGCAGCACCAGCAGGCTGTAGCCCGAGAACTCGCGTGCGTAGGCAATGCCCGCTGCAACCGCCTCCCCCTCTACGATACGGCTCACCAGCCCGATGCGCACGGCTTCTTCGGCGTCGACCGTGCGCCCTGTCATCACCATGTCCAGCGCGCGCGCTTCACCCACCACCCGCGGCAGTCGCTGTGTGCCGCCGTAACCGGGGATCAGCCCCAGCTTGATTTCGGGCGTACCCATTTTGGCGTTCTTCGTGGCAAGACGGAAGGTGCAGGCCAGCGCCAGTTCCATGCCGCCCCCAAATGCATAACCGTTGATCACCGCAATGGAAGGCATCGGCAACGTATCAAGTTTGGCGAACGTCGCCTGCCCGAATTCGCCGCCCTGCTTTTGTGCCATCAAGCTGCGGCCTTGCAACTCCTTGATATCCGCACCGGCACAAAACGCCTTGGGGCCGGCGCCGGTAATAATCAACGCGCGGGTATCGCTCTTGGCCACCTCGTCAATGCACGCGCCAAGGTCGCGTATCAGCGCCAGCGACAGCGCGTTCAGGGCGTCGGGACGATTGATGGTAATCAACGCAAAATCCTCGACACGAGTCAGTTCTATGGCCATTACATTTTCCCTGTTCCTGCGGTGAATCGTACCGGTGCGGGCATGATTTTGCCGGCCTTGGCCCATTCCACCAGTTCACGCTTCAAAATCTTTCCGCTGGCAGTGAGCGGAAAGGCTTCCAGTGCAATAAAAAATTCCGGCATGTCGTATTTTGACAAACCCGCTGCATCCAAATGGGCCAGCATTTCGTCACCACCGACATGCGCGGAGTCACGCTGAATAATCGCCAGACACACGCATTCGCCCAGGCGCCGGTCCGCCAGGGGGAATGCCGCCGCCTTCAGCACCGCTGCGTGCTTCAATGCCAGATTCTCGATGCGCGACGGATGAATGTTGTGCCCGCCGCGTATGATCAAATCTTTCTTGCGCCCGACAATTTGCAGGTTGCCATGTTCATCCATGCGGCCCAGATCGCCGCTCATGAACCAGCCGCCGGCATTGAACGAATTCTCGGTGGCCGACTGATTGTTGAAGTAGCCCAGCATCAGCAACGCGCCGCGCGTGCCAATTTCGCCGATGTCGCCGGGCTTGGTCACCTCGATGTCCGGGTTTTCCTGATCCCAAAGGCGGGTTTCATAGCCGTGGCAGGCGCGCCCGCAGGTCGTCGTGATGATTTCCACGGTGTCGTCGGGCATGGTGTACTGATGCGACCCATTTTCGGTCATGCCGTAAATGTTCTGCGGTTTAATGCCCCAATCGAGAAACGCGCGTGCGGTTTCCGGCGGAATGACTGAACCGGCCATGTAAAAGAGATTGACCTTCCCCAGATGATTCATGCCGCGCCGTTTGGCGTCTGCCAGAATATCAATGGCGTGGGTCGGCACACCCATCACGTAGGTGGCGTTGGTTTCGAGCAGGCCATCGAGGGGCTTCTGGCCGGGCTTGAGGTCGTTCAACACCAGTTCAAAGCCCGCGCACAGACTCTGCGCTACAGCCACGGTCGCGATGTGATGCGACAGCGGGCTGTGCGTGTACAGCACAGTGTGCTCATCGTGATGCCAGTCGTGCACCATCGCGCGGCCATTGGCGAGTAGCGTGTTGTCGGAATGCAGCACGCCTTTGGGCATACCGGTGGTGCCCGACGTGAAGGCGAGATAAACAATTTTGTCGGGATCGGTGTCGACTTCCGGCAGCGTGGCAGCGGGCTTGGCACCCAACGCGGGAAAATCGCTGCCAACCAGGTTGTACGCGCGCTTTAGTGCCGGCAACGACTTTGCGGCTTCGAAAACGTTGACCTTATCGGCATCCGCGCCATAACCCGGTTGCGCGAACAAGGCAACCGTCTGGCTGCGTTCCATCAGCGTAACGATTTCGCCTACGGTGTAGTTCTGATGCAGCGACGGATTGCACACATAACCATTGCGCGAGCAGGCAAGAAACACTACGGCGGCTTCGACGCGATTGGGCAGCCACACCGAGACGCGCTGGCCACGCTTCAAACCGGCGGCTTGCATGTCGGCGGCCAGGGCGTCCACCCATGCCACCAACTGCTGCCAGGTCAGACGATGACGGCTGTCACGTAAGGCGTATTCCTGCGGACGCACGCGTGCGTGGTGCGCGGCGAGCGTGTACATCGTGTCGCTCTTCCACCAGCCAGCTTCGTAGTAGCGGCGGGCGGTCTGGGGATTATGTAGTGTGAGCAGTGTGGACATGAGGCGATTACGTGAAATCTCCAACCTGTCATTCCCGCGAAAGCGGGAATCCATAACACAGTGCCACTTGAGACGGCTTATGGATTCCCGCTTTCGCGGGAATGACAGTTGTGGTTTTTAATCTGCGTTTATCTGCGTCAAGGTTTTTGACGTTGACCTTAGTGCCCAAACAAATCCGTATCTGGCTTACGTTTCCCACGAAACGATTCGCCCAGCTCTTTCGACTCATCCGAATCCAGATACAAGCGCAGCAACAAATCATGCGACACCCGCGCCAGCCCGGTCACGCCAGTGTGCCGCGCGGTAAACGCGGCCTTTAATGAAGCCAACGCAAACGCGCCACGATCCGCTATCTCCAGCGCCATTTTGCGGGTTTCTTCGCGCAATTTGTCGTCCGGCACGACCTTGTTGATCAAGCCGATTTCCAGCGCTTCTTTAGCCGACAAACGCGGATTGGCAAACCACATTTCCTTGGCCTTCTTTTTGCCGACGAGGTCTTCGAGGTACCAAGTGCCGTAGCCCGCGTCGAAGCTACCCATCATCGGGCCGACCTGGCGGAACACCGCGCTTTCTTTCGCCACCGTGATGTCGCACATCACTTGCAGCACTTGCCCGCCGCCCACCGCGTAGCCGTTTACCATGGCGATCACCGGCTTTTGCAGGCGCTCGAGGCTTTCGTAAATCTCCCGCGTCGGCAGCATGCCGGCGTAAAGCGTGGTGTCTTCGAGACCATCCTTGCGACCGCCGATGCAAAAGAACTTATCGCCCGCGCCGGTGATGACAATGACACGCGTGCGCGTTTCCCGGCGGATGTCGTTAATGCAGTCACGTATCTCGTGACACATCTCGGCGGTGAACATATTGCCGTCGTCAGGGCGGTTTAGTGTGAGCCAGCCGATAGCGCCTTCTTCTTCATAAGTAATTGTTTTAAAGGACATTTTTATATCACTTTCTGGATTTTCAGTTGTGAAATTCGCACGGCATCGTAGCCCAGCAGTCCGCCCAGCACGACATCGTTATGCTCGCCCAACAACGGCGGCGCGCTGCGATAGGTGGCGTTGCTGTCGTCGACCGCAATGCCCAAACCGACCTGCGGAATTTTTCTGGCGCCTGCGGTTGCCGTGTAAAACAGTCCGCGCGCCACCAACTCCGGATCGCGCACCACTTCTTCGGCACTGTTGACCGGCCCCGCCGGCACGTTATGCTCGACAAACTTTTTCAGCCAATATTCGCGCAATTGTGTACGCAGTACGGCCTGTATTTTTTCAACCAGCTCCGGGCGCACGGCAGTACGTTCAGCATTGGTGGCGTAGCGTGGATCATCCGCCACAGCCGGTTGACCCACTGCCTGCCAGAAACGTTTGAAAATGCCGTCGTTGCCCAGACCCAGCGTGATCGGCCGGTCTTGCGTATCGAAGGTTTGATACACCGAAATCACGCTGTCTCGCGCGCCGGTGCGTTTGGGCAGTGGCCCTCCGCCCAGATACGGCACGATGCGTGGCGACATGAAGCGCGTCATGCTGTCGATCATCGAGATATCGATCTTGTGGCCCTTGCCGGTACGCTGACGGTCGAACAGCGCGGCAAGTGTGGCGTAAGCCGCATCCATGCCGGCTATCAAATCCGCGGCGGGCGTGCCGATTTTCTGCGGCAGATTTTCAGCTTCGCCGGTTAAATCCATCACCCCGCTGTAGCCCTCGGCAATCAAGTCATAACAGGGGAAATCGCGGCGGGCGCCGGTGAGCCCGAAGCCCGACAGCGACACATGCACAATGTCCGGCCGCACCGCCGACAGCGCCGCGTGATCGACGCCGAGCTTTTTTTGCACACGGCCGGTGAGATTGACGATCACCACATCCACCTTGCGCACGATGTCATGCAGCACGGCGCGTCCCGCCTCGCTGGTGTAATCGAGCGTGACACTTTGTTTGTTGCGGTTGACGCTCATGAACCACAGCGATTCGCCGTCGAGCCACGGCGGCCCCCACGCGCGGCAATCATCGCCCTTGCCGGGACGTTCGATCTTGATGACTTCGGCTCCCATGTCACCCAACTGCATCGCGGCATAAGGCCCGGCGATGGACGTGGTGAGATCGAGCACGGTAATGCCCTTTAACAGTGCGAGTGGTGCACCGGCGGGCGGTGGCGGCAGATTATGCAAAGGCAACACGTTTCAGTTCCGTAATGATTGTGACGGGGCCGGGGACTGACGCTATCAGTTACTTTAACGCCTCTTCATACCGCTTGCGCGCCGCAGCCTCGGTTGCACGCGCAGCATCCCGTGCCTTGAGCGCCTTGTCGAGTTCCACCTTGAGCGCATCGGAACGCTCACGTGCGGCGTTGTAGGCGTCCTGCAAATTCAGCACGTCCTGCTCGGCCAATTTGGATTCGTACGCCGCCTGTGTCACGTCGCGGTAGCTGACCGTAGCGCGCTGCTGCTGCAAGAGTTGCGGTGATGCCGCGCCGCTGGAACGTTCTTTCACCGGCGCGGGTTTTTGCGCTTGCGCGTGAACAGGCCACGGCGCAAACGCCGCACCCATGCCGCACACTAACAGCACTGCTGCGCGCATCAGGGCAGCAGCACAGTAGAGCCGGTGGTTCTACGGCCTTCGAGATCGCGGTGCGCCTGCGCGGCTTCGATCAGCGGATAGGTCTGATTGATGGCGATTTTGACCGCGCCTTTTTTCACCACCGAGAACAGATCGCGCGCGGCGGTTTCAAGATCAGCGCGCGTGGCGGTGTAATTGCCCAGCGTGGGGCGCGTCAGAAACAGCGAGCCTTTCTGCGCAAGGATGCCGATGTTGAACGGCGGCACCGCGCCGGAGGCGTTGCCGTAGCTTGCCATGGTGCCCAGGGGCGCCAAACAATCCAGCGAATCCATGAAGGTTTCCTTGCCAGTGCCGTCGTACACCACCGGCACGCCCTTGCCCTTGGTGATTTCGCGCACGCGCTTGGACACCACTTCACGCTCGGCAACGATGACATGTTTGGCGCCCGCTTTTTTCGCCGCCGCAACCTTGCCTTCGCTGCCCACGGTGCCAATCACTGTGGCGCCCAGGTGTTTGCCCCACTGGCACAGAATCTGGCCGACGCCGCCCGCGGCCGCATGCACAAGAATCGTGTCGCCTTTCTTCACCTTGAAGGTGCGGCGCAGCAGGTACCATGCCGTCATCCCCTTCAACATCATCGCGGCAGCGGTCTGATCGCTGACACCGGCAGGTATTTTCACCAGCTTTTCAGCCGGCCGCAGCAACACTTCGGCATACGCGCCAATCGGATTGGCATACGCTACGCGGTCGCCTTTCTTCAGGCCTTTCACTTTCGGACCGACAGCCTCGACCACGCCCGCGCCTTCCGAGCCGCAGGTAAACGGCAACGGCATCGGATACAGGCCCGAACGTTGATAGGTGTCGATAAAATTCAAACCGATGGCGGTGTTACGCACGCGCACTTCGCCGGGGCCGGGGTCACCGACGCTGACTTCCTCCCACCGCAACGCTTCGGGGCCACCGTGCTGGTGGATGCGTATAGCGTGAGCCATATTGTAACTCCTTGTTTTATTTGAATAAATTTTTCATTTCACAAGATCGCAATATCGACCTTGCCAGATGACAGCGCAGGCGCATTGTATAGAAAAACCGTACGGGCTGGAGGCACGGGAACGCCATAGACGCTAAGCGCGCAATGAACGCTACGGGCGCTATTTGACGATGGTGTTAAATCTTATCGTGATTGACTCACCGGGCTCTAGCTCGCCCGGGCCGTAGCCGGTTTCTGTAGGCAGCGCCTTGGGCGCACCTGGACTGTCGCCAAACGTCAATGTGATGGATGAACCCGAAATCCCCATGGCATCGTCACCCGATGCGCTGGTGAAGTATATCGGCGTCGTACAGTTACGCGTGCCGCCCATGCACGTCAGCACGAAACCTCTGCCACCCGCGTTCTCCGGCGGGGACGTCGCGCAAGTGGTGGGAGTGCCCGTGCGCAGATCGACATCAAAACTCAGGTTCGGGTCTAGCGCGTCGATGATGGTGGTTAGATTCGCTGAATTCACGGCCCCCGCGCCATTGGAAATGGTAAGCGTGTATTGCACGTAGGCGCCTGGAATCGCTTTGGGGAAAATCGTCGTGCCGTTCCCGGCGAAATTTTGCGGATCGCAAACCGTCCTCAGCGACTTTGCAAAATTCAAAGCCACTCCACTGTTCACCGTCAAGGTCGCGTTGGCGCTATTGGTCATGCCGGCAGATACACCAGTTACGTTGGCAGGTGTATTGTTATACGTGCCTGCGAGGCCGGACCTGACGGGTACCACTATGTTACAAACCGCGAGGCCCGATGCCATGGCGCCACCGCTGAACGTAATCGTGCCCAGCCCAACCGGGGCCGTCACCGTGCCGCCGCACTGCGTCGCCGATGGCGCGGACGCCACAACCACATTAGCGGGCAGCGTTTCCGTAAATGCCAGCCCGCCTTGCTGTGGCGCTCCCGCGCCGTTGGTGATGGCGAAGGTCAAATTGGACGATTGGCCGATAACCACGGTTGACGGGCTGAAGGTCTTGGTCAGCGTGGTGCCGACCACCACCAGCGTGTCGTTTATACCGGGCGCGGTAAGTCCGCCCTGCAACGAGCCGGAGGGAATATTGCTGGTTGCGGCCGTGGGCGCGGTACTGGAGTTCAGATACGAGCCCGGCGTCGCGCTGGATACCGTAATGACGATCGTACACGACGCGCTGCCTACGAGATCGATGCCCAGCGCCTTGATGCCAGTGCTGGTGCCTGCCACCAGTGCTGCGCCCGCTACATTCGCCGCACCGGTCTGTTCGGTCAGAGAAAAGGCAGTGCCACCGGTACTGGTACAACTCATACTCGTGGTACCGCGATACACCACGCCGGCAGGAAAATTATCGGTAAATCCCATGTCGGTGGTGGCCGTAGTCTTGTTATTGATCGTGAACGTCATTGTGGCAAGCTGGTTCACGCCTACAGGATCGGGCGCAGTCAACTTTGACAAAACGGGCGAGCCGGGCGCTGTCACTGTCAAGGTGGCGGTTCTGGCCGCCGCCGCTTGCGTACCAGTGCCACTGTTGGTTGTGCTGACGTTATCTACGATGTTGACATTCGCTCCGACGGTGGTGCTGCTGACATTCACCTGTATCGTGCAACTGCTCGACGCGGGAATCGTTCCGCCGGTCAGGGAAACCAGCGTGTCGCCCTGCGTGTTGCCGGAAATCACAGTGAAGGTGCCGCAATTCGTGGTCACAAACGCCGGCGTGGCTGTCACCGACATACCCGCGGGAAACGGATCGACCACCGCCACACCGGTAATCGCAAACGTAGCCGGATTATTGATGGTGATGGTCAGTTGGGAAGTCACACCCGCCTGCACGCTGGCGGGAGAAAACGCCTTGCTGACTGTCGGCGTGACGAACACCTGCGTGACATCGGAATCGGTGTTGCTTCCATTGTTGACTGCAGGCTCGCCACCGCCGGCGATACTGACATTGTTGGTCAGCGTTCCTGCGGTCGTCGCAGTCACAGGCAACGTAATCGGTGGGTAAGCCGTATTGGCGGCCCGCGACGTGGTGGTACACGTCACCGTTTGCGTGGTTGCCGGCGAAACCGGGGCTGCGGCACAAGTCCAGTTTGTGCCCGTAGCGTTACCGCTGGTCGAGGTATAGACCAGTCCCGCTGGCAAAGTATCCGTCACCGTCACGGTCGCGGTCGTTGTCGCCTGCGCGCCGTTGTTGAACGCAGTGATGGTGTACGTGCCCGTTTGGCCCACGGTGAAATTGCCGGTGTGCGACTTCGATACCATGAGATCCGGCGCATTCACCGATGTCACGACCGTTGACGAATTATTCGTCAGCAGATTCGCCGATTCATTGGGGTTGCTGACGGTAGCAGTATTGCTGACGCTGGGCACTGCGGCTACTGCCACCGTGACGGGAAATACAATACTGGTCGACGCGGCACCCGAGTTAATGCTGGTGGACCGGGTACATACAACACGGGAACCGCCCGCCACGTTATCGCCCGCCGCAGGCGTGTTCGCCGCGCAAGTCCAACCTGTGCCTATCGCCCATCCGGCACCGCCGCCTGCCGTGGTCAACGTGAGACCGGTCGGTAATACATCGGTGACAGTATAGGTGCCCGTGGAATTGCGGCCACCGATATTGTTGATCACGATGGTGTACGTGTCAGTGGTCACGCCCAAGTTAAAGTTCCCGGCGGTTGTTTTGGTCTTGCTGGTCTGCAAATCGAAATCAATCACTGGCGTAACTAGGCTGGTGCTGTTGTTTCCGGTGGCACTTGTGGGCTCGCCACCACCGGAAACGCTGGCCGTGTTGGTGACGCTCGGTGCCGCCGCATTGCCGACGATCACCGTGAACGTAATCGTTGAAGACGTGCCTCCGGGTACCACGGCGGTACTGCGGCTGCAAATAACCTTGGTACCGTTGACCACGTTTTCGAGCGCTCCGGCATTGGGTGTGCATGTCCAGCCTGGACCAGCCGTGGGTGCAGCTGCCAGAGTAAGCCCGGCGGGCAGGTTATCGGTAATGGTATACGTCGATGTGCCTGTCGTAAGGCCGCCGGTGTTGGTGACGCTCAAGGTGTAAACAGACGTGTTGACACCGACTGTCAGACTCGCCACCGATAGCGTTTTGTTGACCACCAGGTCAGGGCAACTGCCCGCGCACACGGCAGTTGTGATCACGCCTGAACTATTATTGCCGCTATTGGACGCTGGTTCGCCCCCGCCGGCTACCGTGGCGACATTGGTAACGCTGGGTGACGCCGCAGCACTGGGCAGCACGGTCAGCGTAATCAGGCCAGGATTGGTTCCGCCGGCCGCAATAGCGGTACTGCTGGTACAGCTCAATTGCGTCGATGTTGATGCTGAGCAATTCCAGCCCGGGCCGCTCGGCGTTCCCACAATGGTCAGGCTGGGTACCATGGTATCGGTTACCGTGTAGGCCGCACTTGTGGCGGCACTACCCAGCAGATTGTTGACAGATATCCTGTACGTGCTGTTCGTGCCCACGGTAAAGGTTCCGACCGCCACTTTGGTAATCTGCAAGTCCGGACTGGGCACGATCACCACAGACGCCTGATCGTCTTCACTCGCAACGCTGTTATTGGGAGTCGAATCGGGGTCGAATTGATCCGAATGCGAAATCTGCGCCATATTGGTAATCGCTGTCGCCCCGGTCACCGATACATTGATTGTCAATGTTGCTGTAGCCCCATTGTTCATGGTACCTATGCGCCAGGTGCCGGCGGGAAAAGCCCCTACCGCTGCTGTCGAATAGGTGCCCTGGCTTGCCGTCGCGGAGACAAACGTCAGGCCAGCCGGCAGCACGTCTCGCACCCGCACGTCCGTCGCGCGATCCGGACCATTATTGGTCACCGTGAGCGTGAAGCTCACCGTATTGCCGGGCGTGAGATTGCTGGCAGTCTTTGTCAGTCTCAAGTCCGAAACGCGGCCCGGCGCGGTGGCTAGATCGCCCATAGCTCCCGCGGTAAAACCCGTGGACACGGCAAGCGGCGTGGCAACGAGCGTACTGATATTGATGGCGTGCAGCGAGGCCGATGTGGCCGGCGAAACGACCAGTCGGCCATTGCGATCAAATGCGCACCCGGTCATTGACGGTGTCGCGGGCAGCGCGGGAGAAAACGTCACGTTACCCAGAAGCGTCACCACAGCCGAGCTGTCGATGGTGAACAACTGCGTCTGAGCAACCATGTATAGCACGCCGGTAGCCGGGTGCAGGCAGATGTCGCCACCCGCCGGTACCACGGCACCGCTGGCCGTCGTAGCGGTCAGGATGCCGCCCGTGTTGGGATCCAGTGTCCACAATGTCGAGGGTCCGGGATTCATCGCGTATAGCGTTCCGGCCGCGTCAAACGCCAATCGGATCACGCCGGTGGTGGTGGCTCCCGGCGTGCCAACAAACACCGCCGGCAAAGTGGGATTGGCCGGATCCCAGCGCCACAACCCCGGGTTGGCTCCCGTGCTGTCCAGCCAGAATAGCATGCCATCGCTGGGACGCACTGCCAGCGTGGCAGCAAGCGTCTGCGCGAACGCCAGCAGCTGCACCGGCGGGCCCCCGTCGAGCGTATCGACGCTGAAGATACCCGCATTGGTGATCGTGTAAAAAGCTTCTGCCCGCGCCACCGGCACCTGCAACGACGCGGTCAGGCCCGCAAGTAAAAATACCATGTGCAGCAAAATCCGCACACACTGGTTTCTCATGGCTTCAGCACGATACAACCGCCACTTGTCTGTCACGTTGTCCATCAGTTCGCCGCTTCTTCAAACATCAACTTGCGCTTGGTGGTGGTGTCCTTCTCGCCCTGATCCGCCTTCATGCGCAGATAAAGATACCAGCCCTTGGCGGTGGCGTTGGCGCTGGTGAAATCGCGGTCGCGGAAGCCCGCGAAGTTATAGCCCACGCCCAGCCACAGGTTGCGCACCGGCGCGAAGCCGACCGATGCGCCGTACGACGCCACGTGCACATCTGATCCCCACGAGTTCAGCAGCGCCGCGTGCGCGCCGATATCGAAGCGGTTGCCGAAGTCGTAACGCATTTCGGCGCCATAGATGTCGGTAAAGCCCGAGGCACTGACGCGATCAAAGTTGTCGAACACGTATTTCGCACCATACTGGAACGCAATCTGCGTGCTGCGATTGAACTGGTAGTTGACATTGTTGTTCATCACCATGCGGTGGCTGCGCGCGCCGCCGGTGGCATTGGATTCTTCCTGGATGTAATCGAGGCGGCTCAACACCACCCACAGGCTGTCGATAGGCCGGAACGCGTAGGAGAGGCGCAGATCCAGCGTCTTGCTGTCCGCCAGTGCGCCGCCACGCGTGTTGCTATAGAGCGCTGTCGCGGCAATCGCCTGACCCGATGCAATGTCGCGGTGCAGAGTGCCCGCGACATTCACCTTGTTGGTGGTATCGCCGTGGCGGTACTCGGCGCGCGCGGTGGCGCCCCACGGCCCCTGATTCCACGTTGCCCCCGCGAACACGGCGGTGTAATCCTCCACTGGCGCAGTGGCAATACCCGCAGGCGGCAGAATACTTTGCGAGGCCGCGCCCGCCGTGGCGTTCACGCCCTGCGCGGCAGGCACGTTCGGGTTCAGTTGTGTGGTGCCGGGCTTGCGTATCGTGTTCGTGCGATCCATACCCACGTTCACCGTTAGTTCCGGCGACAGGCGCATGGCTTGCGTCATGCTACTGGTGGTGGACACCACCGGGCCGTCGGGTGTCTGCCGCAGGTTGAGCGAATTGGCGCTTTCTGCGCCGTCCCACGGCTTGGTCTTGGTGCCGATGCGCGTGGTGTGCGTATTTTCACGGTCGCCAAAGGTCAGCTCCTGATCGAGGAACAGCGACAGCTTGTCGGTCACCTTGTAGTCGGCGCCCACGCGCACGCGATGCGGGAAGTCGGTGCTGTTGACGTTGCTGCCGCCACTGCTGCCGAGATTGATCTCGGAATCGACGCGCAGGTTCAAGCGGCCATCCATGAATTTGTGCGCGCCGCCCGCCACCAGTTGATTGGAATTCTGCGTCTCACCGGTCGAGGTTTGATCGCGCACAATGCGTCCACCTACATAAGCGCCGTACTCGGGCCTGACCAGATTGGCGCGCGCCTCGATCTGCGAGCGTTCTGCTTGCGCACCGGCGTTTTCGACACGCTCGTGCTGCGCGCGTGCATTGATGGTGACTTCGGGGCTCATTTTCACCGACACGTCTCCGCCCACCTTGGTGGTGCCACCATTTGCCGCGGCCTGTTGGCCCAGCCCGAACGTGCCCTGCTGACCGCGCACATAAGCGGTGGCGGCCACATTGCCATCCTGCCGGCGTGCTTCAATCACATAGGCGTTACCCGATGCCGTCGTGCCGGCCAGCTCGCGGCTGCTGTGCGCGTATTCGGCGCGCAGTTTGGTCTTGTCGTCGATCTGCACCGTGGCGTCCACGCCCTTCAAATCGCCGCGTGCACCGATGCTACCTTCACGAATCGCGCTGACGCCGGCCTCGGCCCTGCCGTCGCTGGTGCGCACCGCCACACGGCCGCCGGCGGTGACGCGCTCATCGCGCGTGGGGTCTTCCGACTCGTAATCCACCACGATGTACATCGGATTGAAATTCTGATCCTTGCCGGTGATCGCCTTGCGGAAAATCAACGTGCCCAGCGCGTAGTCAACGTCGTAATCAATGCCGCGCGATTGCGGCTCGCTCTTGACGATGACCTCGTTGCGGAAACGATCGCGCGTTTCAATCGTCACCTTTTCGCTGTTGGGGATGATGTTGCCGCGCGTGAGCCGGTAGAAACCCGATGTACCGTCGGGCCGCAGCTCGTCCTTGACGAAGGCCTGCGCGGTCTTGGTGGCGAACGCGGTATAGGACACATTGGTGCCGCGGAATTCGCTCTTGATGCCGTTCAGCGTGCGCGAGTAACGCGACAATTCTGTCACGGTCATGCCGGTGTTGTAATCACCGAACATGGCGTACCACTGATTCTTTTCAATCTTCAGATACAGCTTGCGCGTGCTGGCGGCGTCGTGTTGGGCGCTATTACTGTCGCCGTAGACGGTGTAGTACTGTTTGCGATCGATACCTTGCAGCAGGCGATCGCCTTGCGCCCCACCCAGACGTTTACGTTCCTTGTCGGTATCGTAGGCCATGGTCACGAGGAATTCACCCTTGACCTGTCCCTTGGCATAAAACGCCACGCGGCCGTCTTTCCACAACTTGTCGTCGGCCATGTCCGCCGGCAGATTCTCCACCGCGCCCGACAGCTTGCGCTGGCCGATGGTGCCTTCACCCAGACCCACCAGTATCCATTCGCGCATTTCGGGCTTCAACCACGCGCGAATAATTTGCGGCGGGCGGCCCTGGAAGTTCAGCGTCAGCGACACCTCGCCCGACGTCGTGGTCGGCTGCAGGCGAATCAGCGCAAGTCCATCGTCGGTGACGCGCCAGCGCGCCTGATTGCCGGCAGCGTTGAGCAGCGGACGCGAATCACGCGCCTGCACCACTTCCAGCGATTGATAGGGTGCGGAAATCGCTAGTTCACCTTCCGTGCCATGACGCACCGGTTTGCCTTCGCGGTCGAAAATACGCACGGCAACCACCGGCGCGGTGCGGCCATCGGCAACCAGCACCGAGGCATCATTCACCAGACGGCCTTCGACGCCCGCGCCCGAGTAGTGAATCATGCGCTCGGCGCGGCCCACTTCCTTACCTGCCGCATCCACTGCGGTGGCCACGACTTTATTCGCGCCGTCGATCAAGCCCACGCCGCCCCAGCGCGACAACCCGACGGTTTTTTGCGCGTTGTGATCGTTGCCGTCGAAATTGAGCCGATGCACCGGCACACCGTTGACGGTCAGTTTGATCTGGTGCGCCGGATCGTGCTTGACGAACACCTTGATCGCGTTGGTGCCGGGGATGAAGGTTTCCGCCGGGTACACCACTTCTAGCCCCGGCGCGACGGTCGCCAACCAATTGGTGTCGAATTTCTCCGAGCCGGGCGCGTAGATGTTCAGATCATTCACGTTCGGTTGCGCTGCTGCAGGCGCAACGGAGGTTGCGGGCGTGACGGGCGCCGCAGGTGTTGTTTCCTTAACTATGTGATTATATTGAATAATTTTTGGTTCGCTCACCGACTGCATTTGCGATTTACCCAGTGCCGCCAGCGGCGCGCTCGCCGGCGGCAGGCGGCGGGTTTCGCCATCGGCGCTCTGGAATTGCGCGACTGACTGCATCGCGGCGCCAGCGCCTGGCACGCCTTTTACATCGAAGGTCAGTGATTTTTTCCACGTGGCGCTGGTATCGCCCGCGCGAAACACCAGTATGTTGTTGCTGATTTCCGGCTCGGCGAACGCGCCGCCATTCATGCGCGCGCTGTTTGGCACGTAGGTCATGCCTTCGGGCAGCGCGACCGTGGCCGACAGGTTGCGCACGGCGGCGGTCACACCTTTCAGTTCCAGCGTCGCCTTCAATACGCCTTCGCCGGCGCGCACTGTCAGCCGCTGTCCGGCTTCATAGCCGTTGCTGCTCTTGCCAGTGTTGCGCACATAGAAATCCGCGCGCCACATCGTGCCGCCGCGCACGTTCACAAACTGCGAGAAAGCGCGGCCCGCGTGACGGGTATTGTCTTCGCACAGCACGGCTTCGTAACCATCGGGCAGCGATTTCACGTCGAGCTGCACCACGTGCGTGCCCAGCTTGACGCCGTCGATATGCCATTTACCTTCCTTGTCGGTGCGGATATACGCGCCGTCTTCCATGAAAATGCGCGCACCCTCAATACCCTTGCCCAGGTGTTGTTCCGGGTTGCACAGACCGGCCGCACTGCTGGTGATCGCGGGCGCGTCGCTTACAGTGCCAACACCTTGCGCCAGTTTCGGCCCGCTGGCGCCGACTTCGATTACGCGACCCATCAGAATGGTACGGCTGCGGAACAGGTCTTCCTTCACATTGACGGTGGCGCGTGCATTGAGCGAACGCGCGCCGCCCGCGCCCGTGGCCTGCGCGCTGTTGACCGCGTCGCCCAGCGACGTGCCCACGGTAATCTCGGTCACGTAGCGAATATCAATCGCCGCCGCACCCGGCAACACCGTGCCGATGGTGAACGTCAGCGTGCGGCCATCGGCTGAGATCGCCGGATTGGCCACGGCCACCTTGCCGATCTGCGCCGTGCCCGGACGGAAGCGGAAGCCCGGCGGCAAGCGGTCGCTCACCGTCACGCCCGCCACCGGTGCCTTGCCAGGATTCGACAGCGCCAGTTGATACTGCACAAAATCGCCCACCGACGCGATGGTTTTGCTCGCAACCTTGGTCAGAATCAGCGTGCCGCCCACGCCCGGCGGATCGATGGGAATGTGATTGTTAATCACGTTCGGATCGCCCAACGCCAGACTGAAGGAAAGGTGGTAAGTCGTCGGCTGGATGCCGGTGGGAGGCCCCGGCTGCGCCTGCACCAGATAGACGCCGCCGCTACCCAAACCGGTGGGGTCGAGCTGCGGATTCGGCGGTATTTGCGACGGCGAGGTATAGCCCGCAGGCGGTGTGACCGTCAGCGTATAGGTACCGGCTGGCGCGCCGCCCACCAGCAGGAACTGATAGAAGCCATCCACGCCCGTGATCTGATTCGAATTCGCAGCGCCGCCCAACAGATGCTGCGCCGGGTCGTACCCCGGCGGGCCGCTGAAGGTAACCGTGGCGCCCGCCACGGGCTGACGCGTCACTGAATCGTACACCACGCCGGCGGGATCCAGCGGCAGACTTTGTTCAATCACGTTGTCGCCCGCCTGCAGGAATATCAGCGTGCGGCCGGTGCGCTGCACCTGCGCGGTCGATCCGCCGGTGGTCATGCTGTAACAGTTGCCAGCCATCGGCACCATGACGTTTGGCGCGGTAGTTTCACGCAGCGTAGCGCACGACGTGGTCTGCGCAAACCCTGCGCCCACGCCCGCTGACTCCGACGTTACCGGCAGACCGAACACGACATTGCCCGCACGGTCACGGAACTCGATCTGATAACTCACGCCCGCCGGCAGACCAGCAAGCGAATACAGCCCGTTGGCGCCAGTGGCGACCTGTCTGACGAGCGTTGTGCCCGCGGCATCGTACACCCGCACCACAAACCCCTCGAACAGCATTTCACCTGACGTGAACACACGGTCGTGGTTGACGTCGAGCCACACACGGCCGGAAAGTGTTCCGGTATTGGCGGCCCCGGCAGCGATGTTCGTCTTCGACGTTGCCACGTTATTGAGCGGCGTAGGATCGACAAGACTGCCTGTCGAAATCTGCGCCTGATGAATCAACTCACCCACTGCCGCCGGTGCGGTGCCCCGCAACGTCACTTCGATGCGCGCGCCGACTGGGAAGTTGGCCAAACTTACAGTGACAGGCGTGCCGGCCGCCGTGGGCGTACCCACGGTAACGGCGCCGCATGTGCCACTGGTCAACACTAAACACAAGCCGCTGACATTGGTAACCCCCGGCGGTACGGTGAATGTCACCTGCGCACCGTCCGCCACCGAGGGGCCTGTATTTGCCGCGACTGCCTTCCACACCAGCGTGGCGCCGGGGCCGGCTTGCGCCGGGCCGGCAAGACTGATGCTTAAATCCGGCCCCACCGCGTACGGTGACACCGCGACCTGCTTCGTTGCACTGGCATTGACCGTGCTCGCCCCTATCCGCCACGTTGCCGTGGCCGTATTGGTAATCACCGTTCCGCTGGGCGTGGCAGCCCCGGCGATGCTCGAAACGAGCATCGCCAGCAGGCTGAGCCACAGCCAGAGGTTACGTGTGATCAGGGCGATCATGCCGCTGTCAGCGCCTTACGTTTTACGCTTCCCGCCCGCGATTATTTGATAATCGCGTTGAAGAAGATGGTGACGGTCTCGCCCGGTTTTAATTCACCCGCGCAATACGTCCCCGCGCCACTCGGCGTGCCGACGTTCGGACACGTGGGGGTGCCCACCTGAGGCAATGCCGTCGCCAGATTCGCCGTGATGTTCGCACCCGAGATGCCGATGGAGTCAGCATCCGCTGCGCTGGTGTAGAACACCGGCGTCGTGCAGGCCCGGCCGGTGGTGCCGGCGCAAGTCAGCTTGAACGCATTACCCGCGCTTTCCGGCGTGGTGGCATCACAGGTGGTCGCATTACCGGTAATCAGGTTCGTATCGAACGTGAGGTTGGTATTCAGCGTATCGGTGATGGTCGCCAATGTCGCCGAAGCCGTTGCCGTATTCGCGTTGGTAATCTGGATCGAATACCGTACATAAGCACCGGGGATGGCTTTCGGGAACACCGTGGTGCCGTTGCCCGCGAAGTTAAACGGATCGCACAGCGTGGTCACCGATTTCGCCACGGTCACGCTGGCGTTGGCGATGCGGAACACATCCACCGCAGCATGCTTGCCGTCGCGCACGGCATCGCCCGTTACTGCGGGAGACGCAGCCGCGCCATCAGCAAATACCACGTCAACCGCAGTCTGGTTATCCGCGCTGGCGGTGTTTTGCGTGGTGAGGCCGCTGGCGCAGACGCCGGTAGAAGCTACGCAACTGGTGGCATCATACGTGGTCGCCAGCAGCGATACGATGGCGTCACCCGAGGTCAAACCCGGCGCGGGCGGTATGTTGCAAACCACATACACCGTGCGCGAGGCGTTCGGCGCCAGACTGACAATCGCCTGATTGGTGTCGGAGCCGGCCTGATAGCCCGCGCCGCCACCGGTTTCAGCAAACGCCTGACATGACAAACCGTCGAACGAGTCGGTGTACGTCGTCGCGCCGTAGGTCAGGGTTTGGGCTGAAGCGAGGTTACCCGCATCCAGCTTGTAATCCTAATTGGCGTTGCCGGTGTTGGTGACGGTAAAAGTCGTCACCTGCGCCAGCGCGCCAGGCGCCACCACGGTATGCGCCGTGTCGGTTGCCGCCACCACCACGCGCACCAGGTTGTCCACCTTGAAGGTCGCGGTGTTGCTGGTGATGTTGGGCTGCGCCGTGCTGCTGATGGTGTAACTCAGCGTGGCCTGGTTGGTGACATCGGTGTTGGCTGACACCTGGCCCGTGCCGGCGCCGTTGGTAAACGAGCCGCCCGCCAGGTATTGCGACGTTGCAGCTTGGCCAAAGGCCACCGTTGAATGCAATCCCAAGCCGGCAATTAATGCTATGCCGGCCAAGGCACTTCGATACCAACTACTCCAGTATTTCATGGCTTGCTCCTTGTGATTAAATAAAAAAATTAATAAAAACAAACACTTATGAACATCTTCCTGCGATCTACTGAACTTCATGATACGAACCTCCAATCGAAAAAACTGAAACCAAAAAACCGAAAACCAAAATCTGTGGCGGGCGTCACAAGATCACCGCCCGGAAGCGCACCGAGCCTGCTTGCCCCGGCGCGACGTTTTGTTTGAGCGTCCAGCGGATGTGGGTGTACTCCGCCGCGGCGGCTGGGCGCGTGATGTCCTTGCCGCTCTTGTCTTTGATCGTGACGATGAGTTTGTCCGGTGTGGCGAACGTCTTGCCGCCGTCGGCGGAGAACGTGATGTCGGTGTTGTCGCCCGTCGCGCTACCGTCTTTGTAGCGCGTGTACTTCGGCACCGGATTGGTGATCAACACTTTCTCGGCGGGCTTGCCGGTCTTGTTGTTGTACGAGACGGTGTAAACCACCTCGTCGCCCGGCACCATTTTCTCCGGCGGCGCCAGCTTCTTGACCTTGGCGCCTTTCTCAACGACCTCGATTTCTTTCTCGGCCTTGGTGACGAGCTCGACGTTCTGCGCTCGGGCAACAAGCACATTGCCCGCAAGCAAAGCGGAAAACCCGGCAGTCGCGAAATAACGAAACATGTTTTGCATGGTGTTACCTCCGTTGGGTGAGTGATTAGTTGATGGTGACTTTGTAGGTCACGGTGTTGGCAATCGGCGCACCGGCAACCGTGATGTCGCCAAAGTTCGCGATCATGGTGCCCGCGGCATTGCCGCAACCCACGCAGCTGGCGTTGTCGCCATCCGCAACATCGGTCTTGGCGCTCAGCGGCGTTACCGCTGGCGTGGTGGTGGTGGCGCGAATGCTGCCCGCGACCCAGGTGGTGTTCGCGGGCACGTTGTCGCTGATGGTCACGGCCTGCGCGGTACCGGTGCCACTGACTGTCACAGTGACCTGGTACTCGATGACACTGCCCGGCACGAATGCCGTACAACCCGCAGGCGGGATCGCCACGTTACAGGGGCCACTGGTCACACCCATCGGGTTGGTGACGTTCAGCACCACTTTGTCAACGGTGACCGTGACAGCGGCAATGATGTAGGTGCCATTGGAGGCATCATCCGCACCGGAATCCGCTGCACCGCCGGGGCCTGCGCCCACCACCGCGTCCACTGTACCGCCACCCACTGAAGGCGTACCGAGGTTGGCCGGATTGTGCCTGGCGCAACGCCCACGCCAGCGGCAGTTGCACCCGCCGTAGCGGCCTGTGCAGTCAACGACACGATACCGGTCTGGCCGTTGGTCGGCCCGGCGGGGATGTTGGACACCACAAAAACCGTGGTGACCACATCGGGATTCAATGTCAGTTGCGGCACACCGAGGACCAGCGGCACGGCAAGATCGATACCCGCATCGAACACGCCGTTGCCGTTGGTGTCCTGAAACAGGCTCCCTGCAGTGCCTGCCGCTGGATCAAAGTTATCGCCGCCCACCGCGCGATTGGCAATCAGGTTGTAGGCCTCGGCACCGTTGCCGGTGTTGGTGACGCGGAAGGTCAGCACCTTGTTGACATCGCCCGCAACCACCGGCGTTTGCGTGGCTGGCGCAGTAACCGCGACGCGGATGATTTCGTCCACGCGGATCGCCACCGAACCGATCACCGGCGTGGCCGGAACGCCGTTGATGTTGTAAGTCGCGGTCGCCGAGTTGCTGATGGTCGTGCCCGCCGCAGTACCCACGGCGTGCGCTGCACTCGGCAACATCAGCGCCGCAGCAGCCAGCACCGCACTGCTCCAATGTCGAACGACGTTAATCATGGAACGCTCTCCTTTCGTCAAACCAGAATTTGTGAATTCAGCAAACGCACCGTGTGCGGGGGGGATAAAGTGATTTCTCAAGCGGGTTCATGACAGTGCCTTTCAGGGTTGGATGAGGAAAAAATAAAGATGCAGAAGCCGAAAAAAGTAATCTGTGCCTGACGGCGGCGTAAATGCGGTGCGCGCGGCAACGCGGCGCCGAATCGTCAGCGGCTGGATGAGGCAAAAGGAAAGCGGGGCCACCGCAGATCAGCACGCGCGGCGCGGCAGCAAGCGCTGTCAGGAGCGTATTTCGCGTGCGCGAAAATTTCGAATTTTTGGCAGTTGACATGTCACACTTCCCTTCTGATACGCAAATAATGGGCACACTAAGACGAACTTAGAATTATCGCGCAAAATCATAGGGATGAAGCGATGTACGAGAGTGAATTCACAAGCCGTTCACGGCGAATTCACACACACGCAACAGTTGGCAGAAAAAGCGTGAACTGGTTCACGTTTCGCGGCGCGGCAAAAGGTCTCAGCACTCGGAAAATCGCTGTTGTGAACATGGGGTTGAACGTCACTCAGCAAGGTTTCAGCAAGCCTTCGCAATTGCTCAAGATCACCAGAATCGCCATGCCGCAAGTCCGATGCGTGGGTGCGCCGCGAATTTGAATCAAAAACGGCCATCGCCCATCAGCAAATGGCGTCGTTTATCGTTGCAGGCACTCGCGACGCAAATGCTCACGTCGTACATTCTGGCGAACGCAACTTCCGATTTATTCACATGGCATAGCGTTGTGCTGGCCAGGCTTATCGAAACCCTGGCACTTGCAACAAATTCAGGACAAACGGGAAAAGATCCAATCGTGCTACGCGTGGATCAGATTTCAGCCGAAGTCGACGCGTGAACAGTGGCCACGCTGAGCAATTTTTCCGCGCGCAAAGTCACTGCGTACAGGGTTCTAACATTGCGCAAGTTGCAGCGTTGCACCGGGATAACACACTGTTGTTTGGCGACAGCCGGATGCGGCGCGCTCAAACAATATCCGTGCGGCAATTGGCCCGAAGACTCGCACGAACAAAAGTATTGGTGGGCCCTGTTGGACTTGAACCAACGACCAACGGATTATGAGTCCGCTGCACTAACCGCTGTGCTAAGGGCCCAAGCTTCTATATACAGCAACTTCTG
>SXGR01543746.1_pt1 | contig 32990 bp, 29 predicted proteins | sample 3174711 | NCBI WGS metagenome assembly SXGR01 (sample SAMN11356860, study PRJNA531348) | freshwater metagenome | isolation source: freshwater sample F1-60 | place: China: Fuxian Lake, Yuxi | collected 2017-12-25 | reverse complement strand
GTTTCGCCCGCACCCCGCTCCAGGACTGATCAGGCATAGCGACCGTACCGCGCCCTCGTACCAGTCCCCATGATTTACTTTCTCCTCGCTGATCATTTTGAGCGCCTTAGCAAGGGATCCGGTTTTCGGGGGCAAGGTCACCTTCATATCGGCCACCGCATCGGCCACCACCCGACGAATGCCCAAGAGGGCTTTTTCGGGGGGGGGCGCGAGCCAGGACAGCGAGGGAAATTCCGCGCAAAGTCCAACGTGCTCGTTCTTCTTGGCAGACCAGGTAACCCGGTAGGTGTAGTGATTGATGCTCATGCCTATGCTTCTGGACGTTCGAAGGCCAGCAGCACTTGCCGGACCTGGAAAGTCTTTGCTTTGCCTTTATCGTTTTGAATGTTCACCCTCGGATCTCCCAGCCAGGGTCTCTTGTAGACGGCGTGACTGCTGCCGCGTTGCCTGGGCTTGCCAAAATACCGGCTCGCATACCTTCTGAGGATCGGCAAAGCGAACGTTGGTGGGCGCTGTGCGAATTTCTCAAGGATTTTTCGATACCGCTCGTCAACTGACGATTTCAGTGTTGATACCCTGGGCCAACTCGCATGAATGCTCGAGCCAAAGATCGCTCGAGCGGCTACACAGATGTCGCACGAGCGTAACCGTTCACCCAGCAGCGTCCAAACTAGGCTGGCGGGACCTTGACATGCTATGCATGGCAGTGATCGAATCCGGTTCGGTCCACAACATCAAGTCAACAGGCAAATAAACGGTCCTAGCTCTGCCTTCGCTCGATCACCCGAGTGCAGCGAGACTGAACAGACAACCCCGGTCTGCCAACAGGATCGGGCCTACTGGAGGAGACATCCATGGTTTCACGTTCGCGCATCGCGAGCCTCGCGATAACGGCTGCATTGCCCCTGTCGGCGACGGTGCTATCCCAGTCAGCTCTGGCACAACAGACGATCAACATGACAATCGTGTCCGGCTTTCCGCCGGTTGCGGCCGTCGTCAAGCAACTGCAGGAGTTCTACATCCCTGAAGTGAACAAGGCGCTTGCAGGCACCAATTACCGCATCAAGTGGAATGAGGCTTTTGCAGGTACCGTCGCCAAACCGGGCGGGGAGTTAGACGCGATTCGTACTGGACTTGCGGACATGGGCATCGTGCTCACACCCGCGCACGCAGACAAGGTACCGTTCTACAACATCGGCTTCGTGACGCCGTTCACGTCTTCCGACATGAAGCTGCTGTCCAAAGCTGTGGATCACCTTACTGCAAGCTTCCCACAGATGTCGGCAGCCTGGGCCAAACAGGGTCAGGTGTTTCTTGGTGCCTCAGGTGTGGGCGATGATTACCTGATCATTTCAAGTAAACCGATCAACTCTCTCACCGACCTGAAAGGCATGAAGATCGGTGGAATTGGACTCAACCTGCGCTGGGTGCAGAGCGCTGGCGCGGTCGGTGTAATCAGTAATCTTGCCGAGTTTTACAACGCCACTAAAACCGGTATTGTCGATGGGGTGCTGATGTGGGGCGAGGCAGTCGTCAACCAGAAGATGCATGAGGCAGGTCCGCACATGCTTCAGGCTCGCCTCGGTGGCGCGACGGCCTACGCCATGACGGTCAACGCTGGCGTCTGGAAGAAGTTGCCCGACGAAGTGAAGAAAACCCTGCAGGACAAAGCGGTGACGTTCGGGCAGGTTCTGGGCGGCTATGTGATGGACGTCGGCGCAACCGCACCCCAGCGTTACCGCGACGCAGGGGGTAAGGTGGTTCCCCTGTCCGAGGCCGACCGACTCGCATGGGCCAAAGGTATGCCCAATATTGCAAAAGAGTGGGCCGCTGGCTTGAACAAGCAAGGTCTGTCCGGCGACCAGATTCTGACGGCCTATATGGACTTCATGCGTCAGAACAAGCAGCCCATCGCGCGTCAATGGGATAAAGAGTAACTCTGAACCCAACAGTCCGCATGCACTGCAACGTGTCCGCATGGACCGTTTGAGCCAACGTGAAAGCCCTCCACGCACTGTTCCTTCGGCTGATCTCTGGTCTCAACAGCGTTGGCACGCTACTGATTTTCGGTTTGATGATGTTGGTGACCGCGGACGTATCGATGCGGTTCATCTGGTCACAACCGATTCCCGGTGTTGTTGAGATTGTTGAGATGTCTATCGTCGGTATTGTGTTTCTGCAGCTGACGCATGCAATGTCCGAGGGCAAAATGATTCGCGCGGACACCCTGCTGGGTATTCTGATGGTCCGGGTACCGCGCGTAGGGCACGCGCTCGATGCAGTTGGCCAGCTCGCTGGAATCGCGCTGATGAGCGTCATTCTCGAGGGCCAGATCCCTCGATTGATTGAAGCCTGGACGGAGAACAGCTTCAAAGGTAATCCAGGGCTGTTTACCGCACCCACCTGGCCGCTGGAGCTGATGGTGGCGCTTGGCTGCGCGGCTGGGCTGATCCAGTTTTTGATTCAGTTCGGTCGCGCACTCGGCCGTTTGCGCCGCAACGAAGTCATTTACCTCACGCCTCAGTGAGGCTGTACCCGTGACACCTTTTGAGATTGCGGCACTGTCGGTATTTGGGATGCTGGTGTTGCTCCTTGCCGGCGTTTATGTCGGCGTGGTGCTCACCGTAGTGTCGTATCTCGGCGTCTGGATCATCAAGGGCGATCCCGCGGTCGCAAGCAATCTGCTGCTGCTCGCGGTTGCAGACAGCATCTCAAGCTATGTGTTTGGCGTCATTCCGCTATTCGTACTGATGGGTATGTTCGTATCCATCTCGGATATCGGTAAAGATACCTATGAAGTCGCCAATGTCGTGTTTCGAAGGCTGCGCGGTGGGCTTGGCGTGGCAACCGTTGCTGCCAACGCGCTGTTTGCAGCGATCACCGGCGTCAGCATCGCTTCGGCATCGGTGTTCACCAAGGTGTCGGTGCCACAGATGCTCCGTCACGGCTACCAGCCGCGCTTTGCAGTAGGAGTCGTAGCTGGCAGTTCGCTGCTCGGCATGCTGATTCCGCCCAGCCTGCTGCTCATTCTGTTTGCAGTACTGACCGATCAATCGGTTGGTGATATGTTCCTCGCGGGCGTCATCCCGGGCATATTGCTGTCGCTAATGTTTTGCCTGGGTATTGTGCTGGCCGCCTACCTGATTCCGAACTCGGTGATGCGCGCGGGTGCGCTAGGCACAGGAACCGATCAGGCTGACATGAGCGTGGGTGAAGCGCTTCGCAAACTCTCACCCATCTTGCTTCTGATTGGCGTTGTTATTGGCGGTATCTATGGCGGTTTGTTTACTCCAACCGAAGCAGGTGCGATCGGTGCGTTCGGTGCCTTTCTGCTCACCGCAGCGCGCCGTAAATTGACCTGGGCTAGCCTCTGGCAGGTGCTGGTGGAAACGGGACACGTCACCGCTACCATCTGCTTTCTCATCATTACGGCCACCATGTACAGCCGGATGCTGGGCGTAGCAGCGGTTCCGGGGCAGCTTGCGCAGTGGGTCACAGGCCTGGATACGAATTTCTATGTGGTGCTTGCGATATACCTGGGCATCATCCTGATGCTGGGTTGTTTGATCGACGCAGCCTCGATCATGCTGATCACGGTTCCTCTGTTTCTGCCGCTGTTCATGGCCTTCAAGATCGATCTGGTGTGGTTGGGCGTGATTACCACTATTGCAGTGGAAGTGGGCCTGCTGACACCACCATTCGGCGTTGCTGTGTTTGTCATCAAGGCAACGCTTGATGATCGGCGCATCACCATTACCGACATTTTTCGCGGTGCGTTGCCATTCGCCGGAATCGTGATGCTGACGCTGCTTCTCATCATCATTTTCCCGAGAATCGCAACCGGCATCCTCGGCCGCTTCTGATACGCGGCTGAGCAACGCTTTTAGCCTTCCAGGAGCCTGGATGAATCCGCTACGTACTGCTGTAATCGGCCTCGGATGGTGGGGCCGTCAGATCGTGGCCTGTCTGAAAGAAAGCCCCCGTTTCCGGGTGACGCACGGCGTAGACGTGGCGCCCGCGACAGCAGCCGAGTTTGCGCAGGCCCATGGGCTCGAGTTATCCAATTCGCTCGCTGCGGTACTTACCCGACGCGATATTGATGCCGTCGTGATTGCAACGCCACACCGACAGCATGAAGTGCAAGCGCTTGCTGTGGTTGCTTCTGGCAAACAGCTGTTCTGCGAAAAGCCGCTCACGCTGACAGCGGCAGGCGCCGAGCGTATCTTAGATGCGTGCGCGCGCGCGAAGGTGGTGTTGGGAATCGGTCACGAGCGGCGTTTCGAGCCCGCCATGGAAGAGACTTGCCGCATGGTCACGTCTGGCGAACTCGGTCAGCTGCTGCACCTCGAGGCCAACGTCAGTCATAACCTGTTCGCCAAAATGGCGCCGGGTAATTGGCGGATCGACCCGGCCGACGCGCCAGCCGGGGCCATGACCGCACTCGGCATTCACCTCACTGATATGTTCGTATCGCTGGCAGGCCGCCCGCGCGCCGTGCGGGCTCGATCAGCGCGCGTAATGCGCGAGGCGTCTGGCACCGACCATATCTCGCTCTGGATCGAATTTGAATCGGGCATCACTGGTGCTGTGACCTGCCTGTCGTCAACGCCGTTTCACGGCCGAATGAGCTTCTTCGGCAGCGGCGGCTGGGTTGAGGTCAAGGAAAACGGTAACGTTGATAAAGGACTGCCCAGCGACCTGACGCACTGCAACGCAGCGCTTGAGCGCAACGTTCGATCCTATGCCCCAATCAATACTGTGCGCAGCAACTTCGAAGCGTGGGCCGCTGCGATTGCTGGTGAAGCGCCCTACCGCTTCACCAGCGACCAGATCCTCGACAACATCCGCACGCTGGACGCGGTCGTTCGATCGGCCGCAGCCGGCGGCGAACTGATCAGGATTCAGCCCTAAAGCCTACCCCGCATAAATGGGTATACCAGCGCGAGGATTACGCGCGATTAATGGTTTGCGCGAGCAGCCCCACAGCTACTTTTTCTTGATCGCTGGGAAGGGCTTGCTGATGGATGGATCGCCTGGGCCGAAGTGATGCCGCGGCGACACGGGCCGGCAAGCTGGCCGAATAGGTTCAAAGCTCCGGTGGCGTCAGGCGCTGCGAGAGTTCGCGCTTCAGAACCTTGCCGCCGCTGTTGCGCGGCAACTCGCTGACGACAAACACGGCACGCGGCCATTTCGGCCGTGGCAAGAGCGCGCGTACATGGGCCAGCAGCGCCTCGGGCTCACAGGGTGCGGTGAGCAGAACAAAGGCCGCGATCTCCTCACCGAAGTCTCGCGAGGGCCAGCCCAGGACGGCACTTTCGGCGACCGCGGGGTGCGCGTTCAACGCAGCCTCGATGTCAGAGGGGTAGATGTTGATACCCGCGCGGATGATCATGTCCTTCTGGCGTCCGCAGATCGTCACGAAGCCATCAGCATCCAAGGAAGCGAGGTCACCAGGATAGAACCATCCCTGTCGAAAGGCCTCGGCCGAAGCATCGGAATCGCAATGATAGGCAGTGGCACAAGCAGGGCCGCGATAGCGCAGCAGGCCAGTTTCACCAGGCGGCAAGGTTCGGTCCTGCGCATCTACCACTTCGACTTCCACAGCGAAGACGGGGCGGCCCACCGTCTGCCCATGAGTGGCGATGTCATCAGGCGTAAGCAGCGAGATCCCACCCCCCTCGGTCGAAGCGTAGTACTCGAAAAAGCGCGGGCAGAGCCGGTCGCGGATCGCTACGCGCTCCGCAGGCGAAAGCGGCGCGCCGGAGGAAAACAGCAGGTTCAGCCCCTGCAGCGGCGCGAGCGCGGCGTCATCGAGCGCCAGCAGGCGGCGTAATTGCGTGGGCACGAGGAACAGGCTGGTCGCCTGCTCGGACGCCACGCAAGTGATGAGGTCCTGCGGCGCGCAGGGTGGCGGCTTGAGGATTAGCGTGCCGCCGGAAAACAGCACCGACATCGCAAACGTGCGGCCACCGCCAAAGTACAGTGGCGTGGCACAGATGAAACGATCCCGGCCATTCAGGCCGAGATTGATCCAATGGGTGCGAAACCGCGCCAGAAAGTGCCGATGCTCAATCAGTGGCCCCTTGGGCCGCCCGCTGGTGCCGGACGAAAGCGACAGCACGAACGGCGCTTTGGCATCGGAGGCGAAGACGATGCCCACCTCATCGGATTCCCCAGGCTGCATACAGCGCAAGCCAGGCAACAGCGCCATGTCAGGCTCGATCAGCACAAGACAGGCGCCGAAATGCGACGCCACATTGCACTGCTCCTGGACAGTCCAACGCACATCCATCGGCAAGATGGCGATACCGGCCCGTGCCATGGCATACAGCGCCACGACGTGCTGCGTCGTGTCGCGCAAGCAGACACCCACCGGTTGCCCAGCCGGCAGCGCCTGACCGTGCAGCCACGCCGCCATGCGACGTACCCGGTGCGCGAACTGCGCATGCGTCAGCTCCTGGTTACCCTCAATCAGCGCGGGGTGACTCGGACGCGCTCTGGCGTGGATGTCGAGCGCATCGGCGAGGTTCATGCCTAGCCTTTGAGCTTGTAGATGCGTTCGACATTGGTCCGCAGGAACTTCGTGCGGACCACTTCTGACAGCCCTAGCTCATCGATCTCTGCCATGGTGCGCGCGAAATCGAGCACAGGGAAATCAGTACCGAAGATGACCTTGTCCTGCCCGTAGCTTCGGATATAGTGCTTGAATGATTCTGGCCAGTACCGCGGGCTGTGAGCATCGGAGCCGATGAAGACATTGCTATGTTTCCAGGCCATTGCGATCATCTCCTCGGTCCAGGGGATGCCGACATGGATGCCGATGATCTTGAGCTCTGGGAAGTCGCAGGCCACAGCGTCGAGCGCGATGGGGCGGCCGACGGAGCGCCGGGGGTAGGAAGGGTCGTAGATCATCGATTGCCCGACCTGCAACTGCACCGGTACTTCGAGCTCGGCGCATTTCGCGTAAAAGGGATACCACTTCGCGTGGTCCGGCGCCAGCTCGAACCAATGCGGATAGAAGTGCGCTCCGATAAAGCCGTATTCGGTGACGGCTTGCGAAAGCTCACGCACGCCCTTCATTCCTGTGGTGGGGTCGAGGCCGGCGAGACCGTAGAAGCGATCCGGATGCGCCTGTACTGCGTCCGCCACCAGGCGATAGTCGACGTGGTAACAGGCAGGGTGTCCCAACCGGCCGACCTTGGCAGCGATGAGGAAGGCCTTCTCGATCCCGGCTGCATCCATGCGCGCGATCATGTCCCGCAGGCTCACCCCCTCGAAGATCTCGCGTTTGACGCGCATCTTAGAGGTGTAAAAGCCAGTGCGGTCAGGCCGGCCCGCCAGGGCCTGCGGCGTCCAGATGTTGACCACCGCGTCGATAGCGCCGATTTTTTTCATGTCCCTGCTCTTGAACCAAGTTGAAGTTCACGCGCGACGGTATCGCGTAACACTTCATTCGCCCCTTCGCCAAAGGTGTAAAGGCGCGAATCCCGCCACAGCCGTTGCATGTCGCTCTCGGCCGAGTAGCCCGCGCTGGCCAGAATCTGCATTCCGGCATCGGTGACCTCGCGCAGCGTTTCGGTCGCAATGATTTTTGCTTGTGCAGCCTCGCGCCGACACGGCGCGCCCTGGTCGATCAACCCGGCTAGATGCAGCACCATCAGCCGTGACAGATCGACGCGCATACGCATGTCGGCTAGGCGATGCGCGATGACCTGGTTATGGCCAATGGGGCGGTTAAATTGGACCCGTTCTCGCGCATGGCTCAGCGCAATCTGCAACGCTGACTCGGCCGCCCCGGTCACCGTGGCAGCCATCGAGGCGCGTGAATAGTGCAGCGTGGACATCAGATGTGCGAAGCCACGCCCTTCTTCGCCGAGCAGCGCATGCGCTGGCAGATCGACATCCTGCAGACCGATATCGAAGCTCGGCATACAGTTGTTACCGATCTTGGGCAGCATCGTCATCGAGATACCGGGGCTATCGGTCGGCACCAGGAACAGCGAAATGCCAGGACGGCCTTCGTGCGCTGGCCCCGTGCGCGCCGGCACGATCAACCAACGCGCCTGGAGCGCATCGCTGATCCAGCTCTTTCGGCCATTGATGAGCCAGCCATCACCGTGCCGAACTGCACGCGTTCGGATGGCAGCCGCATCGCTGCCCGCCTGCGGTTCTGAAAGCGCCAGGGCGCAGAAGACCTCGCCAGACATCAGCGGTGGCACAAGCAAGCGGCGTTGTGCGGCGCTACCGTAGGTCAGTAGCGACATCAGCCCGAAGCCCACGACACGGTTGAAGATCGATGCGACCATATAGGCGTGCTGCCCGAGCTTGAGCTGCACTTGCGCGATGGTGTTCCAGGCAGCGCCAAGCCCGCCCTCCGCCTCCGGCACGGCGAGCGCAAAAAGGCCCAGCTCGCCCATTCTGGGCATCAAGTCGTAGGGCGGCACATGGCCAGCATCGCGGCGCCTGATCTCATCTGGTGGCAATCGGCGATGGAGAAAAGTCTCGACGCTATCGAGGACCTCGCTGTCACTCATACCCGCAGTCTCGCCGAAGCGTGCCAGGGCACCAGCATCTTTCTGAGAGCTCCGATCGCGAAGTAGAACGAGAAACCCAGGATCGACATGTGGATCAGCACAGCAAACATCTGGTCGGTCTCGAAGGCGTTGAGCCGCGCGATTAGCAAATGGCCGAGCCCTGCATTGCCGCCGAGATACTCGCCCACGATAGCCCCGATAATCGCCAGGACGATCCCGATCTCGAGCCCTGTGAGCATATAGGGCAAGGCTGAGGGGAATTCGAGGCGGCGGAATACCTGCCACCGGGTAGCGTTCAGGGACACCATCACATCGCGGTGTCCCTCGTCGATGGATTTCACACCCATCGCCGTGTTGGTCAGGATAGGGAAGAAAGCAAGCACGGAGGCCACGATCACCTTCGAAGTGAGGCCGAAGCCGAACCACAGCACAAACAGTGGCACCAGCGCCACTTTCGGAATCACCTGCGTGGCGACGATGAAAGGGTTGAGTGTCAGTTCGAGCCAGCGCACCCTCGCGATCATCACGCCCAGTCCCACGCCGATCACGGTGGCGTAGGCGAACCCTGTGAAAGTGGCGTAGACCGTCATCCATGTATGGTGCCAGGCGCGAGGGTCCTGCAGCAATCCGAGCCAGGCCTTCGCCACCGCACCCGGGCGCGGCAGGATCATCGGCGAGACGCCTGCTGCGCGCACGTAAGCCTCCCAGATCAGTATCAGGAGGGCGAGCAGGATGGGCGTCGTGATCCATGGCAGCAGGCGCTCGCGCGTGACGCGGCGCTGGGTGAATTGGGCAGTCGCCGGGGAGGCTGTTGACACTGCGGGGTGGGGTGCGTTGTCCATTGCTAGCTGATCTGGTTCAGTCGATGGCGAAGCTGCCGCACGATCTCCTGGAACTCTGGCATCGATTGCAGGTCGGGCTCGCGCGGCCGGGCAAAGGGCACACGCACCTCCATATCCACCCGACCGGGGCGCGGTGATAGCAGCAGGATACGATCGCCCAGGAACACCGCCTCGGCTATGGAATGCGTTACCAATACGATGGTCTTGCGCGTCGCGATCCAGATGCGCTGCAGCTCGAGGTTCATCGCCTCGCGCGTCATGGCGTCGAGCACGCCAAAGGGTTCATCCATCAACAGGATGCGCGGATCGTAGGAAAGTGCCCGCGCGATGGCAGCGCGCTGTCGCATGCCACCCGAGAGTTCTCGCGGCCAGCGCTTCTCAAACCCCTCGATGCCCACGAGCTTGGCCAGTGCGCGCGCGCTCTCCAGTCTTGTGTTCTTCGGCTCGCCCTTTAGCTCTAACGGCAGGGCGATATTTTCCTCAATGCTGAGCCAGGGGAACAGATGGGCTTCCTGGAACACCATGCCAAGATCGGCGAGGGCCGGAGCCTGCCGCTCACCGCTATGCCATAGGTTCTGCCCCTCGATCTCGATCTCGCCAGAAGTGGGTGAGATGAGCCCGCCGATCATTCGTAGCATCGTTGTCTTGCCGCAGCCGGAGGGTCCAAGCAAGACGACCAGCTCTGCCCGCGCTACCGAGAGGTCAGTCGCAGCCAGCGCATAAACCGGCTCGTCACGGGTGCCGTACCATTTCTCGACGTCGCGAAAGCGGATGGCTGTATGCGCTGCGTCATCCATACGGAAATACCGCCTCGCCATTCACAATAGCCTGCGCGGCCTGGTTCGTGTCAATGATCCGCGCAAAGCCGAACTTCATGGCAGAGAGTGAAGCCTCGTGCCGAGCGATATCGAAATCTGCCACCGCATCGCGCACCACGAAAGTGCGGATATCGCGCTGCGCTGCGTCGCGCACGCTGGTCTCGACACACATCGAAGTGGTAACGCCACCCACCATGAGCGCCCGGATGCCGCGCGCACCCAGCAGCATGTCGAGAGAGGTGCCGAAGAAGGCCGAGTATCGCGGCTTATCGATCACCGCGTCTTGAGGCGCGACGCCGGCTTCCGGTGGGATCTCGATGTCATCGCTACCGCAGGCGAGCGCGCCAATCTTGCCCAGGTGTGGGCGTAACTCGGTGGTCAGCAACCCGCCGTCGGCGTGATCCGCACGCAGCACATGGCGCGTCCAGATCACCAGCATGCCTGCGGCGCGTGCTGCCCGGGCCAGTGCGAAGCCTTGCCGCGCGGCGTCGGCGCAGGGCGAGACATCACGCCCCTGAGCCGCCACGAACCCCCTGGGATGCACAAAGCCTCGCTGGTAATCCACCAGCAATAGCGCTGCTTCAGATCGGCGGAAGCGCATCAAGCTCGAGCGCGGTCCACGAATTCGTTCGTGAACAAGGTCTCGGCACGCACGCTCGGGGGCGCGAAGCCCGCGGCGGCCATCAGGTCGTAGCCACGCTGCCAGCGCTCGGGCACGTTGCGCAGCAGATTATCCCGGCCAGCTGTCAGCCAGAACTGCATCTCGTTGCGCAGGATCAGCGGCGCCAAAGCCGTATTACTCATCTCCGCAATCTCGAAACTCTTCAGATTTGAGAGCGTCTTCGTCAAGGTGGTATCGGCCAGCATGTCGTCCAGAGAGCGCTTGACCGCACGAAGGAATCGCACCACCACATCGCCGTTCTGTGACAGCGTGGGACGTCGCGCGATGTAGCACTGACCCGGGATCGGCGCGACCGTGTCGGTGTTCCAGGAAACATGCGGCGTATTCATGGCCTGCAACGCCACAGGCACACCGGCTGAGACGATATAGGCGTCGATCCGTCCCTGTTCGATCAACTGCAGCCCAGCCGGTGAGTTCGGCGCAGTCTGCCGCGCCACGCGCGTGCGATCAACACCGCGCGCCTGCAGCATTACATCGAGCACGATCTCGGTGGCGCCACCGACGGAGAGAATACCGATGGTTTTGCCGACCATTTCCTCCGGCGTGCGTATCGGCTTTGCGACGGTACTAATTACATAGAAGGGAGAGCCCTGGCTAATCGTACCAACGGCCACTAGATCATTACCACCGGGGCGCGAGGAGGCGCGGATATGGTCACCTACGCCAGTGCGCGACAGCAGCGCACCGCCTCCGAGTACCTGCTGCACCGCCATCGCCGAGCCACGCCCCTGCTCGATCGTGACATCGAGGCCCTCGCGCTCAAAATAGCCGCCGCCCTTAGCGTGCAGCACATCGGCAAAAGCGAGGATATGTGAGAAGGGCGTCACATAGGTCATGCGGCGCGCCGCCTGTGCGCGGAGATCGCCGATGGTGCAGGACAGAACGCCCATCCCCCCAAGGGCCAGAGCGGTGCGACGCGTGACGATCGGGTTGTTCATGGCGAATTCCTCAAAGGTATCAGGCTACTACAGAACCTAGGATTGTTGACCCCTGGTCCGTCGCGAACGAACGCAGGCATCGATTGGATTCGGACGTTTTGCAACACGAGATTCCGTGAGGCGGGCGACGGTGTTTCAAAACCCGTCAATGCGGCGCGGCGGCCCGTCGCGGGCCTTGTCAGCTACGCCCGAGATAGGCTTCCTTGACCCGCTCGTCTTGTTTCAGCGCCGCACACGATCCGGATGCAATGATCGCGCCAGTCTGCAGTACGTAACCTCGGCTGGCAGTCTCGAGCGCGTAGCGCGCATTCTGCTCCACCAGCAGCACGCTGGTGCCGGCGCGATTGATGGCGCGAATGCTCTTGAAGATCTCCAGCACCACCAACGGTGCCAGGCCCAGCGACGGTTCATCCATGCACAGGAGCACCGGCTCCGACATCAACGCGCGGCACAGTACCAACATTTGCTGCTCGCCGCCCGATAGGGTACCGGCGCGCTGCGCGGAGCGCTCGCGCAGGCGAGGAAACATGTCCATCATGCGTTCGATCAGCATGCGGGTCTTCGCCTTGTCGGCGCGGTATTTGAAGCCGCCCATTTCCAGGTTTTCGCGGACAGTCAGGAAAGGGAATACGCGCCGCCCTTCCGGTACTAGGGCGATACCGGCCAGCAGGCGCTCGTGAGAGCGCATACGCGTGACTTCGTTGCCGCGGAACAGGATGCGCCCGCGGCGCGGCATCATGGCTCCAGCTACCGCGCGCAAGGTGGTCGACTTGCCTGCACCATTTGCGCCAATCAGCGTAACGATCTCGCCTTCGCCAACGTGGAATGAAATGTCGCGACAGGCCGCCACGTCGCCATAGGCTAGTTCGATTCCCTCGACTTGCAACAGGGCCGCCATCAGACCAGCGCTCCACTTTCAAATTCGCCGCCCAGATAGGCTTCGATCACACTCGGGTTACTCTGCACCGCCTTGGGCGGGCCTTCGAAAAGGAATTCGCCGTGGTCCATCACGAACACATGATCGGCGACCTTCATCACCAGATCCAGATGGTGCTCGACCACCACCACGGTGATGCCGCGCTCCCGAATGTCGCGCAAGCGCTGCAGCAGGAAAGCGACCTCGGCGGCGTTGAGGCCAGCGGCTGGTTCATCGAGCATGAAAAGTTTGGGTCGCGTCGCCAGCGCGCGTGCGATCTCGAGCATCCGCTGTTGCCCGTAGGCCAGGGATCCGGCCCGTTGTGCAGCCAAATCGCCCAGGCCTACAAAATCGAGCAGCGCCAGGCCTTCTTCACGACAACGGGTCCAGTCGCGCCAGAAGGTTGCGCCCGGCAGCAGGTATTGCCAGGCTGGGACCTGATGATGAATATGAAAACCTGCCAACACATTATCGAGAAGGGAGAGTTGCTTGAACAGGCGGATTTTCTGGAAGGTGCGAGCCAACCCGAGCCGCGCACGGCGATGCGCGGGTAGTCCGGTGAGATCCCGGCCGGCGAAACGCAGTTCGCCCGAATCGGGCTGGTAGGTGCCTGACAAGAGGTTCATCAGCGTCGACTTACCGGCACCATTGGGGCCGATTACTGCAAAGATCGATTTTTCTGGCACCTCAATCGAAATGCCTGCTACTGCCTTGACCCCGCCGAAACTCTTTCTGAGTTCGCGGGCTTCGAACAGCGCGTTCACCGACCCCCCCCGCTGGTATCGCTTGCGCGTCTTGTAGCCACACCTTTGAAGCGAGCACGCAGCAATTGCCAGGCCTGCACCATGCCGCCGGGCATGAACAACACCACCAGCGTGAGCGCCAGGCCGTAGACGATCAGGCGCAGGTCACCAAACCCGCGCAGCAGTTCTGGCAGGAAGGTCAGTACGATCGCGCCGATCACCGGGCCGATCATTGTGCCCATGCCGCCTACAACCACCATGGCCAGCATGGTGAACGACTCGACGATATTGAACGCGTCCGGCACCAGGGTGCCGACAAAACCCGGGTAGAAGCAGCCCGCTAAGCCAGCGATGGCCGCTGACAGGCTGAAGGAGAAAGCTTTCCATTTGGCGCCATGGACACCCAGCGAGGCGGCTGAAATCTCGTCCTCGCGAATCGCGCGCAGGGTCTCACCGATTGGTGAACGCAACAGGTTATCGAGAAGCAGATAGACCACGAGCGCAATGCCCGCCACGAGGTAGAACAGCGCAGCCGGGTTGCCGAAATTAAGATCCGGGAAGCCTGGTACTGCAAGCGGTGGCGGTCTGATACCGTAGATTCCGCGCACACCTTGGGTGACGCTTTCCCAGTTGATCAGTATCTGATAAACGATCACGGCAAACCCGAGCGAGGCGATGCCCAGGTAGTGCCCGCGCAGGCGTGCGGCAAACGCAGCCAGCAGCAAGCCCACCAGACCGGAAGCAAGCACCGCCGCCACGCAAGCGAGCCAGAAATTCCAGCCGTAGCTCTTGAGCAGTACCGTAGTGACGTAGGCGCCAATGGCAAAAAACCCCGACTGCCCCAGGTTGAGCTGCCCGGTATAGCCGATCACCAGGTTGAGCGATATCGCCAGCAGCACGTTCATGGCGCACACGACCAAGATGCCGCGCCAGTAAGGCGTACCCAGAACGACCGGCAAAAGCAGCAGCACGAACATGGCGCCTAGGTACCAGGGCCAGCGCACATCTCGCCGCAGCGCTGCGGCAAGCCCCCTCATGTCGGGCACCGTCTGCGGGTTGCCAGTGCGTTCATACGTTCTCCTCGCGCCGCTCGGCGATGAGCCCGGTGGGCCTGACCACCAGCATGATGAGGAGCAGTGAGAACACCACCAGATCGATCAGGCCCGAACCCAGATATTGCACTGTAAAGGCCTCGATCAGGCCGACCAGGATGCCAGCGACAATGGTACCTTCCATGTTGCCGAAACCGCCGATGATCACGATGGCGAAAGCCTTGACGATCAGGCTTACCCCAGCGAAGGGAGTAAGCACAATCACCGGTCCCAGGAGGGCGCCGGCCATGCCTGCCAAGGCAGACGCGATGACGATGGTCAGGCCAATGAGAAAAGTCTCGTTGATGCCCATCAAGCCTGCGGTCTCACGGTCTTGCGACACCGCGCGCAAGGCCTTGCCAAGGTAGGTGAACTTCATAAACACATACAACGCGCCGATCGCCAGCGCCGCCACGATCACTACCAAGAGGCTCTGCTGCGAAAAGAAAATCTTGCCAAAGCGGATGGTCTGCTGCGCGAAGGGTGAATCGAACTGGAAGGGAATCGGCCCGAACAGCGCGAGTTGCCCGTTTTCCAGCAATACCGATACGCCGATGGTGGCGATCAGTGGGCGCAATTCGTCGCCGCGATTGCGCAAGGGCGCGAACACCAGGGCATTGACCATTAACCCGAGCAGCGCGCCTGCTCCCAACCCGAGGAAGATCGACAGGAGGTAGCCGGTGGTGTCGGACAGGCCCAGCATCTTAGTGAGGAACCGGGTGGCAGCGAAGAACGCGACGAACGCACCGACGGTGACAAAGTCGGCATGCGCGAAATTGATCTGGTTCATCACCCCGTAGATCAGGGTCAGACCCAAGGCTACGATCACGTACAGGCAGCCGAGATAGATGCCGTTGATCGATTGCTGCAAAATCAGTGTGAGGAAATCAGTCACTCGGGCTTTATCGTTCCCGCGCAAGCGGGAGTCCAGTTGGATTGAATGGACATTTGCCTGGTTCCTGCATGCGCGGGAACGTCCGGCACCCTGTTGCTCATCGGCGCCACCGGATGCCGCCGGTCATACGCGCACCGGGTGGCGCCTACCTGCTCTACCAGGGCAGGGCTTTCCAAGACAGGTCAGGCTGGGTCTCGACAAAGTGGATCACCGACAGGTCTGAATTCTGGCCCTTGGCATCGAAGGTGATTTTGCCCGTTGTGACCTCGACATCCTTCATTTTCGACAAGCCCTCACGCAGCGACTCCGAATCCTTGGCGCCACGGCGCACCGCCTCAGCGATGAGGAGAATGGTGTCATAAGCGTGTGCATTGATGTGCGTGGGCGTCTTGTCAGCGCCGTACTTGGCACGGAACGCCGCATTGAAGTCGGTCACGATCTTGCGCTTCTCGGTGGGATCGAACTGCACAATGCGGATGTAGCCCACCGATGCCTGGCCGGCTTTAGCGTCGTAACCCCAGGGCAACCAGATCGAGCCCATCTGAATGGCATTGCCGCCGCCGCCCTTGACCACCTTGGCCTGGGCCAGTGCCTGCGAAAGCCGCACCTGCTGACCCTCAAGGCCGAAGGTCGGCAGGACGTCGATCTTGCCGAGCGAGGCGATGCGCGTAGCAATCGCGGTGAAGTCGTTCACATCACGGCCGAAATCGATACGAGCGACGATTTTGCCGCCGGCCGCCTCGAACTCCTTGGCAAAGCCGTCCGCATTGTCGACGCCGGCATTGGTCTTCTCGTGCAACAACACCGCGGTGCGGGCGCCAAGCTTGTTATACGCGTTACGCCCTAACGGCACCCCCTGCTGTTGCGCATTGGGGAAAATCCGGAACACGTACTTGTAGCCCGACTCGGTCAACTGGTTGGTGGCGGAACCGGCATTGAGCATTGGTACTTTGGCCTGCTCCAGGATCGGTGCGATCGCAAGCGACGCATCCGAACACTCCTCACCAACCACGATGTGTGGCTTGAATTGCTCCAATACGCGCTTGACGGTATTGGTCGCCTGCAATGGGCTACAGGCGGAATCCTCATATTGCACCTGTATCTTGGTGCCGTTGATGCCATTACCGCGATTGACCTGCTCTAGCGCCATGTCGATACCTTCCTTGCCCTGCACACCAAAATAGGATGCGGGTCCGGAGATAGGCATAAGCACGCCCACGCGGATGACGTTCTGCGCCAGGGCAGGCGCGGCGAAAGCGGCGAGCGCTACTGCTACCGCGGCACCCAATTTCAATCCAGATAACCGACTCATGTGAACCTCCTTGATGCAAGAAACGTGACCAACCCTCGCCTGGAAGCGAACGGCAACCCAGCACCGAAAGATACCCGAAGGTGTCTAGCAGAGCCAGCCCAGACTGTTTTTGAGTGGAAGGATGCTGACGCGCTATAGAAACGCCACCCTGCTATTGCGCCGTGCCCGCAATACCGATGGATCGCGATGACTTTGCATGCTACTCACGCGATCTGGAACTTGAATGCCTTGATGCCAGACAGGGCCTTACTAGCCTTCACCGCTAACCTCGCCTGCCAGAGGCCATACGCAGACTGCTGCGCCTAGTAATCGACCAGGACGACATCGCCGTTTTCAAACTTAAAAGGTAGATGCCAGTTGCCGTTGACGCTGACTGACCAATGTCCAGATAGGTCGCCCTTGAGGGGGGCTAGTCCCGGCCGGGCCGGTTTATGTCTTCGGGCCGTGATGCGGCTCCAGCGCTGACAGCTGCCTAGCCAGGCGCGGAGCATGAACGGCTTGGACGCCAGCGCGTGAGCCGCATTTGAAGAAGCGCTCAACGCCCTTACGCCTGAAGCCTCGGATCATTTGAAGCTTGGAGCGTGTGGCGCTACACACCGCAAGCGGCATAACTCTCCATCGGGGGGTTCGAGTCCGCAATCCCACCAGAAACAGGAGGTCTGAAAACTGAGCGAGTTTTGGTTGAGCACTCGCTCGTGCCCCGCTGCGATCCAAGTATTCCCGCGGGTTTCAGGGCTGTTCAAAGCTGTCACCCATCATCCTGCCCGTCATCTCTGAATTACTTGCCGACTACGGCTCAGTCTTTCGTTGAAGGGCTGTGCAGATGGATCTTTGCCCCTCGCAGTCCCAGCCGCCAGCCTCCCTCAAACTCTTCCTCGTTTCGCGCATCATAACGGTGAGGGGCGCTGTTGGTTGCTGCGACCACCCTCCGAGCGCCGGTGAGCAAGGTGCTGGGCTTCGCGATGGCTACCCATGCCCGTGCACGCGACAGGCGAAGATCTTCGCAAATCGGGTAGGCGCGGGCATCGCGCGGCAAGCGCGGGCATCGCGCGGCAAGGTAACAGTGCCGGGATCGTGCGGATGTGGATGCGGCTGTTTCATTGCCCCCTCTCTTGATGTCGGCCCCAGGTCGAACGCCGCGTTACGGACACTATCGGCTGCGCGGCGGATGGCTCCACCGCGGGACCGCGTTGTCAACCGCCGATCCGGTAGCGCACCGTGATTTTCTGAGGGCTCGCGCTCAGTCGTGTGAGCGAATATCCATGATCAGCGAGAACTGCAGGCCAATGTAGGTGTTGATCCCGATAATCATAGCCACGCCCGTATCGTTAAAGTAGCTGCGCTTGACTCGAAGCCCCGCGGTTCCAGGCTTGACGGACAGGCGATGAGCGATGGTGTCGGGCAAATTTAGCGCCGACACCTCCTGGCGAACCGAACTGACCCGCTCGCTATAAAGCTTTTCAATGAGCGAATACACAGCGCCCTGCCAGGGTTGGAGCTGATCTCGGATACCGGCGTACTGCTCGCGAATAAACGATTCATTCCACGCGCGCGGGAAGCTAGATGATTGGTCGCGCGGTTCCCGGTAGGCCTGAATTTTAAGAAGCCGCTCACCTACGGTAGCGCCCAGTAATGAGGCAAGCTCGCGGTCAACCTCGACCCAATGTGACTCCAAGCCCACCAGCCGGGTGTCTCGGCCATGACGCTCAACGTCTTCCAAAGAGCCGAGCACCCGCGCGACTTTGGTGATCTGCTGTGCCTGCAGCACCTCGGTGCCTCGCCCCTGATGGCGCGAGACGAGGCCTCGGAGTTGGAGGACTCGTATTGCTTCGCGGGCGGTGTGCCGACTTATGGAAAATTGCCTGCACAGATCGCTCTCGCTCGGCAATAGCGAGCCGGCCGGATGCCTACCAGTGAGAATGGCGAGCCTGAGTAAGTCGGCAACTTCGCTGTAGCGGGGTCGAGACTTATCCTGCCTGAGCGATCGGGTTGGCCGCTGTGATTCGAGCCTGTTGGTGGGCATGTGGCGCAACCGTCTGCAGGTCAGTCGGATAGGGCGCGAGCATCCGTGGTGGCCCAGCCTGCGACCACCTGGGTACCAACTGTCCAGAGGCGAGTCTGCTCGCTGACGGCTGCATCAGCAACAAGCGAAAGGCCATTCGAGGTCCGAACGCAGGCACGCTGGAAACCGCCCATGTAGGTGAGCTCCTGAATGGTTGCAACGACTTGGCGATCGTTCGAAGAGGGCTGCGAGCCGGGCTGCCGGACGCCGACGCTTCCGTATCGAAGAACTACTGTGACCGCGCTCCCGACGCTAATATGGGGTCCCGGAATGGCGCTAATGATTTCACCGCCCTGGGAGAGCTCCACCATGCAGCGATCGGCTGATTCGACTGCCGTCACCCGCCCACCCAAAAGATTGGCGTGACCAACGAAACGAGCCACAAAGCGAGTCTGTGGTGTTTCGTAGATTTCCTGAGGTGTACCCAGCTGAACGATTCGGCCGTTGTCGAAGACCGCGATCCGATCGGACATCGTCATGGCCTCAGTCTGATCGTGCGTGACGAAAATGAAGGTGCTTCCGAGCGAGCGATGCAACTGCCTAAGCTCGACCTGCAGTTGAAGCCGCAGCTGCAAATCGAGCGCACCTAAGGGCTCATCGAGCAGAAGCACCGATGGGTCGTTGACCAGCGCGCGGGCTATCGCAATTCGTTGGCGCTGCCCGCCCGACAACTGCTCGGGAAGGCGCTGATCGTAGCCTTGCAACTGCACCATCGAGAGAGCCTGTTCAACCCGTCGCTTGATTGTGGCCCGATCTGCTTTCTTCATCCGAAGGCCAAAGGCAATATTCTCAAACACATTCATGTGCGGGAACAGCGCCAGGTGCTGAAAAATCATGTTGGTGCGGCGCGCGAATGGCGGCACGCCTGAGACGTCTTTGCCATCGATTCGCACCTGGCCGGAGCTTTGATGCTCAAACCCGGCAATGATTCGCAAAAGGGTGGTCTTGCCGCAGCCGCTTGGGCCCAATAGCGAAAGAAACTCTCCCCTGCGGACTTCGAGCGAGATCTGATTCAGGACGGAGGTGGTGCCAAACTGCTTGGATACGTCAATGATTTCGACCGCGGGTGAAGAAGTCATCTGAATGGCGCTCACTTGTCCGGATAGGTGGTGAAAGACAATACGCCGCCAACTTTGCGGGCGTCAAGCATCCGGGTCTATTTCGGATGGGGCGTGAAAGCCCTACCGGTGGGGGCCTCAAGCGACGGGTTCAGCAGTGAAATCTTTCTTGACGCTTCTCGGACGCAAGCGCTACTCTGAACTCGTCCAATCAAGTTGTAGAGCACTAGGCGCATCAGGCGATGGGCGCGGTTTCAGCATTCAGCGGTCTGTCCGCGACTGCTCACTCAGTGGGGTCTACATGTCATCGGAAGTAGGGAAAGTCTCGGCCGAAACATTGAAGGAAATCGCGTTGTTCCCGGCGGCAACGCTGTATGAGGCGCAAGGGAGGTCCGGCGGCATGAGCCCCGACATACGGCCCATGATGGACCGCCTGCGCCTTTGTGGGCCAGCCTATACGCTTCGTATCCTGGGTTGCGAAACCGCTGCGGTGCTGTGGGCGGTGGAGCAGGCTCCAGCCGGGTCGGTGCTTGTCATCGATACCGGCAGCGTCGGGGTGCATCCGGTGTGGGGCGGCACATCGAGCCTGGCGGCAACGATGCGCGGGATCGCGGGTATTGTCACGAACGGCTTGCTTCGAGACATCGATGAAATTCGTGACGCGAAATTTCCCGTGTATGCGACAGGGGTCTGTGTTCAAGGCACGCTGAAAAATCACCCAGGATGGACAGGCATTCCAGTGAGCGTGGGCGGCGTGATTGTCAATCCTGGCGATATTGTGCGGGGTGACTCGGACGGTGTCGTAGTGGTTCCCGCTGGTCAGGCCCAGGCTTCGCTTGAGGCCGCGCGCAAGCAACGTGACAAGGAAATCGCCCGTGACGCGCGGATCCGCGCGGGTGAGCCGGTATCGGTAGTGGTGGGTTTGCGGGCTGCGCCGTGAAACACGCCATGGGTCAAACGCTCAGCGAAAAAATCCTATCGCGTGCATGCGGTCGACAGGTAAAGCAGGACGAAATCATTTTCCCCGAGCCCGATCTCATCACCACGCACGACTGGTACGTGGTGAATTTTGCGAAAGTGATGGATGAGTTGGGCGTCGATCGTCTTCACGCGCCGGATAAGCTCCTTATCTCAACCGATCACGAGCCGGTGGCAACCAGCCCGCTGGCTGCACAGCGTCAACGACAGGTCCGAAAAATCTTAGAGCGTCTTGGCATCAAGCATTTCTACGACGTGGGTCGCGGCGGACATGGGCACGTATTTCCCATGGAGCTTGGTTACGTCCGCCCTGGCATGCTCACCATCGCTTATGACATTCACGTGACCAACTACGGTGCGCTCGGGTGCCTCGGAATTCCGGTAGTCACCGAAATCACCGAAGTGCTCGCGTGCGGTTCAGTCTGGCTGAAGGTTCCTCACACCGTGCGGGTCAACCTGCATGGCCGGCTTTCGCCGGGAACCTCAATGCGCGATGTGGCCCAGAAACTCATCGCGGTACTCGAGGTCGATGACGTCGACTATGGTGTTGTCGAGTATGGCGGCCCCGCGCTGTCGCAGGTGAGCTTCGCTGGCCGTCAGGTGTTGTGTAACACGCCGATCGAAATTGGAGCCAAGTCGGCTCTGGTTGAGCCGGATCAGCAGACGCTCGACTACCTCGCGACGCGTACAACCGAACCCGTTTTACTGATCAAAAGCGATCCTGATGCAAACTTTCGTCGCGTGATCGACTTCGACCTGTCGCTCGCGGAGCCGCAGGTTGCTGTTCCTCCGACACCGGACAAGGTGGTGGGTGTATCGCAGGTAAGGGGTCGCAAGATCCATCACGCGTTTATCGGTTCATGCGCCGCGGCAAGCTTTGAGGATCTGCAGGTGGCTGCTGATATTCTGCGCTATCGACGCATTCATCCTGGTGTGCGTTTCTTTGTAACACCGGGCACGCAGCGGGTGCTGTCGCAGGCAGAAGAGGCAGGCATCATGAAGGTGTTCGTGGATGCTGGCGCCGCGATTACGGCGCCCGGCTGTGGGGTATGTGCCGGTGGAAAAATTGGCCCGCTTACCGACGAAGAAGTGTCCATCAATACGGGCACCCGCAATGACTACGGGCGTCTCGGCTCTGCCAAAGCGGAGATTTATCTAGCCAGCGCAGCCACCGTGGCTGCATCGGCTGTGGCGGGCGAAATTGCCGACCCCAGGGAGTTCATGCGATGAATTGGCGCTTGTGCGGCCGCTGTTGGAAATTCGGCGACAACATCGGCATTGATGGCGACATGATGCCGCTCGAATTTGCGCTCAAGCGCGAACTCGACCCTGCAGTTCTTGGTCCGCAGCTGATGAGCGGCGTTGACCCGGAGTTCGCGCGCAAGGTTCGTCCGGGCGATGTGATCGTTGCGGGTAAGCGCTTTGCCCAGGGTAATCCTCATATTCAGGGATTCATCGGTATTCGCGCCCATGGCTTGGGTCTCGTTGCAGAGTCAATTCCGCGCGGAAGCTTCAGGAATGCGGTCAATGCCGGTATTCCTTTTCTCACGCAGTGCGCGGGCGTGACCGAGCTGGTCGAAACCGGCGATGAGATTGAAATCGATTTCGAACGCGGCGTGTTCACGAATCACAGCCGTAGCATCAATCGAACCTATCAGCCGCTCGAGCCGCAGCTGCTGGACATCATCGCCATCGGCGGATGGCGGACTCATCTCGAGCGCAGGGTGGTGTCCATGAAGGCGTCTGGCACGTAGGCCTTGATCACCATGTCTTCATCGGCTGTCAGGCGTTCGCGGTGGTCACTGGGAGGGCTTCTGGTCGTCCCGGCAGTTCTCTGGCTGGCGGTATTTGCAATCGGACCATTAATATTTTTCGCATGCGTGTCGTTCTGGACCGCATCGGTGTTCGGGCTGAGCTCTGAGCTGTCACTGAAGAGCTATCAGTCGCTGGTGGATGAACCCGTGTATGCGAGGGTTTTGCTGCAGACTTTGCGAATCGCATTCATCACCACGGCCCTTGCGCTGCTGGTGTCTTATCCGCTGGCGATGTTCATTGCCCGACTTAAAGGGCACAAACGAACGCTGGCCGTTGTGCTTCTGTTTCTTCCATTCTGGACGAGCTATGTCGTTCGTACCTTTGTCTGGCTGCCGATGTTGGGCCGGACAGGGTTGGTGAATCAGGCGCTGATGTCTCTCGGAATCATCGACAAGCCGCTGGACGCGCTGCTCTATAACGAGGCGGCGGTGTATGTGGGGCTTGTCTATGTGTACACCTTGTACATGACACTGCCGATTTATCTCTCCCTTGAAAAGATCGATCGCGCACTGATTGAGGCGGCTTATGATCTGGGCGCGACGCCGTTTCAGACATTTCGACGCGTGGTCTTTCCGCTTTCATTGCCGGGCGTGTGGTCTGGCTGCACGATGGTCTTTCTGTTGTCCTGCGGCGCTTACGTGACACCTCAACTTCTTGGTGGTCCGTCTGGTCAGATGTTCGGCAATATCATTGCCAGTCAGTTCCTCAATGCGAATAACTGGCCGCTGGGTGCAGCACTATCGGTGGTGCTGATGGCGGTGGTGCTCGGGTGCGTGTATCTGGCCAGTCGTCGATTTGGTTTTCAGCGCCTTTTCGTCGGAGAGCGGGGATGATCGCCTCAGGCTGGCTGCTGCGTAGTTACGTAGGCGTGTTTTTCGCGTTCTTGTACGCGCCGATCCTGGTGCTGTTCATCCTGTCGTTCAACGATTCGGAGGTGATGGGCTTTCCGTTTCGAGGTTTTACGCTGCGCTGGTATGGCGAAGTGTTCGAGGACGGGGGACTCGCAAAGGCCTTAATCAACAGCTTCGCGGTCGGTTTGGCTTCAGGCACGATCGCGACAGCACTGGCGCTGATGGCTGCGCTAGGGCTTCGCTACCGGTTTCCAGGCCGAGGCTGGGTGATACCCGCCTTTCTGTTGCCCATCATCACGCCAGGAATCGTGTCAGGCGTCATGTTGCTGGTGTTTCTTGGGCTCACTGGCGTGCCGTACGGTCTCTGGACTGGGTCGCTGATCGCGCACGTCACCTGGGTGCTGCCCTTTGCCTTTCTTACGCTCTATCCGCGGCTGCATAAGTTCGATCGTTCAATTGAGGAGGCGGCCATGGACCTGGGGGCGACCCCATGGGTGGTTTTTCTGCGGATCGTCTTGCCGCTCATCCGGCCTGCGCTTATCGCCACGCTGCTATTTGCGTTCACCCTGTCGTTTGATGAGTTCATCCGAACGCTGTTTGTTGCAGGCAGCGACCGCACAACGCCCGTGTATCTCTGGCTCCTGATCGTCGAGCAGGTTGCGCCGCAGTTACCGGCGGTCGGGGTAGTCATCATGAGTATTTCAGCGCTGATTGCCGCGCTGGGGTTTTGGCTCACAGGTCGAGCCAGTCGTTTGGCGGCTGCAGTTGAACGCCGCTAGCTTTTTGTCCGTTCACAAAAGGAGTCCGCAAGTGAAGCACCTGAACCGAGTTAACGGCGACACCGATCGCCGTGGTTTCCTTAAGGTAGGCGCTGCTACAGCTGTTTTGGCGGGTACGTCCGGAGCGGCTCTCGCCCAATCAGCTCCGACCCTTGAAATTCTGGTTGCCAATGCCCTGGTAAGCGGCCCGCTCAAGGGAATTCTCGAAGAAGAGGCAAAGTGCAAGATCAACGACGCGCCGTTTCAGTCATCGACTGACGTGGTCGCGCGGCTGGTGGCGCCAGGTGGTACGGGGCGCTACAACATGATGATGAGCCACAGCATTTTCTCCCGAGGTCCGGTGCTTGGCGCCTCGGCAGGCCAGGAAAAATGCACAGCGCTCGACTTAAGCAAAATTCCCAACTTCAAATACGTGTCTAACACCTTCAAGGACGACATCCTGGGTCGTGACGGCAAGGTGTACGGTATTCCAGTGATGTGGGGCTATGACACGGTGGTCTACAACCGTGATGTGGTGCCCGAGAACGATCCGTTCACGCAGTCTTGGGGAGCAATCTTTGAGGAAAAATATGCGGGCCGGATTGGCTGGTTTGATACTGCGCACCAGATGATCATGGCCGCAGGCCTCTATCTGGGCAACAAGCAGCCTGAGCAGATGTCTACCGCCGAACTGAACGAGGTGGGTAAGTTCCTTATCGCCAAGAAGAAGAATGTCCGCACGCTTTGGACCAGTTTCGCTCAGGGCGCCAATCTGCTTGCCTCTGGCGAGATCGTCGTCACCTTCGGTGCGATCCCTGTTCGCTATGGCCTGCAGCAGAAGGGCATGCCGATTCGCAGTGCCTGGTGTAAGGAGGGCGTGTTGTCCTTTGTCCAACCCGCCTACATTCCGAAAGACTCGAAAAACCAGGACAGCGCGCATGCGCTGATCAACGCAATGCTTGGTAAGGCCTATGCATCGCGTCTGTCTACGGTATCGGGCTATCTGTCGGCCTCTACGCTGGGTGCTCAGGACTTAAGCGCAGCGGACAAACAGGCCTGGGGCTACGGAATTTTGGATGGCAGCACCAAGCACTATCCGCTTCGCATGCCGCCCAATCTGCAGCAGTGGATCGAGGTCTGGGCTCGCGTCAAGAGCGCGTGACCGGCTAGCGCTCAACGCAGCAGCCGGATGCCACGCGGCATCCGGCGTTCTCTTTGTCAAACCCGTTGGTCGGGGAAAATACAGTCATGGTTCGCATCGGTATCGATGTTGGGGGCACCTTCACAGACGTCGTTTTGGTTGACGAAACGTCTGGCGCGGTACAGGTCGCTAAGGTCTTGAACGAACCTGGGCGCCGGTATGCGACTGTCGTACGCGGAATCAGTCGGGTTATGGAAATGGCAGGGGTGAAGCCCGAGGAAGTGAGCTTCATCGGTCATGGCACCACGATTGCCACCAATGCGGTGATTGAGCGAAAGGGTGCCCGAATCGCGCTGATCACGAATAAAGGCTTTCGCGATGTGATTGAAATCGGTCGATTCAGTCGACCGGCAGAACTCATTTATCGCGTACAGATGGATAAGCCCAGCCCGCTGGCGCCCAGACACCTCAGGTTCGAAGCCGACTGCCGGGTAAACGCGCAAGGCCAGATTCTCAAAGCGCTTGAGCCGACGGAGGTGGCACGGCTCGTTAATCAGGTGCGTGAAAGCGATGTCCGGGCGGTCGCCATCTGTTTGCTTTTCTCATTTCTCGAGCCGCGTCATGAACAGACGCTACGCGATGCGCTCCGCCAGGCGCTCCCTAATATGGATGTGCTGACCTCGTCAGATGTGCTGCCTGAGTTTCGCGAGTTTCCCCGAACCAGCACCACGCTATTTGCCGCGTATGTGTCGCCAGTGCTCAGGTTGTATATCGAGAAACTCATGGAGGGTCTGCGCGACATCCGGGTGGATAACCGACTATTCATTTTCCAGTCGAACGGCGGTGTGGGACGTCCTGACCTTGTCATGCGTAACCCCGCTACCACGCTACTCTCCGGGCCTGCCGGTGCAGTGGTCGGCGCCGCCAATCTTGCGCGGGTCAGCGGGCACATGAACCTGATCACGATGGACATGGGGGGCACGAGCCTCGATGTGTGTCTGCTGCGTCAGGGTAAGGCTGAGGCGACCACCGCGCGCGAAATCGATTACTTTCCCGTGGTTACGCCTATGCTTGATGTGCATACGGTGGGGGCGGGCGGCGGCAGCATTGTGCGGCTCGACGACGTGGGGCGCCTGAAGGTGGGGCCCGACAGCGCCTCGTCTGATCCAGGTCCCGCCTGTTATGGATTGGGCGGCGATTACGTCACGCTATCGGATGTAAATCTGGTTCTGGGTTATATCGATGCCGACGATTTCGCAGATGGCGCTGTCAAGCTATTCCCGGACCGCGCGCGCGCGGTGATTGAGCGCGACATTGCCGGCCCGCTGGGTGTGAGTGTGCACCAGGCGGCGGCGGGCATCTTTAAGGTGGCGGCCAGCCAGATGGCGGAGGCGATTCGGTTTGTATCGGTGCAGCGTGGCGCCGATCCGCGCGATTTTGAGCTTTGTCCATTTGGCGGTGGCGGGCCCATTCATGCCTTTTCGATCGCCGAAGAGCTTGGGATGGAGCGCATTCTGGTACCGAATAATCCAGGGCTGTTTTCAGCGGGAGGTATTTCGGTCGCTGATTTCACGCATGACTACTCCCGGTCTGTTCTCAAGGTGTTGGTTGTCAACGATGCGCAGGCGCTCGCAAACGAATTCGAGACCTTGCGCAAGCGTGCCCAGGCTGACTTCGAGCTCGAAGGGGTTGCAGCGGAGGCCAGCCGCTTCGAGCGCAGCATGGACCTGCGCTATGTAGGCCAGACCACTGAAATCAATATTCGTGTGGATGCCGATACCGGAACAGGCGCGCCTGATATTGCGGCCTTTACCGCTGAGTTCCATCGGCAGCACGAAGCGGTCTACACCTATTCTGTCCCCGGTGAGCCGGTTGAACTGGTCAACATTCGCCTGCGTGCAATCGGTGCCGTGGCCAAGCCTAACCTGCTTGCCGACCGAACCAAGAAACAGGGTGCTCGTCTTGAAGCGGTCAGAGACGCCTGGTTTGGCGACCGCATGGTGCCCACCCGCGTGATCCGCCGAGAAAGTCTGGAGCCTGAGGACCGGATGTTGGGGCCCGCGATCATCCAGGAATTGTCCTCAGCCACGGTGCTGCCCCCGGGGGCCGAGCTGGTTGTGGATACCCATCGAAATCTTTTGATCAGCCTTAAGCGAGGATACTGAGCCATGGCCGTCGATGCTTTCACCCTTGCTGTGATTCAGAATGCGTTGATCGGTGTGTCGCATGAGATGAAGCTCATGACCATGCGCGCCGCCTATACCCAGCTCTGGAAAGAGCAGGGCGATTTGTCCTGTTGCGTGATGGATGCAGAGGGCGAGATTGTTGCCCAGGACCCTACTGGCTTCCCCATACACGTCACGACGATGCCATTTCAACTGCGTGGGCTCATCGACGGAATCGGGCCTGACAACATCAAGCCAGGCGATGTCCTCATGACCAATGACCCCTTTCTGGGGGGGACTCACCTGCCCGATGTTCTATTGGTCAGACCGCTGTTTTGGGAGGGCGAGCTCTACGGCTATCTGTGTAACCGTGGTCACTGGGCCGACATTGGCGGTATGGGCCCTGGAAGCTACTCGCCTGCCACCCGAGAGCTGATTCAGGAGGGCATCGTCATCCCCCCGGTCAAGCTCTTCGTCAATGACCAATTGCAGAAGCCGCTCGTCGATCTGGTTGTACGAAATGTTCGTAACGCCTCGGTAGCGCTGGGTGATATGCGGGCGCAGTATGCGTCCTGTTTCAGCGGCGAGAGACGGCTGGCGGAAGTCATCGCGCGGTATGGGCTTCTCACCATTCGCGAGGCCATGCGCGAAATTCTGTCGCGCTCGGAGCAGTTGACGCGGGTTCGAATCGCGGATTTCAAGGACGGCGTCTATCACGCTCGCGATTGCATCGATGGCGACGGACTGACCGAGGATGCCCAATGGATTGATGCCAAGGTCACCATCGCTGGCTCTGACATCACGGTGGATCTCAGTGGGTCGTCCAATCAGTCGCGCGGCGGCATGAACTGTTCGCGCGCCTCGGCGATTTCCGGTATTCAGTATGCGATCAAGTCGATCACCGACCCTGAGAATCCGCCGAATGCCGGCAGCTATCGCCCGGTCAAAGTCGTTACCCGGCCCGGAACGCTCTGCGATGCGCAGCCGCCGGGATCCATGGTGGGCTATGGCGAAGTCACCTATCGCGTCCTCGATACCGTCATGAGAGCACTAGCCGACGCATCGCCCCGCTCAGTCCTCGCCAGTGGTTCAGGCTCAACAGGGACCACTGTGATTGGCGGAAGCGACTCCCGCTCAGAGGCGAAAAAGCGCTATTTCCTGACGCTGGAATTATCCTCGGGCGCCTATGGTGCCCGCGCAACCCGCGATGGCATCAACGCGATCCGCTATGGCGCGGGCAATGCGGGTCATGTGCCGATTGAAGCCGATGAGATGGAGAACCCCATCGTGTTTGAACGCTACGAAGTGGTGGCAGACACGGGAGGTGCAGGAACCTTCCGTGGTGGCAACGGATTCTGTCGGGTGTTCAGGGTACTTGCCGATGGCGCCTCGATCTGCCTGTGCGCCGATCGGCACCGGTCTCAGCCGCAGGGCCTTTTCGGTGGCCTACCAGGCAGCACCGCGCGCTATGTGCTGGACCCCGGCACTGCCAAAGAACGCGTGCTGTCCAGTAAAACGCCCTACCTTCCGCTGGATCAGGGCACCCTGGTCTGGCTTCAATCCGCCGGTGGCGGCGGTTACGGTGATCCTAAGGCAAGAGACCGATCGCTGATCGAGCGCGACTTGAAAGACGGCTACGTTAGCGTCGAGCGCGCGCTCGAGGTCTACGGGCGTACGCCCTAGCGAAACGGAGCGAACTCCTCAGCGTGTGCGCGGAAACTAGGCGAGTCCGGCGTAAAACTTTGCCGCCTGCGCGATCATCGCCTCGACGTCGCGGCCGCGTAGGTGTTCAGCAAAAAGCTCGTACTCAAAGGTTCCGCTGTAGCCCTGCGTGCTCAGGGCTTTTAGTTCGGCGCCAACATCTAGCAGCCCAACTTCGGGGCTTTCGCGCTGCAGGTCAGCCGGGTCGCGAAGCGCTACGACATTACAGAACTGAACCACGCGGATCTTGCTTCCATGGTTGCGTATCAGATTGGGAAGTTCGGGATCCCACCAGGAGTGGTAAAGATCCAGCGCAAGCGAGGCATTGTGAATGTCGCTGACCAGGCTGAGCGCATGGCGCAGCGAGTTCACACAGCCCTTATTCAGGATGCCCGCCGGGTGAATGGGCTCCAACCCAAGGTGTACCCCGGTATTGGCTGCGCGCTCAGCAAGCCGATGTAAGCCGTTGGCGATCGTGTCGCGCGCATCGCGTAGTGATGCGGCGCCATGGCTTAAACTGCCAGGGATGACGACCAGCGTTTGTGCGCGAAGCTCAGCAGCGGTGTCGATCAATCGAAGGTTAGTGCTGGTTTGCTGCGCCGTGCGCTGTGCGTCGTGATACAGGAAATAGCCCGCGCTGTTCAGTGTTGACACGGCCAGCCCCAGGTCGTTCAGCTGTGCCTTGAGTTGCGGCAGCGGAATCTCGTCAAGGGCGCGAATGGTGAGCCCGACAGCGGATGCACCGGTCTGAGCAACACGAGACAGAAACCTCGCGATCGGATAATCGGGCGGACAGATGTAGGCGTTAATCGAAAGAGGGTTCTTCATGACCTAAGTTTGTGGGTCCTGGTGGGTGACGGGAGGCGCTAGCGCCCGAGCGGAACTCTGGGATGTCCGGCCGCGAACCCCACATGCAGAAGGACTCGGGCGAAAACGGGAATTGACGTGGCTGATGCGTGGTTTCCTCGGCTGCGCTGATGTGTCGCACGCCAGTGGAGTATTCGTAGACCATCCCGTCGGGTCCCTCGAAATAGAGGAACACCGCCCCTGACGAGGGATGCCGGCCTGGACCAAAAACAATCCGCACACCCTTCTCCTTCAAGAAGTAATAGGAGCGCATGATGTCGTCGATGTCCTCCACCTGGTGATTGACATGCTGCACCCCGGCGAAGGTGGACGGAAACAGCGCGAGAGTGTGGTGGACCGTGTTGATACGCATGAGCGGCGCATCGCCAATCCAGTCGGAGGTGCGAGCGGAGAGCACCTGTGACCAGAACGTCTCGTCGGCGGTCGGGTTTCGGGTACGAAGCCCGATGTGGCTGAAGTGGGTGATGCCCGCATCGCGCGAGAGGAAGGTGCGCGGACCACTATGAAACGGCCGCTCTACAACTTCGATATTGTTACCGGTGGGGTCCTGGAAACGGATGAAGCGCCTGGCCCTGCGCTGTGCGCACTCAGCCTCCGTTCCGACGTGAACGGGGTGTCCTGCCCGCTCGATTTCTGTCGCGATGTGGTTGAAGTCGTCGGGGTTCCTGAGATCAAAGCCGGTGTAGTGCTCGCGTGGATCGCCCTCGAAATAGACTAACGTGTGATCACGCGTATCGCCCCTTACGTCAACCTTATCGGAACGGAAGTAGGCCATGCTGCCTTCCCGCGCGACGAGTTGCAGGCCAACGATGCGGGTGGCGAACTTGATGGCCGAATCGAGATCGGGCGTGCCGAGCCGCACGTATCGGATGTCGTGAAGGTTGACCATGAAGACCTCGTGAGTTGACCGTGCGCACCGCGACACCCGGCTGAGCGTTTCTGCCGAATGCCCGGGTGTCGCGCTGGCCCGCCATGATAATCACTTGTCGCGCGCTGGCGATATGGAGGGATGGGCGCAGGTCCCGGTTGCTTTCTCAGCGTGGCGGCGCTTTTCCTGATTGACGTTTTACCCGGGCACTTTGTAGAGGCCGAGCGAGACCGGAACCACATACGTGATCCAAGGCGCGAACACGATCAGGAGCGCTACCCCGAGCATGGTGGCGAGATAGGGGAGGAGGTGACGGGAGACCTCTCGCTGATGCAGGGCGCCTTCCCAGCGCGGAAACGCTGGATCGGGTCGACAGCCTGGCACGAGCAACGGCCGCCGCGCTGGAAGAGATGATTCGCAGGTAAGGGCCAGAATTTGGACTGCTTGACGGGCGGGGGCGTCGATTCGATCAGTCGGCCGTCATGCCGAGTTCGTCGATCAAGGCGCGTATGCGCTGCATGTTGATCCGAAGCGTCGCCTCGAATTCAGTCGAGGGTGAACCAACAGGGATGAAGCCCAGCGCGTTGAATTGCTGGCGGACCGATTCAACGGACATCGACTGTATGACATCGCGCTCAATTTTCTGCTTGATCGAATCGGGCGTTTTGGATGACACCATGATTCCACCGCCGGTGGTCATATTAAAGTCGGGGTATTCCAGTTCGGCGACCGTAGGTAGGTCCGGCAATTGGTTCCAGCGCTTGGCTGCAGTCAGCGCCAGGGCGCGGATGCGCCCCGACCGTATCTGTCCCAGCGCGGACGCATCGAAGACGCTGAATTGCACCTGTCCCGAGATCACCGCAGTTACCACCTCTGCCGTGCCACGGTAGGGCACATGGTTGGATCGAACACCCAACCGTCGCAACAGTATTTCGGTGGTGAGATGCGGGCCAGCACCAGTGCCCGACGAAGCGTAGTTCAATCCGTGTGGCGACTTACGAATCGCTGCGACCAGTTCGTCAAGCGTCTGGATACCGGTGGAAGGGTCAACGCCCACGATAAACGGCGCATCCGCCACGAGCGACAGGGGCGTGAGCGCGGTGGCGGGATCGTAGCTCAGCTTCTTGTAGAGGCTGGCAGTGGTTGAATAGGACAGAACGTAGCCCATCAGCAGTGTGTAACCATCGGCAGGCGACTGGGCAACATAAGCCGACGCCACCGTCGTACCAGCGCCCGGGCGATTCAAAAGGATGACAGGCTGCCCCCACATCTCGGCCAGTTTCTCCGCGAGTATTCTCGCGGCCGCATCGGCGGATCCGCTCGGTGCGAATGGCACGACAAGCCTGACGGCCCGCTGTGGGTAGTTGGCGTCTGCTCGGCCTGCACCCGGTGTGACGGTAGCCGCCAATGCGAGGCTCAGGCTGCGCAGCGTTTGGCGACGCGATGCAATGGGAGGCATGAGGCGTACGCTCCTGCGTGGCTATTCGCGCTTGATGCTGGCACTTTGGATCACGTCGGCATATTTCGTGACCTCGGCGTTCATGTATGCCTCGAGCTCGGTGGGCGAGGAGGGTTGGGTTTCGAAGCCCATCGTCGCATAGCGTTCTCGAACGCTGGCGCTACCGAGTACCTGAAAAATGGCTTCGTTGATTCGGGTCACGATGGTGGCTGGCGTCTTGGCAGGCGCAAGGATGGAGCCCCAGTTTGAGACTTGACAGTCTTTAAGGCCTGACTCGCTCAGCGTGGGGACATCGGGCAGAAGCGGGGAGCGTCGGGGCGTTGAAACTGCTAAGGGCTTGAGCTTGATGCCCAAGCCGGTTGTCAGCAGCGACGGCCTGTGGTGCTTCGCCGCTGTTGCCGATGCAGGCTGCATCCATGTTCCCACCGTGGTGGGCGCTCTCAAGCCCCGTGATCTGCCGGTGTTCAAATGGGTCAACACCGTGCTCGGCAATCTG
>SXGR01254062.1_pt1 | contig 33016 bp, 34 predicted proteins | sample 3174711 | NCBI WGS metagenome assembly SXGR01 (sample SAMN11356860, study PRJNA531348) | freshwater metagenome | isolation source: freshwater sample F1-60 | place: China: Fuxian Lake, Yuxi | collected 2017-12-25 | reverse complement strand
CGCACGCCGGCGCGCCGACGATGGCGGTGCCGACATCCGGCGCGTCTTTGTCGAGCGAGCCGGCGTTTCGAGGGTTCTCTGCGTGGTCGAGCACTTTGTCTGAATACGGCATCTCCTACCTCTACGAAGGATGGTGGATGTCGTGTACCGCCCCATCCCATGCGGAGACGTAGTACGGCACCGCGACGATGAATCGTCCGGTCCGTGTCTCGAGCGGCACGTCGATGATGCCTTGCGAGACGAACACGATGCGTTGCAGCATAACGATCTTGGTTTCGTCGAGCGTGAGTGTCCACCCGCGGTGCAACGTTTTCTCCGGAAAGCCGACCGGCGGCTTCTCGCCACCGCGAGGCTCCCAGAGCACGATCCTTGTGTCGTGTTCCCTCGCATCCACGATCAGATCGCAAATGCGTTTGTGGTCGAGCGGTGTGTCGTCGAACTCGAGCGTTCCGCCCTGGAAAGAGTCTCGTCCAGACACCGTGCTCCATGCGCGGGCGGGGATGAGTGCGTGGCTTTTTTCGAGAAGCATCGCGATCCTGTTGTGTCGTAGCGTTGCGCTCATGCTTTTCATGCGTCCTCCTTATCGTCACCTGACGATGACGTATCTTGTCACAAATGCGGCGGTTTGTCAAAATGATCTCGCCATTCTTTTCCATTGGAGGTTGCAATGGCAGACGATAAACCGGCAGAGAAAAAGGAAGCACCGCTCAAAAATCCCGAGGTACACATCGAGGTGACACCGCGTCAAAAGGGGGACAAGGAGTACGCGCAAAAGGTGAAGGAAAATCTGCGGGAGCAGGTCAAGCAAGACATCGAGAAGAGCAAGAAGGATGGTGCGACGAAGCAGCTCGAGGCTGCAGAGAAGGGAGCGGATACCGCAAAGAAGCAGGTCGATGCGCAGAAGGTGACGAAGGTTCGCGTGAAGGTCGAGGGTGAAGTCGGTCCTGATGGCGACAAAGTCTCGAAGGAGAAGACGGTCACTCCGAAAGAGGGTGGCTAGTCCGCAACGATCCGACGCTTGTCGGATCTTTTTTATTCTTTTGTCATTCCGGACTTGATCCGGGATCCAGAACGTAAAAAAAGGCTAAACGTAATCACGTTTAGCCTTACGTTTCTGGATTCCGGATAGCCGCCACGCGGCGGCTTCCGGAATGACAAGATGGGAGCGCGGCATGACAATGGGGTTACACTGATTCGAGTCGCAGCGAGCCGCCACAGTTGCGCGCGATTTGGTATTTTTTGTACGACATCTCTTGGTTCTGCACCGCATCCCAGATGAGCGTCGTCGCAGACGAAGGATCGATCTGATTTCCCGTCATCGGTACGCGGAACACCGTTGTCTTCGATCCCGGAAGCTCATCCGCGAGATCGATCGCGAACCGTGTTGCGAACTCTTCGATCGCCGCATGTGTGGACGCACGCACCGACTGCTCCTTTTCGTCATTTTTCGCGGAGGAATCGACGAGCACCGTAAGATGATACCCTGCACCAGATGATGCAAGAGGCAGCGGCTTCGTTTGCAGACGTAGGCGATGAAACGCAGTGATCGCCGCAATCGGTCCGAGTACGTTTCGTTCGTAGACATTGCGGAGATCTTCCGGAAGGTAACTCCCGAGCCGTTTCGAAAGCAGCGGCGACGCAACGAAGAACAGGTGGGTGATACGGTCGTAGCAACCGCACATCGTGCGCGGGAGTGCGTACGGATCCGCAAGATCGACTGCGTGGAACAGCGCACCTTGGAGCGCTGGCGCTTTATGCAGGTGTCGCGCAGCGTCGCCGACGAGCGTCGTCGGAAATCCGCGGCGGAGTGATTCAGCCGTCAGCGCGTCAGTGAACGGAAGCAAAGAACTGAGAACGAGTGTACGGGGCATCGGAACTCCTTTCGTGCGAGGAGCATAACACGCATACCTCGCTCGTCAAATCATCGAGAATCTGCCACTATGACGGTAGTATGGACCGACTTTCCTCATCACAAAAAATCCTCCTCGTTCTCGCTGCACTCGGCGTTGCGGCGATGAGTTATCTTACCTACGTGCACTATAAAAAAGACGGTAGTACGCTTTGTGATCTTGCGCCAGGATTTTCTTGTGAAATCGTCAACAAAAGTATCTACGCAGAAATTTTTGGCGTGCCAGTATCGGTGATGGGCCTCGCGTATTTTCTCGCAGTGATTGTACTCGTTCTCGGGCAGATTCGTGGCGGTGCGAAGATGATCGAACTATTCACGCTCGGCGCGCTCGTGTTTTCTCTCTATCTCACCGGTTTGGAGATATACCTGCTTGCGAGCATTTGTGTCATCTGTGAATTTGCCAAAGTACTCATGCTGTGCATTTTTGGCGTCACGCATCGCGGAAATCGTCGCGTAGGTGCGCGGATCGGCCGCCAGCATCTTGCTGCGTTGACTGTAGGATCTGTAGGAACGATCGCTTTATATTTTATTCAGCGGTGATGGTGGTACTTCAAGCGAGAAACAATGACGCCCCGCAGGATGCGTCCAGTCGGGCGGAGTGATCACGCCGTAGGGTTTTGCGGGATACGGCATCGCGCGCGGGTAGCCGTTCGGCACATCGTTTTGTGTGGGAAGCGCAAACGTTGCGCACAGCTCATAGGTAGAATCACCAGTCGTGCGATAGTCGTACGGCTGTTTTGTTTCTGGATCGTTCACAGTTAATGGATACGGCGGTTGTATATCTTGTAACGTTTTCGGTAACGCGCGATTCGCTCCGTAATGCATCTCGATTACTGAGGAAAGTTGTTGGAGCTCGTTCAACCGTTGATTATCAAAATTCTGCGCGCGTACTTTACTCGGTGATCCCGCGAGATACAATCCGCCAACCACTACCGTACTCACCATGAGCACGACGAGTGTCGCAAACACTTGCAGTCCAGTTATTCTTTTTCCTCTTTTCTCAGATCCCATAGGTAGTACCCGAAAATCATTCCCGCGATGATGAACACCGTGAGCACTTTGAGTAAGAAACGGAGCGTCAGTTCACCGCCGAGCAGATTAAACAACAGTGTGATGAGATCGCCGATGATTACGCCGGCAGCGACAAACAACGTGAGATACGTCAGCCACTTGCGAATCTTCGAACTTTTTTTCTCCGAGTCGCGAGTGATCGCTCTTGTCATGATGCTCGTGAGCCACAAGTATAAAGGAAACGCGACGATGAGTGACGCGACTGACATGCGCACCGCAGTAACATCGGTCATGCCGTAGTTTTGAAGATCGGGAATCCAGCGGTTGATGAAATTAAAAACGAGCGCACCAAAATTGAACGCGCTGATGTACAAACACACAAACAATAGCAAATACATGAACGTTTCGCGCGCCGAAAAATACGGACGGTAGCGTGGCACCGCGATCGGAAAATCGACCTCGGCGTAGAGCGCGAGTGCGGCAGTGACCTGTTCTTCTTGCCAACCCGCAGCGAGTAATGCGCGGCGAATTTCTAGCCGTGGGATGTTTTTTTCAAGCGCTTCTTTGACGAACGTTTGGAGCTCATTAGTCATATGTGGGTAGTATAGCCTGAAAATCGTCGTTGACAAATTTGGTAGCAGGAGTAATAAAAGGAAGCGGTACCTGACGTGTGTGACTTGCTCCCCAAGCGGGTGCCTATCACCACGTCAACTTCCACCACATCGTTCAAGAAAGGAAAGATCAGATGCTCTCCGATCGTAACGGCCTCAAAGCGTTTTTTCTCGAGCTTGCGGGGGCACGCGCCGACGTCGTCGCGCAGGAGATCGCGCTCCTCGAGCCGTTGTGCTCCAAAGCGGACCGTTGTTTCTTCGATCTCGCGGATGCACGCGATGTCGAAAAGCAGGACGTCCTCAAGGCGGTTAGTGTAGCAACCGGCGACGCGCCGGTCGAAGTGCGCTTTGCGTCGCTCGCCGATGGCGCGCACGACCACGACTTCTATTGGAGTAAAATCACCGATGATCTCGGTGTGGAGTTGCGTACGTTGTTGTGCGCACGGTATGCGCCGGTGCTCACGGCAGAGATCGGTGTCGCGACGTACGATCAAATGTTGAACGTGTTCTGGGCAACGCTCGGTGAGCCGCTCTGGCACGCGTTCGAACACAACCGCTGGGACGATCTCGGTCAGCGTCTGTGCCACACCGTTCGTGCGAGCGTACTCGCGACCGCGGTGCACGAACTCGGCTTCGTCGCGGTCGGTGACGAAGCGCACGCGGCGCACCTCCGTCCGCTCCTTCAGCTTTACTCCAAGACCGCGGTGCTCGGTCGCCGCAAGTCCGCGCCCGACACGGTGGTCACCATCGTCGCGTAGTCGTCTTTCACGCTGCCGCCTCTTGCAAAGAGTGCGGCTTTTTTGCGAAAAAAAGCGCGCCCAGGATGAGTGGGCGCGCGTGACGCTCAGAGAAAGAAGCCGTCGACGATGTACTTACGCATCTCGCTGATGTCGAGGCGATCCTCGGGTTGTGGTGTGCGGAGCTTGCCTTCCGCGTCGATGCTCGTCCATGGATACTGCATGAGAAACGGTCGCAGCGAATCGACGTTGCTGGCACACAGACCGCCAGCGATACCGACGCCGAGTTGCGGATGGCGAGTGCGGATCGCACGAACGAACTTTGCGGCGAGGTTGGTGTTGAGTGGAACGCCGCGTCCACCGCTCGCATCGATCAGGACGTCGGTGATGAGGCCCCTGTAGGCATCGAGGCGTACGGCAGCTGCGACGGGATCGTCGCCGATGTCCTGCATCGCACCGCTACCGAGTTGCAGCACGATGCGCAGATGTTCGAAACCGATGAGGCTCGCGGGATCCGGCCAGCGGATGTTGAGCTGGAATCCGTCGATCCATTCTCCACCAAGTCTCATGACTTCCACGAGCTGATCGGCGAGCGTGTCACGATCGTCGGTCGCGTAGTGAATCAGGTTCACCACATACGGATTCTCGGTAAAGAGTCTTGCGATCTCCTCCGGCTTCGGGTATCGGTTCGGCCACTTGTTAGGCTTACCGGCGAGCGTCTTGCTGCTCGCGAGCACGCCGACCATCAGCTTGCGCTGCGGCGGATGCGGTAGTTGGTCGAGCGCATCGAGCGCGGCCGAAACCTCGGCCTCGTGCATGAATCCTGTGACACCAACGTAAGGCGTTTGCATCGTTTCCTCCTTGGGTGAAAAGGCCAGTGTTGCGTGATGCAATTTTTATCACAAAAAGTGTTTCTTGTCAAGATTTTTAGACAACAAAGAACGCACCCGAACGGCAGAACGAGAGTGTTCTTTGCCGTGCGAGTGCGCGAGACGTCGCTACTTGCTGCTGGATGAGCTGACGGAGCTCTTGAAGAGGATGCCCGTCAGCATGTTGACGCCGAGAGCCTGCCAGAAGGTGATGACCTTGAGGCCGAAGAGCTCGGGCATCAGCCAATTCCACAGCAGCCAGGTCGGGAGAGCGGCGACGAGGGCGATGGCAGCGATGCCGCCGAGCACGAGAACGATCGAGAGAAGCAGTTGTACCACGAATCGCATGACGGTTTCCTTTTCGAGGCAAGCGACATACCGTGCCGCGCGGGTCAGGTTGCCTCAAAACTGTAGCAGAAGATGGCCTTTTTGTCAAGATTTATAGACATTTTATGGACAAAAAAACTGCAGACAGTCTGCAGTTTTTTAGTTTCTGAAATACTGGATTCTAGAATCTAGAGCCTAGTTACGAGATTCTAGTCCGCCTACGGCGGATGGTCGGGGCGACAGGGATTGAACCTGCGGCCTCTCGGTCCCGAACCGAGCGCACTACCACTGTGCTACGCCCCGATGAATTGATATAAGATAATGGAAAGGTATGAAAATATCAAGTTAAAAGTACGCACCTCCCCAACCCCTCCGCTAAAGCGGAGGGGCATTACGGTTGTAAAAGCGTAAAAAGCCCCTCCGCTCTGCGGAGGGGTTGGGGAGGTGCGTAAAAAAAGTCCCGCACCGAGATGGTGCAGGGCTTGTGAGGTTACGGTTCGCGCACGCGACGTTGCGCTTCGAGAATCCCTTCGTCGGCGAGTGAGCGGAGCGCGGCGAAGTTCTGCGCGAGTCCGACCGCGCCGACGATCGCAGCGAGGTCGCGGACGTTTTCGACGCCCATCACTTTTCGCGCCCACACCGCGGTTGGGTGTTGCGTTGCTCCGCCGACGGTGGCGAGGGGGATGCGAATGCAGAGAGATCCGAGGATCGAAGCGTTGTCCGCGGTGTATTGAGTGAGCGGTGCTCGATATTCTCGGTGAACCATGAACCGGTGCGCGAACGAATGCGAGGCCGCCTCGATGGCATGCGCGTCTTGGCCGGTCGCGAGCGCCACTGCGCCGACACCGTTCATGATTCCCTTGTTGTGCGTGACGGTGCGTCTCACATCGTTTTCCGCCCACGTTTGCAGATCGATGATCCGTGAGATCATCTCTGTTCCTAGCAGCGATCGAGGCCATTCAGCGGTCGCCGTGATTCTCGGACCTTGGTAGTCGTTCGTGCAGATCACCGCGGTGCGACGTTGATCGATGATCTTCTCACAGTACTCCGCGATCGCTTCGCCAATGCGAGTGACGATGTTCGCACCCATCGCGTCACCGACTTCAGCATCGAAAGTGATCGCCATCATACGTCTGATTCGATTGCCGACCACCTTTGTGTCGAGGTTTTCGATGGAGATGTTGTGGCGCAGTACCGTCTGCAGCTTTCGTGCATGAGCGAGAATTTCTTCGGAGAGTCTCCGGATGTTCATAGCGGCCTCTGACGACTTTTTGTCGCTGAGTCCGGAGAACAGTATCTGTCCTGACACGATGTTCTGATCGACTTCTACTAGGAATCCATGTGGCCGACATAGCTTCGCGGCGTACGACGCGGCAGCGACGATCGTTGGTTCTGTAGTCGCCATCGGGATGATTCGCTCCACGCCGTTCACGATGAAGTTCGTCGCAATGCCGATCGGCACCGGAAACGCCGCGACAGCGTTTTCGATGAGCGGCATAGACGCGTCGGTCGCAACGCGAGGATGTGGAGCTGTCACGACGGCGTGATGCCCGGCGTCGTCGAGTGTGAACTTTCGTGCGGATGGTGTGGTGAGTTCTTTGAGTGAAATGTTCGAACGGGGCATGAGTTTTCTCCTCGAAAGCCGCGTGCATACGCGACGTTCAACGCTAGCATTTGCGTTACTTGAGGTCAAGGCACGTCGTTCGCGAACGACGTGCCAAGACAAAAAATCCCCGCACTGCGACAAGTGCGGGGTCAGTCGTCTTTTGAATCGGGGTCATGAATGAACGGTCTTGAAGGGTTTTCTTCCGCTTGTTCGATCAGGAAGTCGAGAAAATCCAGCGCCTGCACCTTACCGTAGTCCTCGAACAGCAGCTCGTACAGCGCGTCGCGGCATTCCTCGATATATTCCTGGGGGAGTTCATGTGGGAGCTCACCCTTCGCGGCACGGTTATAACGAACGTATTCGTCGATGCGCTCGTCGGGGTGCAGAGAGAGAAACTTTTGTTTCAGCTTTGCGACCCGGTCGTCTCGGGTTTCCTTGGGCATCATACACCTCCACAAAGAACACGCTCTGAGCTTATGCCACGAATCACAGATTGGCAATGACTGTCCCTAAGAGCCTGTTCAGTATCTCCTTTCCCGTCCTTTCCGTGCCTTTTCGGTCATGATTTTTGGAAAACTCGTCAAGATACCACCGGTATCTCTTCTCATTTTCCAAAAATCCTGTCTCGAAAAGTCATCGGAAATGACGGGAAAGGAGATACTGAACAGGCTCTAAGGTGACAGGCACCAAGGGGACAGTCATACTATGGGGGTATGGATCTGTTTGGTTATAAGGGAGAAAAATTGAAGCAGAAGGAGGCGCCGCTCGCGGATCGGATGCGGCCGGAGACGCTCGACGAGATCGCGGGGCAACGCGAGGTGGTCGGTCCGGGATCCCCGCTGCGTGGCCTGCTCGAGCGCGACGAAGTCCCGTCGATGATTTTTTGGGGACCGCCTGGAGTGGGGAAGACTACGCTCGCTCGTGTGATTGCGCGCACCACAAAATCGCGGTTCGTCGCGATGAGCGCGGTGTCGAGCGGTGTCGTGGAACTACGAAAAGTTGTTGCAGAGGCCGAAGATCGCATGAAACTGCATGGTGAACGCACGATCGTGTTCATTGACGAGATTCATCGGTGGAACAAAGCGCAGCAAGATGCTTTTTTGCCGTACGTCGAAGACGGCACCGTGACACTCATCGGCGCAACAACAGAAAATCCTTCGTTTGAAATTAACTCCGCGTTGCTTTCGCGGTGTCGCGTGTTCGTGCTCGCGAAACTCGACGCGATGGATGTGGAGTCATTGCTCAGCCGAGCGATCGCTGATGCACGTCGCGGATTCGGTGAGAGAAAAATCGATCTTGAAGATGGGGTGTTGCGATTCATCGCGGATGTTGCGGATGGTGATGCGCGCGCGGCACTGAACGCGCTTGAACTCGCAGTAAAATCCGTCGACGTCTCCACTGATGGCATGGTACGATTGCGTCGCGAAGAGGTTGCAAAACTACTTCGTCGCTCGCACATACTTTACGACAAACAAGGCGAGGAGCATTACAATATTATTTCTGCGCTGCACAAAAGTATGCGCGGTGGCGATGCAGATGCGGCACTGTACTGGCTCGGGCGGATGCTCGAAGCGGGGGAGGATCCCCTTTACGTAGCGAGGCGACTTGTGCGATTCGCATCAGAAGATGTCGGTCTCGCGGATCCGCAAGCGCTCGTGATTGCGACCGCGGCGTTTGAAGCAGCACATGTGCTCGGTATGCCGGAGTGTGATGTGTGTCTTGCGCAGTGCGTCGCGTATCTCGCGCAAGCACCGAAGTCGATCGCGGTGTATGCGGCGTATGGTCGCGTGAAAAAAGATATCGCGGAGTCACCGAACGATCCTGTGCCGCCCCATATTCGCAACGCACCGACCGCGCTCATGAAAGACCTTGGATACGGAACGTTCCCAGAAGCTTTAGCGAAGGGGGACGGAAAGGACTACATCTATCCGCCGACAGCGAACGGTAAAGTCGATAAAAATTTTCTTCCGGATAGACTGCGAGGAAAACACTATTTAGAACCATGAACGGCAAAAAGTGGTACACCAACGTCTACATTCTTCTCGTCGTGTTGATTTCACTTCTTGGGATCGCCACGTCTTCTTTGTTGTTTCTTTTGATTCCGCAATCATCAGAAATTATTCGATTGATGCAGTGGCGCATGGCAACCGCGCGCACGTTCGCGGTACAAGCAGAGATGCGGTACCGAGGGACGATGACAGTAAAAGATGCACAGAATGTGACGCGAAATCGTGACGAGGAAACGGTACTCACTTTGCAAGGTTTGCACGATGCATCTGATCCGAAAATGCTGCGCGATCAACAAGTATTTTCCGCCACGCTTGGCGCGACAGACTCGCTGACGTTTGCAGGTATGTACAACGGTGTTGGCGGCGCGCGATTTTTTAATTTCAACCAACTCCCGACGCAAATCGGTTCGTTGCACTTTGATGAATTTCGTAATCGCTGGCTGCGTGTAGACGTAGAAAAACTTTTTTCTGATACCGATTTTCTGTTTGTCGGTGGCGGCCACCAAGAATTTTCTGACGAAGATCGCGCATACCTTCTCGAACAATTTCGCATGACACCATTTCTGCGTGTGAAAGAAAAATTAAAAAATGAATCGCTGGGCGGCGTACCGACGCATCATTACCAAGTCGAACCGATCACGTTGTTTTTTAAAGATTATTTTGTACTCGCAGAAACCAAACGCCTCGGCCGCGAACTGACGAACAAAGAACGCGACGCTGCGGACGTCTTTTTTTCTAACATCACGCCAGATCCAGCCGGTTGCGAATTGTGGATCGGCACGCGTGATTACCATCTTTATAGAATGCGAATGCGCGTCGTGTACGACGACGACTCTGGACGCAAGGGCGTGTTTACGCTCACTGCGAATTTCTCGCATTTCAACGAACCGACGGTGTTCGATACGCCAACGAGTGGTGTGGAAGACGTCACTTCGGTGATCGCATCATTACTCCCCGGACTTTCCGGGCATCTTCCGCTTGCGAATAAAGGACCTGTGCGGCGTAGCACAAAAGAATCATCGGGTGGTTTGCAGATCGAATTCAAACAGGCAGGAGATGTCGACACCGACCATGATGGCCTCACGAATGCGCTCGAGAAGTTTTATGGTACCGATCCGAACAACCACGACACCGATGGTAATGGCGTAAAGGATGGCGACGAAGTGAGTGCGGGATGCAATCCTGTTGGTGCGGGTGCACTCTTTAGCTTCGGTCTCGCTGCGGATAACGGAAAGTGCAAATGATATGTCTTTTGGGCGTGGCGCCGCACCGCACGAACGTAAACAGAGACGCACCACTGCGGAGTGGCGACTTCTGATAGGAAAAATACTTATCGCGCTTGCGATGTGTGTGATCGCGGCGCGTCTATTTATCGTGCAAGTATTGTCGCATTCTTTTTATGCAGCGATCGCGAGTGAACAGCACGGTATTTTTGAAAATCTTTTTCCTGATCGTGGTGCGGTGTACGTGCGTGATCCAAAATCAGCAGAAGGACGGTTTCCTGCGATCTTGAATCGTACAGCATATGTGGTGTATGCGAACACTCGTCGAGTAAAAGATGTGAATGATGCCGCGACACGCCTCGCACCGATTCTTGGTGAAGATACTGCAGTGCTGCGCGACAAACTTTCGGTCGCAAACGATCCGTACGTTCCACTCGCAAAAAAAATTAACGCGACGAAAGCTGAAGAGATCCGCGCGCTCGCCATCTACGGCATCGGACTCGCAGAAGAAAAAGAACGGTATTACCCTGAAGGACATTCGCTTAGCCATGTCACCGGATTTCTTGGGTTCGACGGCAAGGGTGGACTCGCTGGCCACTACGGCATCGAAGGATTTTGGAATACGCAACTCACCGGTGAACGGGGAGCACTCGAAAGTGACGATGCACTCGGTGGCATCATTAGTACACCGACTAAAACATTTCGTCCGGCGAAAGACGGGGATGAACTGACGCTCACCATCGATCGCACTATTCAATTCGTTGCGTGCGATAAATTACGACGTGCGGTTGAACAACATGGTGCGGATGGCGGATCACTTATCATCGCCGATCCGAAAACAGGAGCGATTATCGCGATGTGCGGTATACCAACTTTTGATCCGAACGATTTTTCAAACGTGAAAGATATTCGTGTGTTCAACAATCCCACGGTATTCGATGCCTATGAACCAGGCTCAATTTTTAAGGCCATTACTCTTGCGGCCGCAATCGATGCGAGAAAAATTACACCGAATTCGACATATGTTGATGAGGGGAGTATTCGGATCGGCCCTTTCACGATAAAAAATGCGGATGGAAAAACGCGTGGTACGCAAACGATGACGCAAGTGTTGTCAGAGTCATTAAATACTGGAACGATTTACGCAGCCGGTTTGCTCGGTCCAAAATTATTTCTTACGTATATAGAAGGATTTGGTTTTGGAAGCCCAACAGGAGTTGATGTTGATACAGAATCGACCGGTGACATCGAATCGTTACGTAAGAAGGGTGACATTTGGAGTGCAACTGCATCGTTTGGTCATGGCATCACCGTCACGCCGATGCAAATGATTGCAGCGTATAGCGTACTTGCGAATGGTGGCAAGCTGATGCAGCCGTATGTGGTTGGTGAAGTGAAACATGCGGACGGAACGATCGAAAAAACGCAGCCGAAAGCATTACGTCAAGTGATTACGAAACGCGCGGCAACGCTGACCACAGGAATGTTGATTGATGTGGTAGAGAACGGACACGGGAAACGCGCGGGCGTGCCAGGGTATTGGGTTGCGGGAAAAACCGGCACTGCGCAAATTCCAAAGTCTGGTGGTGGTTATGAAAAAGACGCGGCGATCGGTTCATTTATTGGCTATGCGCCGGCGGATAATCCGGCGTTCGTGATGCTTGTGCGCATCGATCGTCCGCGCGACGTGCTGTGGGCAGAATCTTCGGTTGCCCCGACTTTTGGTGAGATCGCAAAGTTCCTGTTACACTATATGGAGATTCCGCCTGAACGGAGCTTAAAGAAGTAAGAGCCTGTTATGAAAAAGTTGGTCCAAAATTACCTCGCATATTGTGCACGGAAGGTGATCATGCGGGAGAAGCCTGCTGTGATCGCGATTACGGGTTCGGTGGGGAAGAGTTCAACCAAAGAAGCGATCGCTGCGGTGCTCCGCGCGAAATTTTCTGTGCGCGCGAATCCGGGCAACTACAACACAGAATTCGGACTACCGCTCGCTACGCTTGGTCTCGAAATGCCACGAGGTGCATTTCGGTGGTTCCGTACCTTGCTCGCCGCGTACGGCGCATCGCGAGGTGGAAAAGATTTTCCAAAAATGTTGGTGCTCGAAATGGGATCGCGACACGAAGGAGACATCGCGTATCTTTGCGATATCGCTGCACCAACGATTAGCGTCGTGACCGCGGTCGGGGAATCACATCTTGAAACTTTCGGTTCGGTCGAGAACATCGTGAAAGAAAAACGTGTGGTGGTGGAGCGGCTTGATCAGGACGGTATCGCGGTGCTGAACCGTGATGATGAAAAGGTGTGGGAGATGCGGCTGAAGACAAAAGCAAAAGTGGTGAGCTTCGGATTTCATCCTGACGCAGACGTACGTGCGCACGATGAGTTGAGTTACGCGTGCGCTGAGGACACCGAGTGTGGCATGCATTTTAAAGTGTCGGCGAATGGCGCGACGGTGCCGATGTATATTCCGGGCATGCTTGGACGCCAAGCGATCTCTGCGGCGCTCGCGGCGGTTGCGATCGGTGTCGAAAAAGGGATGAATCTTGTAGAAATCGGGGATGCGCTCCGTGGATTCCAAGGTGCGGCTGGGCGGATGCGATACATTCCCGGCATCAAACACACCATGTTGATCGATGATACGTACAACGCCGCGCCACGCTCGACGCTTGCGGCACTTTACGTACTCCGTGAAATTCCGATCGGTGAATATAATAAACGATTCGCTGTGCTCGGCGATATGCTGGAACTCGGGAGTGCGTCAGAGCAAGGTCACGCGCAGGTCGGACGCGAGGCGGCGGCGTGTGCTGACGTACTCGTGTTCGTTGGCGAGCGAATGAATGCGGGTGAACGCGCGGCACGCGAAGCGGGTGCGTTAGAAGACCGCGTGTTTCATTTTTCAAACAACGAAGAGGCGGGGAGGTTCGTGCAAGAAAGGATCCATCAAGGCGACATCGCGCTCATCAAAGGTTCGCGAGGGATGGCGATGGAGCATATCGTGAAAGAATTGATGGCCGAGCCGCTTTCTGCAGCCGCGCTGCTTGTTGGTGGTGCTGCGGAGTGGAAGATGTAGATGTTGCTGCCGTGCCATACCTGGGATGTTCTACGTCCTGAACCACAGCCTTGTACTCACCTGGCCACGTAAAGAAAATTGCAAGCAATTTTCCACGTGGCTCTTGGCTTGCCACGTGAAGTCTACGCACCTTAATTGTTCGTGGCCATGTAAAAGGCTCGCGGGAGCGAGCCTCACATGGCTCACGTAAAAAGTCTACGCTAGCGCGTAGACTTTTTACGTGGTAGTCCCATGGGGATTTGAACCCCAGTTTTTCCCGTGAGAGGGGAACGTCCTGGACCGGGCTAGACGATGGGACCGCATGTTTCGAGTACCAACGTATCAAAACGTGGTAGGTTTGTCGAGATTATGACTGTCCCTAAGGCGATTGTCGCCTCGGGGACAGTCATGTAGCATGTTGCACAAGGAGGTATTTCCATGGTCATTCCGGAACAGGTCATTCGTGACATACTCAAACAGCAGGGTCATTCGGACGAGTGGATCACCACTTGGCTCGACATGCCGAACGCGGCGTTTGGTGGGGTCACCCCACGTCGCATGTGCGAGCGAGGTGACGGGCAGATGGTGATCACTCGACTCATCGCGCTCGCGCAGGGCAACATCGGATCTTGACCGCAGCGCAGAGTTCGGCTACGGTGCCGACACCTTTCTTTTCATCGAACCATAAACGCCATGCCTCGCATGGCAGAAAGTGAGCCGTCATGGCTGCAAAATTGGTCGCCGTGTTCGGTACCCGTGGAGTGTTCTCCGACAAGGTCGTGAAGGAGATCGACACCACGAAATGCACCGTCACGTTCGTCGACGGGAGCTGGGCAGAGGCGAGCGAGAACGGTTGCTCGTCGACAAGCAGAGGTCCAGGCGTCGTCTACGCCGGAAAGGTCACCGCTGCGGAGGCCGCCGAGTTCGCGCGAAAGGAGAAGGACGCAGAGGGCGCGTAGTCAACGCGTTTTCAACAAGTCGTATCTAATCGGATACGACTTATTTTTTATTTCACGTGCGACACTTATCCACAGCGAAACAATTGTTCGTTTTGTTGTGGATAAGTCGGTCTTTACATTGATGCTCGGATAGGGTTACGCTCTTTCCTGAACCTTCGGTACCTGGTACCGAGGTACCAGGTACCGAATTTTTAGCGAAATCTAGCGATATTTTAATGGGCTTCGGTCATCATTATCTTTATATTCTGCGGTGTGCGGATGGGACTCTTATCGTCGGAACATCTGCGGATGTGCAGCGAGTGGTCCAGCGCATTAACAGCGGGAAAGATCGCAATCTCAAGGGTCCGGTTTTTTTGGTGCATACTGAGGAGTACATGAACGAGCACGATGCCGAAAAACGGGCGACACTTATTAGAGCAATGGAGAGCGATCAGCAGGAGCGGCTGGTCTCCACGCTCGGCATCGCGAGTTTGGAGTTTGCGATGACTCGATAGATTGAAGTTTTCGTCCTAAAATGGTACAGTTGCTCAGATGTCGTATCTGAGCATTTTTTATGTCAATCTGGCGAAAAGCATCGGTGAATAAGGTTGTGCTGACGATGGTGTACGCTGACTTTCTCCTGATTTCCGCGACCGGGTTTATTTCACCGATCTCTGCCGTGTACATCACGACACAAATCGCTGGCGCAACAGTTGCAACCGTTGGCTTCGTCACCACGCTGTTCTGGGTGGTAAAATCCGCCGTACAAATTCCTGTTTCTGCTTATGCTGATGCTAATCCCGGCGAACGCGACGATTATGCGCTCCTAGTCGGCGGCTCTCTCATCATGGCGATCGTCCCACTACTCTACTATTTTTTTGCGCGCGAGGTGTGGCACGTATTCGCTCTCGAGACACTCAACGGCATCGGCTACGCGATGAGCGTCCCCACCTGGCTCGCGATTTTCACCCGACACATCGACAAGCACCGAGAGAGTTCGGAATGGACGCTCCATTCGAACGCAGTCGGTCTCGGATTTGCAGCAACCGCAGCGATCGGTGGCGTGCTCGCGGACCGTTTCGGGTTCAAGATTTTGTTTCTTCTCCTTTCCGCGTTTACGTTTCTCGGTATCGCAGCCCTTCTGTATATAAAGAAAGAGATGCTCGAAAAAGACGGCCGCGATGGTATCGCCGCACCGGCGATCGTCATCAGTGAGCAGAAACCAAAATTACGAAATTAATATGGGATACTTTTGGCACGACTGGTTATACAATCCACTCCTCAATTTTTTGTTTTTTTTGTACTCTGGGCTTGCATTTAATAATCTCGGTGTAGCAGTGGTCGAGCTGACGGTGTTGCTTCGTACCATCTTGCTTCCACTCACCATTCTTGAAGAACGAAGCCGATTTCGTTTTGAAAAATTAAATAAACGTTTCGAGTCGATCGATCGCGATTTCAAAACCGATCACGTGATGAAAAAGGAAAAAATTCGCGAGTTGCTGAAGACACATAAAGTGAGTTACTGGTCGAAGGTGATCGTGCTCGGCGTGCAGCTCCTCGTTCTTATTTTGCTCTATCAAGTGTTCGTTGGAGGTATTCGGTTTACGTATTCCGAAACATTATATTCGTGGGTGACCGTACCACTGCAAATGAACACACAGTTTTTTGGTTTTGAGCTTGGAGAGAAGAGTACACTGTGGGCAGTTGCGGTCGGTGTTGTCTTATTTTTGCAGATTTACACCGTGCAAAAACAGCGAGCGCATCTCGTCAAAAAATCGGACATCATCTACATGTTTCTTTTCCCCATTTTTAGCGCCGTTGTTTTGATGATGCTGCCGATGGTGAAATCTTTGTTTGTGCTCACGTCACTTTTTTATTCGATTGCGGTGTTCGGATTGCGCAAGATATTTTTTCGTGTCCCAACGGTTGAAGCGAGTCATTAGTTGCCGAATGGTGGATTTTTTGGTACGTTGAGGCTTATTATAATGTACTCCTCCCCCTACCCCCTCCTCGCAGGGCGAGGAGGGGGACTCTGAGAAACACAACTATGAGTGAAAGTCTGGATAAAATGATGTATTCGTTCGTCGTTGAAGATGTCTTGAAAGGACTTTTTATTTACGTTCCTCCAGGTTACGTTGCGTGCGTGTACGATCTCGGTCGAGGGGTGCTTAAGAAAGTGCTTACGCCGGGGCTGCATTTGAAGATTCCGTTTTGGCAGAAAGCGAAACTGTTTAACACGCAGACACTCGAGTACTCGATCAATAAAAAGTTTAATCCCGAGAACGAACAAGGACTCGGTGATCGTCCGATCGTTGCACAGACGCTCGATGGCAAGCAGATTTCTATCGAGGGGACGGTTTTGCTTCGTCTCGATATCAACCAGGTGCCGACGATTTGGCAGAACGTCGGTGAAGATTTCGTGTCGAAAATTGTACGTCCAACGATCCGCAGTCGCATGCGCATGATCGCATCGCGCTACAACCATCCCGACATCTGCTCCAGCCGACGTGATGCTGTAGAAGTCGATGCAAAAAACGAACTCGAAAGAATTTTTTATCCGCGCGGCATTTTTGTGGAGAATGTGTTGCTGTCGGAGATCACGCATTCCGCCGGCGGGAAAGACGATTCTTTGGAGACAAAAGCGTAAGATAAGTTAGAAAGTGAGAGAGTGAGAAAGAGCGAGGGATTGACCATCTCTCGTTTTTTGGTATAGTGCGAGCGCTCTTGAAAAGGAGGAGCGAAATGCAAAAACCGATCATTCTCGGATCGTCATCGATATGGCGAGCGAGGGTACTGAAGAATGCCGGAATCCCGTTTACCGCATCGGCTGCGGACATCGACGAGAAGGCAATTCGATTTCCTCGCGCAGAAGATCTCGTGCGCAACATTGCGGTCGCCAAGGCTGGAGAGCTTCTGCGACGCATCAGCGAGCCGTCGCTACTCATCACTGCGGATCAGGTAGTAGAGGTGGAGGTCGCCGCCGGGCCTGGGCCAGAATTCGTTGATGTGCACGAAAAGCCGAGTAGTGCAGGCGAGGCACGCCTGTGGTTGACGGGTATGCATCGCCTCGTAGCCATGAAGTCTGTCACTGCAGTGTTTGTGACCGATACGAATACAAGGCGAAGCCGTCACGTGGTTGATGTGGTCGTCATCAACCGCAAGAAGATTCCCGAAGATGCAATCAAACGCGCCATCAAGCGCGGTGACATCATGCAGTCCTGCGGTGCGTTTACGCTTGACGACCCAGACATCGGCCAGTACTTCAGCAATGGCACGGACGGCCTTTCCGAGCTCGAGTTTCAGACCAGTGTCGCCGGCCTCCCGATCGGGAAGACGCTCGAGCTCCTCGAATCCTTCGGTTGGCGACGCAGCTAAACCACGAAGCCCTACACTAGACGGTGTGGGGCTGTTTTTTATCTGAAACTGTCATGTACTTGACAATTTTTTGAGAATCCGTAACTGTTGTGCGTTAAACCTTTATTATGAATTATGCCAACAGCCACCGCACGTGTAACGACCGAGCGTTTGCAGATCGCTTTTGAAGAGGGGAATTTTGAGGCGCTCGACAAGCGTGTGCTCCCGGAAACTGAGCTTGCGGCGGTCGCGAAGCAGATCAAAAAGACCTCTTCGTTCGGTACCGTGTTTCGTTTGATCGACGGCATTCCGCTCCGTGGTCGCGCGTACGACTGGAACGTCGGCAGCATCCTCCGGCATTTCGAAGCTTCGCTCATCGTCGATTCGTTGCAACTGATCGGCGACAAGCGAGCACTGTATGATTCTGTCGGTCTCGCGTGGGCGCTCGGTGAGTATCGCGATCGCAACCGCGTGATTGTAGACCATCTGTATGCAACGGTGCGAGATGCGCGCGATTCCGAAGCATGGTGGCAAGCGGCGTTTTCTCTCGAAAAACTTGGTGTTGATGACGCGGTGAATCTTCTCAAGCGCTCGCTCAAACCGTCCGGTCTCAAACCACTCGACTATTATCTCGAGCGACTGGACGACAAACGTTCGTTGATCGGTATCTTGCTTCATGCAAATGTCGCGGACGCCACGAACGCTCTTCATTCACCTATCAAAAAAGCGTTTCTTGAGGATAAGCGTCGCGAAGTGACGATCAACTGCGCGTGGTTGATCGGTCGGCTGCAAATCGCTGACGACGCGTGCATCGCGAAATTACTTGCATTCACAAACGCCGAAGAGTATGAAGTGAAGTACTATGCATTTTTTGCACTGCAAAATAATCCTTCAGAAAAATTGCGACCTCTCTTCGAGGATGCGATTACCTCAAAAGATGCACTGACACGCAAACTCGCGGTGCGTGCACTGCGCAGCATCGGCAGCGAGCGTTCACTCGCTGCACTTGAAGATGCATTGTTCGCAGAAAAAGAATCCTCGGTTGTGGTTGAACTCACGAAGACGATCTCGCGTCTCAAAAATCCGTCGAGCTGCGAACGTCAACTGATCAAAACGCGTTCGTGTACCCAGGAAAATGGTGTCGTGAGCGATGCGGACGATGAAGATCGCGACCCTTCCTTATATAATGCGTTTGCTGAGGCTCAGGATCCAGAAAACATTTGTATCGATCTCGTCCTCAGAAAAATGCGAGGCAAAAAAATTGTAAACCCAATTGATCTCGCGACCGGTACCGGAAGAACGCTGTTGCAACTTCTTCGTAAAACAGATTTCACAGGAACGCTCTACGGCGTAGACATCAGTACGCGCATGTGCGACTTCGCAGAAACGATTGTGGCGCGTGAACGTGCGCGCGGTCGTACGACGAAGATCGTGCGAAGCGCGATTGCTGAGTTTCCAAAATCCACTCGCGTGAAATCTGATTTGATCGTGAGTTCGTTCGGATTTCCGAGTCGGCGGTCGGATGCCACAACGTGTCTTGCAGAACTCAAAGCGGTGCACGATCTTCTTTCTGATGATGGTGAGTTTTATACGATCGGTTGGGACGAAACATTCAATGATGAGCTGAGTTCGGTGTGGTTCAAATACATTCCTGATGGGATCAGCGCGAAAGATTTTGATGAATGGCGTGAGCACCGCCTCGCGATAATTGCCTCGCCACGCAACTGCGGACTGACGTGGTTCAAGCGCGGACTCGTAGTGCCGCTCCAGTTCGGTTCGCTCAAAGAATCCGCGGGCGTGATGGGATATCTGTTCGGTCGCGACGCCGCACAGTACGTGGTGCGCACCGGCAAAACCGAGTGGCAGATGTCGCTCGGCATCACACGCGACACCAAGAAAGACCTCGCTCGGGCGATCAAGGCGCAGGAGAAACTTCTCGCCAAGCGATAAAAACAGACTGTCAGTTTTTGATCAAAAACTGACAGTCTGTTTTGTTGATTCTTGACAGCCTCATTTTGCGGATTATACTGCTATTAGCACTCACCGTTATAGAGTGCTAATATAGAGTGCATGTCTGAACAAATGGACGATCGACAGCGAGAGGTGTTCCGCATTGTGGTGCGGGAATATTTGCGTTCCGCCGAACCTGTGGGATCTTCGCTCATCGTCAGTCGGCACCGGCTCGGTGTGTCGCCAGCAACCATTCGGAACGATATGGCGGAACTTGAACAACGTGGGCTGCTTGAACAACCGCACACCTCCGCCGGAAGGATTCCAACTGAGGCCGGTTATAGGTATTACGTTGACCAGTTTGTACAAAAAAATGCCACTGGAGACCAACGTCGCCCCGAACTCGAAGCTGCGGTTGCAGAACTTGAACGTGATATGGAATCCGCCGCGCGGAAATTTGCACGCACCGTTGCACAAGTTACCGGAGAAACCGCGGTGATCCGCGTTGGATCGCAGGCGTATCTCACCGGCGTTGCAAATTTGATGGATAAACCGGAACTGCGGGTTGGTGATTTGATGCGTTCAGCGATGGCGGCGTTTGATGATCTCGATGCGCTCATGAATGATGTCGAGCGACGCGCGGGTAAGGAGGTGACGGTGTTGATCGGTGAGGATAATCCGTTTGGTCGCTCCTTTTCCTCCGTCGTCACTGTGTGCGCGATGCCCGATGCTGGTGAAGCGGTGATTGGCATCATCGGTCCGACACGCATGGACTACGATACAAACGTCGCGCTGATGCGCTACATCCATGAACGCCTCGATGAATTAGAACTGTAAATATATGGAAGAACAGACACAACAAGACCCAGTAACACCAGAATCACAAGATGAACTTTTGAAAGCACAATCGCTCGCGGAGGAAAACATGGCGGGATGGAAACGGGCAATGGCCGACTACGCGAATCTTAAAAAAGAAAACGAGCGTGATCGCGCAGAGATCGCGAGATACGCATCTGCAACACTTATCGCATCGCTCCTTCCGATCCTCGACAGTTTTATAAAAGCAAACGCTGCTCGACCGACTGACGGCGATGCACAGAAAATGACGCAGTGGGCAGATGGCATCGCGCTCGTCCGTGCACAATTCGAAAGCGCGATGAAATCCGCAGGTGTCACGGTAATCGATGATTCTGGTGGCGCGTTTGATCCTTCGAAACACGAAGCGATGATGATGGAGAAGGGGGATACACCAGGCGTCATCATTCGCGTTTTGGAACCAGGATATAAGTTACACGATCGCGTACTTCGTCCCGCGAAAGTCGTAGTAAGTGAATAATATTCAATCTCTATGGCAAAAATTTTAGGAATAGATCTCGGTACAACCAACTCTTGCGTTGCGATTATTGAAGGTGGCCAACCAAAAGTTATTGAAAATAAAGAAGGCGCTCGTACCACACCGTCGGTTGTTGCGGTCTCAAAAACCGGCGAGCGTTTGGTGGGGCAACTCGCGAAGCGTCAGTCGGTCGTGAATCCGGAGAACACGTTGTATTCGATCAAGCGCTTGATCGGTCGTCGTTGGGACGATCCAGAGGTGCAGCGCGAAGCGAAACTGCTTCCTTATAAGATCGTGCAATCAGGCACTGGCGTGAAGGTAGTGATGAGCAGCAAGGAATATTCACCAGAGGAGATCTCCGCGATGGTGCTGCAAAAATTGAAATCTGACGCAGAAGAAAAGCTTGGCGAGACGATCACCGAAGCGGTGATTACGGTACCGGCGTATTTCGATGACGCACAGCGTCAAGCAACGAAAGTTGCAGGGGAGATCGCTGGTCTCACGGTGAAACGCATCATCAATGAACCGACCGCCGCCGCACTCGCATACGGTTTTGATAAAAAGAAAGGCGGAAAAATTGTGGTGTACGATCTCGGTGGCGGTACGTTTGACGTGTCGGTGCTCGACATCGCGGAGGACACCGTTGAAGTGAAAGCGACGAACGGCGACACGCACCTCGGTGGCGATGATTTTGATCAGCGAATTTTTCACTGGATCATCAGCGAGTTCAAAAAGTCAGAGGGGATCGATCTTTCGAAAGACAACCTCGCGATTCAGCGGATTCGTGAAGCTGCAGAAAAGGCGAAGATCGAACTGTCCACCACAATGGAGTCGGAGATCAATCAGCCATTCATCACGTCGGACGCAAACGGCCCGAAACACCTCGTGCTTAAACTTTCGCGCGCGAAACTCGAGGAGTTGGTGGGGGATTTAGTGGAGAAGACGCTCGAGCCGTGCAAAAAAGCGATGGCAGATGCGAAGCTTGGTGTGAGCGATATCAGCGAAGTGGTGATGGTTGGCGGTATGACGCGCATGCCGCTCGTGCTCGCGACGGTCGAAAAATATTTCGGTAAGAAACCGAATGTAACTGTGAATCCGGACGAAGTTGTTGCGGCAGGTGCTGCGGTACAGGCTGGCGTGCTCCAGGGTGAGGTGCGCGACGTATTGCTCCTCGATGTCACACCACTTAGCCTTGGTATTGAAACGATGGGTGGGATCATGACGAAATTAATCGATCGCAACACGACGATCCCAACATCAAAATCGCAGACGTTTTCAACAGCAGCAGACAACCAGCCGTCAGTGGAAATTCATGTACTCCAAGGCGAGCGCGATTTTTCTGCGGACAACAAAACGCTCGGACGGTTCATTCTTGATGGTATTCCGCCGGCGCCGCGCGGTGTGCCGCAGGTAGAGGTGACGTTCGATCTCGATGCGAACGGTATTCTTTCTGTGAAGGCGAAAGATAAAGCGTCGGGGAAAGAACAGAAGATCGTGATCACCGCCTCCACCGGTCTTTCAAAAGAAGAAGTCGAGAAGATGAAAAAAGATGCTGAGCTGCACGCGGATGAAGATAAAAAGAAGAAGGAGATGGTGGAGCTCAAAAACAATGCTGAGGCGATGGTGTACACTACTGAGAAGATGCTGAAGGACTATGCGGAAAAAATTCCTGCAGATGACAAAGCGAAGGTTGAAGAAAAGTTGAACGCGCTCAAAGCGCTTAAGGATTCGATGGACCAAGAAGCGATCAAGAAAGCGGCGAGCGAACTCACGGACGTCGCGCAAAAAGTCGGCGGCGCGATGTACCAGCAAGAGCAGGCGGCGACGGCACCACAAGGCACACCGACCGGTGCAGATCACGCAGCAAATGCAAGTGATGAAGAAAAGAAAGATGGAGCGATCGACGCGGAGTTTAGTGAGAAATAAAAGCGTAATGCCCCTCCTCCATGAGGAGGGGTTGGGGAGGTGGATTGGAAATGTCCCGTGATTACTACGAAATCCTCGGCGTAGCGAAAAACGCGTCTGATGACGACATCAAACGCGCTTTTCGCAAACTCGCGCATCAGTATCATCCGGACAAACCTGGTGGGAATGCGGAGAAATTCAAAGAAGCGAATCAGGCGTATCAGGTGCTTGGGGATGCAGAGAAACGACGGAAGTATGACCAATATGGTGCGGGGTTTGAGCAGATGAACGGGGGATTTGGTGGTGGAGGGTTTGATTTTAACGGCGCGAGTTTCGACATGGGCGATCTCGGTGAGATGTTTGGCGGTATGTTTGGTGGTGGCGGCGCGCGTCGGCGCGAACCGCAACGTGGACGGCACATCGAAATGGACGTACAGGTAACATTTATCGAATCCGTTTTTGGTGTGGAGAAAGATTTGCGCGTGTACAAAACGATGTCGTGCGAAGACTGCGGTGGTACCGGTGCGGAAAAAGGGACGAAACGCAGTAATTGCATCCAATGCGCTGGCTCCGGTCAGGTGCGCAAAGTGCAGCAGACCATTCTTGGAAATTTTCAAACGGTCGGCGTATGTCCGAAGTGCGACGGTAAGGGTTCAGTACCAGAAAAAGCATGTCATGCGTGTCGTGGGAACGGCATCGTTAAGGGAGAACGTGAACTTCGTGTGCAAATCCCCGCGGGAATCGCTGATGGCGAAACGCTTCGCATGTCAGGCGAAGGCGAAGCTGCGCTGCATGGCGGACGGAGCGGTGACTTGTATTTGAACGTACGGGTAAAGCGTGATCCACGTTTTGAGCGTCATGGTTTTGACGTGCATTCTCGAGCAGAGATTGGCGTCGCAACCGCAGTTCTTGGTGGCGAGGTGACTGTTGATACCGTTGATGGTGCTGTTGATCTGAAAATTCCTACAGGCACGCAGCCAGGCGCGACGTTCCGATTGCGAAGCAGGGGCATCCCCCATCTTCGTAGATCCGGACGCGGAGATCATATCGTCGAAGTAACCGTACGTATTCCGAAGAAACTGAGCAAAGAACAGCGGAAAATGCTGGAGAGCTGGGAAGATTTTTAGCGTACCTGCTATACTATTTTGCGTATGCCGACGCCCAGCGCACCTCTCATGGACATGATTACCGGCACAAACACGAACGCTGCTGCAGCTGCACCGAGCGTCAGTCGTGATTTTTTGCACATGCTTTCGGTAGTGAATTGGAGCGCACCAAGTCAGGATCTTTTTGTTGTGGTGCTGTTCATCGTCACCGTCTTTTTGTACGGCATCTCTCTCGGCCGCGGAAGAATTGTGGTGGTGCTTGTATCGTTGTACATGGCTTTTGCGGTGATGGTGAGTGCACCGATCCCCGGTGCAATTTACGGCGTCAATGTCGGACAATTTTTTGCATGGAAAGTGCTCGCATTTTTACTCCTTTTCGGAGTACTCCTTCTCCTTGTGTCTCGTTCTGCACTGATGCGAGTAGTGAGTCATATGGCGGCGCCAAATTGGTGGCAAGTGTTGTTGTTTTCGATACTGCATGTCGGTCTCATCGTCAGTATTTCCCTTTCGTTTCTTCCTCCAGAATTTCTCCGTAATCTCGCACCGATCACCAAAATGATTTTTGCGAACGACGTTGCCCGGTTTGCGTGGATTGTTGCGCCGATGCTCGGGATGTTGCTGCTGCGTACAGAATAATATGCGCAGATTTTTTGATTCTCTTAAAAAAAAGAACATCACCTTTCGTCCGCAACAAAAAGGAAAGGTGACGATGTATAACTGTGGGCCGACAGTGTACGATTATGTGCACATCGGCAATCTTCGTGCGTTTTTATTTGCGGATCTCGTGCGGCGTTCTCTTGAATCCGATGGTGTTGAGGTTTTGCAGGTGATGAACATCACCGACGTCGGGCACATGCTGGCGGATGCGGACGAGGGTGAAGACAAGATGGAAGTTGCCGCATCGAAAGCAGGGAAGACACCACAAGAAGTTGCGCAGTTTTATACCGAAGCCTTTTTTAAAGACATCGATCGACTCGGCATCCGCCGCGCACACGTGTACCCGAAGGCGAGTGAGCATGTGCCGGAGATGATTGCGATCATCGAACGACTGCTTGCCAATGGATGTGCATATAAGGTGGAGGCGGACGGAACGTCCCCCGACCTGTCACCCGAAGCCTTGGCGAAGGGTGAAGCTTTAGCGAAGGGGGACGGAGGAACGAGCGTGTATTTTGACGTCGCGTCGTTCCCCTCTTACGGAAAATTATCCGGCAACATTCTTGAAAATCTTGATCTTGGTGCGCGGGTCGATGTACGCACAGAAAAAAAACACCCCGCGGATTTCGCGTTGTGGATTTACAACCCGAACCATCTCATGCAGTGGGAAACACCTTTGGGCAAGGGCTATCCTGGCTGGCACATTGAATGTTCGGCGATGGCAATGAAGTATCTTGGCGAGACGATTGACATTCACACTGGCGGAGAGGACAACAAATTTCCTCATCATGAGTGTGAGATCGCACAGTCAGAATGCGCAACAGGACATCCTTTTGTTCGTACATGGTTGCATGTGACGCACTTGCTCGTTGATGGCGAGAAGATGTCGAAATCGAAAGGGAATTTTTATACACTTGATGATTTAGTTGCGAAAGGATTTTTGCCACGCGAGGTGCGATACCTCCTCCTTTCATCACATTACCGTCAGGCGTTTAATTTTACGTTGCAGGGTCTGAAGGGTGCGCGCGCGGCTCTCGATCGCCTCGATACACTTTTTGATGCCGTGCAGCAATCGACACCAAAACTCAGTGGACGATCGGCAGGTGCTGCAAAAATGGCAAGTAAAACGTTCGGTGCAGCACTCGCTGACGATTTGAATGTTGCAGAGGCGCTTGCGAGTGTCTTTGAGTTCGTTCGTGCGACGAATGAGCGAATAGCGAGCGGAGCGTTTACCATGGCAGAACGAGAAGCTGCGTTACAATTCCTCCAGCACGTCGGCGCGGCGCTCGGTTTCACTTTTGGCCATACCACAGAAGATACTGAAATTCCTGCGAGTATTCTTTTATTGATTGAAACACGTGAAGAAGCGAGAAAAGAAAAAAGGTTCGCCGAGGCGGACCGAATTCGGGACGAACTCAAAGAAAAAGGATTTTTGGTTGAGGATACTCCTGAAGGACGCCGGGTGAAGAGAATATAGAGAGTTGATAAGTGGACAAACTTACAAGCAAACACTTGTCAACTTGTAAGTTTGTCCACTTTTTGTGTTACAACCATTTCTTGACCTTCAAAAAAAGTACAATAGCAACCATTGTTCCAAAAATTATGCCGGTCATGATCCAAAAATCATTTGGCTGGCCGATGAACGGCATATGCTCTGCGCGCATGGCGAAGATTGCCGCAACGAGCGTCATCGGAAAAATGGTAAAAGCGAGTGCGGTCAGTGTTTTTATTTCTTGGTTTGTATGATGTGAGATGAGCGAAAGATGCGAATCGTAAAGCGCGTCGATCGTATCTTTATCGTTATTGAGGAAATCGCAAATTTCGCGTCCGTGTGCGCGAACATCGTCATAGTGTGCACGTAATGCTTCGATATCGAAAAGATTTTTACCACGTATGAGCAATCGTTCGATCGTCGAATCGTGTCCTTGCATGGTTTTTCTAAAAGTCAGGATGTTTGATCGTACGCGGAGAATTTCGCGAACCACGTTACCGCCGGGTTCACGAAATAATTTTTCTTCAAGTGTGAGTAAATCATTTGAAACCGTGGTGATCATCGGAAAACAAGATACGGTGAGGCCGTGCACGACGTCGTGTGCCAGCCTGAGCGGATCGGTTGTTGACTGGAGAAGACAATGACCCTCATGCTCTGAGCACTCATGAGTGAGTTCGGAGATCGTTTCGTGCGTTCCTGCATGACTAGTGATTAAGAAATCTTTCCCGATAAAAAAATCAACTTCATAAGGACGTATCGCACGTTGTTTTTGATCGTAGACAGGAAAAAGAAGCACCATGAAAAGATATTTTTCACGCGCAAGCAATTTTGGTCGTTGGAACGGCGGCAGGCAATCTTTAAGATCAATATCAAGTAAAAAAGGATACCGTTCTTTGAGACGGTCGAGCGACTCAAAAGTTGGGGTTTCTACGTTGATCCACGTTACCGGCCCCTCCCCCATACTTTCCCATTTTTTCTTTTTTGATTTTTTCTGCGGTGACATAGTGCAGCGGTCCCTTCAAGTATACAGGTTTTTTAAGCCCTATGCCATCCACAACCGCGTTGTTTGAGCGCAGTAGTCGTGGTATGCTTTTTCAGTACTATGCCTGAACTCCCACGAGAGGTACCTGCCCCCGTACCAGAACGTCCGAATGAGACGGAATCGGGAAGAGAGGCGGAGCCAACACCAGAGCACCAACCTGCTTCTGCCACGGAAACTCCGGCGGTTATAGAACCAACACCTTCTCCCGTAGTTCCGGCGACAACCCCTGTCGCAGCGCCAGTTGCAAAAGATGCGGTACTCATGAAAGTGGAACGAGTACTCGAGGATAACTTGAGTGATATTTATTTTCGTCTTCCTGCACCGGCTCGTGCAACGTTCAAAGCAGAAGGGGAAAAAACCGCTTTTGCGATTCGAACGCTCATCGAAACATCGAAAGTGACCGCACGATCTGTACTCGATTTGATTCGTAAATGGTTGAAACTGATTCCTCACGTGAATCGTTACTTTTTGCAGCAGGAGAGCAAGATCAAAACTGATCGCATCATGGCGCTTGCGGAGAAACAAAAAAATCAAGGCGCATTATAGCGTATGCCATTCATAAGTAGCATCGATACTTCATCGTTCGGATCTTTTGTCTCGAGTCCGATTGTCGCGACGATCATCGGGCTTCTCGTCGTTTTTTTTCTTGCGATCATTGCGTTGCAGATCGTTCGGGGCGTGATGCGACGAAAGTATCAGACGAGTGTCGCGTTCAAAAGCGTGGTGCTACTCATTACCGTACCAAAAGAGCAGGCAGAAAAAGGAGATGCGGGGCAACGCGAAAAGGGACTCTCAGAAATTCAGGAGAAGATTGCAGTGATTGAAAATGTGTTTTCGAGCATTGGCGGCTTGAAGGCTGAGCGTGGGATGAAGGCGTGGTTCCTTGGTCGCGAAGATCATTTTTCTTTTGAAATTGTGGCGCTACAAGGATTAGTTTCATTTTATGCGGCAGTGCCAGCGCACCTGAAGGAATTTATTGAACAACAAATACAAGCCCAGTATCCACATGCCCAGATAGAAGAAGTCCCGGATTACGATTTGTTTTCTCCGCAAGGTGTTGCAGTGGGGTCGAGCGTGGTATGTAAACGCGCGCACTACTTTCCACTCAAGACTTTTAAGAAAATGGAGACCGATCCACTGAACGCGCTTACAAACGCGCTTGCAAAAGTAGACAAGGGTGACGGAGCAGCGATTCAAATCGTAATTCGATCAGCGAAGAGCGATTGGCGAAAAGCAGGGTTGCATATAGTGAAGAAAATGCATGAAGGTAAAACGCTAAAAGAAGCTATCGCAAGCAGGTCGTTCTTTGGTATTCTCGGGTCATCCACCAAACTTGTCGTGCAAAAAAAAGAAGGCGAGCAGCCGAAGGAGCACCACATGTCGTCACAAGAGGAGGAGATGGTGAAGGCGATAGACGAGAAGACTGCAAAACTCGGACTCGACGTTTCGATTCGTATCGTTGCGTCAGCGAAAGATCGCGCACGCGCCACCATGTATCTCAACAATATTTTTAACGCCTTTTCGCAGTACAGCATTCCACAGTTTGGTAATTCCTTTAAAAAAGGAGGTGTATCGACAAACAAGGTTCTCCAGCAATTTATTTTTCGCGAGTTTGGAGAAAAACAACACATGGTGATGAGTGGTGAGGAACTCGGAAGTATTTTTCACCTACCGCTTTCATCGACGGAAACGCCGAATATTCGTTGGCTCACTTCGCGGAAATCTGCGCCGCCAGCAAATCTTCCCAAGGAAGGTTTGTATCTCGGAAATGTAGAATATCGAGGAGAAACAACGAAAGTGTTCATCAAAAAAGAGGACCGTCTTCGCCACATGTACATCATCGGTAAATCTGGCGCGGGTAAATCGGAGTACATCGCTGGGCTTGTTGCGCAAGACATTAAAAACGGAGACGGCGTGTGCGTGATCGATCCGCACGGAGATCTTGTCGAAACCATTCTAGGCACGATTCCAAAAGAACGCGCGGATGATGTGATCATTTTTGATCCGTCAGATTTTGAGCGGCCGATCGCGCTCAACATGGTCGAGGCGCCGAGTGATGAAATGAAGGATTTCGTGTGTGGTGAAATGGTGGCGATTTTCTACAAACTGTTCGGTGCAGAGATGATCGGTCCGATGTTCGAGCACCAGATGCGTAACTACATGCTTACGCTCATGTCCGACAGCGAGAATCCAGGCACAATTGCCGAAATTCCTCGCTTGATTTCTGATGCGGATTTTCAAAAATTATGGCGAGCGAAAGTGAAGGATCCGGTCGTACGCTCGTTTTGGGAAAACGAAATGGATAAAACTTCAGATTTCCACAAGTCTGAAATGCTTGGCTATCTTATTTCAAAAGTGGGTCGGTTTGTCGAGAATACGATGATGCGTAACATCATCGGGCAGCAACGGTCAGCATTCGATTTTTCGGAGATCATGAACACGCAGAAAATTTTTCTTGTGAATCTTTCTAAGGGTAAGATCGGTGACATTAACGCAAACCTTCTCGGTCTTATTATCGTGACGAAACTCCAGATGGCAGCGATGGGCCGAGCGTATATCACGGATAAATCTCTTCGTAAGGATTTCTTCCTTTACATAGACGAGTTTCAGAACTTCATTACACCATCGATTGCAACGATTTTGTCTGAGGCGCGTAAATATCGTTTGGGTCTCATCGTTGCGCACCAGTACATGGCGCAGCTCGCACCAAAAGGGGACACCGAGATTCGCGACGCAGTGCTCGGTAACGTCGGTACGATGATGATCGGTCGTATCGGCGTTGAGGATGGCGAAGTACTCGAGAAAGAATTTGCACCAGTATTCACCACGCTCGACCTCGTGAATGTGGAAAAGTTTACCTTCAATACGAAGATGCTCGTCGATAACCAGACTATGCGGCCATTTAATATCGCCGCGCCATTACCTGTGAAAGGTAATCCACGGATCGCTGAAGCACTCAAACAACTCTCTCGTCTCAAGTACGGCCGCGACCGCGCCATCGTTGAAGCAGAAATTCTTGAACGCACGAAACTTCGTGCGCCAGCCGCCACTTCGGTTGATCGACCGCCGTCGGCTTAACTTTTTTTGTGACTCGGCGCCCCCATTTTGTCATTCCGGAAGCTGTAGAGCCTGCTCCGGACCTGATCCGGGGACGGCTATCCGGAATCCAGAAACATAAAGCCAAACATAGTTACGTGTAGTGTTTTTATTTCTGGATTCCGGCTCGGGGCCGGAATGACAGAGGTATTGACCCCACCAAAAAAGCAGTGGTATTCTTGCGGTAGCGGTGAAAAAAGCCGTAAAAGAAATAAAATAAGCTCAAAATATGGATGATCTCCAAAATGACCTTCTTCCTAAAGATTTTCAATCTTTTGCGAGCGACCCAGTCCTCGTTAAAACACTTCCGCTCGCCGCGGCGATGCCAGCACCTTTGGCAACCGACGAAGCGAAATCACTACTTGAAGATCTCGGTGCCGCGCTCGATGGCGATGCGCTCGTCGCCACATCTTTTACCGCGGACGCACCGGCACCGGCCGTAGACAACAAAACGAAAATTATTGTGAAGGCTTTGCGAGCGATCGAACAGAATGTTTCGAATCTTCTTAGGCTCCTTGAAGATGAAACAGGGGTTGCGACGTTGGATACATCCGGCATCACATTGGATCGCGAAGTTGAACTCGCCTCGGTACGACCGGTTGACGGCCGTGTAGTAGAAGGAGTGTTCGATGGCCAGCAGATGGTCGGTTCGGATGGAAAAGTATATGCAGTACCACCGAACTACGCATCGAAATCAAAATTGGTTGAAGGTGATATGCTGAAACTTACGATCACACCACGCGGATCGTTCATCTATAAACAGATCGGACCAATCGAACGCGGTCGCGTGGTTGGCGCGCTCGGATTCGATCAAACGACCGGTGAATTTTACGTGACGAGCGACAATAAACGATGGAGCGTGATCAAAGCAAGCGTGACGTATTACAAGGGAGAGCACGGTGACGAGGCGGTGATCCTCGTGCCGAAAGCGGCGCCGTCGAAGTGGGCCGCTGTGGAAAACATCATCAAGAAAAACCCGTTGTAATTGGAGTGAGAAAATGAGAAAGTGAGGGAAAGTGAGGGGACTGTCCTCGAGCGTTAGCGAGTGGGACTGTCCCCTCACTTTCTCATTTTTTTGTATGTCCACCCTCTATAGAAAATACCGCCCACAGTCCTGGACCGACATAGCGGGCCAAAACCACATCAAAGTGACGCTCGAGTTTGAGGTAGCAACGGGGCGCATTGCGCATGCGTATCTTTTTTCTGGTCCGCGCGGCACGGGGAAAACATCGATCGCGCGGATTATGGCGAAGGCGCTCAATTGTATCGATCGTGTAAAGAAAGGGGATCCGTGTGGCGCCTGCTCATCGTGCGTGAGCATCACCGAAGGAACGGCTCTCGATGTGATCGAGATCGATGCTGCGTCACATCGTGGTATCGATGCAGTACGCGAGAATGTGATCGAGAACGCGAGGTTTTCTCCATCGAAGCTCGTGTACAAAGTGTTCATCATCGATGAGGTGCACATGCTCACCACCGAAGCGTTTAACGCGCTCCTCAAAACGCTTGAGGAACCGCCGTCGCGCGTGGTGTTTATTCTTGCGACTACCGAACTGCATAAAGTGCCACCGACGATCGTCTCGCGATGTCAGCGATTTGATTTTCGAAAAATTCCGTTCACCGAACTTGTCGAGCGCTTGCATGTACTTGCGGAACGTGAGAAACGCAGCGTTGATCGCCGTGCACTTGAAGAGATCGCACGAAATTCCGACGGTTGTCTTCGTGACGCCGAAGGACTGCTCGGTAAAGTGCTGACCGTCGGGGATGGCAAGCGTGTGTCGTACGACGAAGCGCTCGTTGTGCTCCCACGCTCAGAATATACCGCGCTCTCCTCGTTTATCGAGGCGCTGCTTCGTCGTGATGGCCGCTCGGGTCTCGCAGTGATCGGTGATTGTCTTGAAAGTGGCGTTGATCTCGATCAGTTTGCGGGCGAAGCGATCGAATTGCTCCGCAAAGTGCTGCTCACCAAACTCACTGGCGAAGTTGAAGTTGTTGCGTTTGATCTCGATGAAGAACGAAAAAAGAAATTAGTGGAGTGGGCCGCACTCGCAGAAGTCTCGCGTCTTGTTTCGGTAACTGAGCTGTTGCTCGAAAAACGACGCGACATGAAGACGAGTCATCCGTTGCAGCTTCCTCTCGAGCTTGCAGTGGTTCGATTGTGCGAAGAGGAAAGAGAAGAAATCAATCCGATTCGGGAAAAAGTTGTCGCGACTCCAATATCGCGCGTCGATTTTGCGCACGAACAAGCGACCTCGGATGAAATTATCCGTCTCGCGCACATAGGCAGCCCGATGGTAGCGAGCGTTAGAGAGGAGGGCGCTTCGCGCGTGCCCCTCCTTGAAAAGGAGGGGACAGGGGAGGTGGATACCGTACGTACCGACACCGCACACGTCACCACCGTAGAACTCCTCAAAGGAATGTGGTCAGAATTTATCCGCCGTGCAGCAGAAGAAAATCAGGCGCTGCCGTATCTTCTCGGAGTCGGTGAACCGATCGCTATTGAAGGAAAGAAAATCAAAATTGGATTCGATTTTGCATTTCATAAAGACAAACTGAACGAAGATAAAAATCGGAAACTGCTCGAAAAAGCGCTGGGGAGTTTACTAAACGCCGCCGTCTTCGTAGAAGGCGTGCTGCTTGAAAAAAAAGAGCGCATAGTGCATGATGATGCCGCCGTTTCGACAAGCCAAAAATTAGTACCTGCGATCGGCAACGGCGAAATTCTCGCGACTTTTGGCGGTCGTGTCGTGCAATAAGAGCCTATTTAGAATAGTGCGGGATCGTCTAATGGT